>OOCK01001270.1_pt1 | contig 11471 bp, 12 predicted proteins | sample 1670951 | NCBI WGS metagenome assembly OOCK01 (sample SAMN06348107, study PRJEB24527) | human gut metagenome | biome: human gut; feature: ankylosing spondylitis patient; material: feces | host: Homo sapiens | place: China | collected 2015-10
GAAATTCTCCCAAAGTCCTTTGTATAAGGCACTAAAAAAGATATTCCAAGATTACGAAAAAACATTGACAAAACAAGTGGCAAACATAACTTTTGCCGATTTTTCATATTACCAAGCTATTGTTGTCCAACACAACATGATGGGCAAAAGAAGTGGGAGGGAAAAATTGCGTTTCAAAAGCGGATATTCAATAAAAACGTTGGCGTTTAGAAGAAAATACCATATCGTTTGCAGACGAACAAGAACCAAAAATATAATAAAAAGGTTTCAAAAACATGGTACAGACATCAAGCCAAAGCACTGTAAATAAGATAGAAATGAGGCTTAGAGGAAAAAGACGTGGTTCGATAGTATATCATATTATATAGTTGTCATTTCTCAAGTTAGGGATTCTTTGGCACAATTGTATGAAATCCTTTAAACATGATATATATTAAACACCTTAATAATTAGGCTTTTGCCCTTGCAGGGCGTATGGGGATGTGGGGATATAATGTTTACCCAGGGCGCTGCCCTGGGCTATGTGATTATTGGGCTTTCAGCCCGTCTTTGACCATACTGTCTGTTTTACCGGACAGCAATACTTCACAATATACACGCCATTTAAGGACGAGTGTGCATAGATATACAACTGTACGACATTACAATTTCCGCATCACTTGCCGCCATGCCGAGCGCAGCCCTGGTGAAAGCGGTTCGCAGCTAATCAAGTCAAGTGTCTGGCGCAGTTCATCAAGCAGTTCGGGCCAGTGGCGCATCTGCTCGTAGGCAAGCTTGATGCACTGCGCCCTTATTGCATACGGTGCTCGGGCATCGGTTATACGCGCAAGGCAATTGCTTGATGCACTGCGTCCTTATTGTATACGGCGCTCGGGCTTCGGGGAGACGCGCAAGGCAATTGCATGATTTCAGATTGAGAAAGACGGTGAGTGAGGAGGAATTTCATGGCTTTTGACTTAACAACTGGGCTGTATCATAAAGGACATTAATCATAACACGCTGAAGTATTTAGCTTCCTTACCAGTTTCTTTGCGGTACTCATCGCGCATACTTTTCTCCAACTCAGCTACAAAAGCTTTCTTTTTTTCTAAAGAAGCCTGGAATCTTCTCAACGCTTCTTCTCTTGTTAATTTCTTTGTTTCCATTGTCCACTGTCTTTATCTCATACTTTATATTTGCAAATCTACAACATTAAATCCAAACTGCAAAATCTTTTCGGAGATTTATTGCTGTTTGGATTCTCAACAGATTGTTATACAAAAATCGAGTTGGTGAAAATATCTGCCATATCTTCCAGCAACGGCACATCTCGCTGTGTATCAACAGAATATAGGCTGGCAGATAAGCGCCGAAAACGACTTATCTGCCAGCCTATCTCCCATGCCTATCAGCGAGCACTCGGAGATATCCATTTCTGTTTTTATCCCAACTGGCTTATAATTCGGCAATTTTATCTAAATTTGTAAGCAAAAACTGAAATTTATGATACTAACAGACTCAATGCTCGACGCAGCATTCCAGTGATTTCTGCAAGAAATGCGACATCAAATTGACAAATGCCGACTCTCTACCCGATCTTGACGATATATGCACCTACGTGGTGAATGATATGATGTTTGGAAACTTCTAATACTAATTCCGGCACTGCCGGAATAACACTCCGGTAGCACCGGAACAAAACTCCGGCAGCACCGGAACAACACTTCGGTGCCACCGGAACAACAAAAAGCAGCACCGGAACAACACTCCAGTTGTGCGGGAGTTTCGCAGTTTGTTGCCTATGCTTTAGGAAAGTTTCACTTCGATTTTGCCTATGCTTTAGGAAAGTTTTACTTCGGTTTTGCCTATGTTTTAGGAAAGTTTTACTTCGGTTTTGCCTATGTTTTAGGGAAAAAGTTGTATCTTTGCAATACAAATTAACGATATAACTATTATGATACACAGACTATTAATCGAAGATTTGACCGAATGGGGCAAACGTAAGAACAGGAAGCCTCTTGTATTACGCGGAGCACGACAAGTTGGAAAGACTACTCTTATTGACGAATTCAGCAAGCAGTACGACTGCTATATAAAGTTGAATCTTGAGCAAAGTAGCGATGCCAAGGTATTCGGCATATCAGACAATGTGACTGAAATATTCCAGTATATATGTCTGCAAAAAAAGATTGTTGCAGACAAAAGCAAACGCACATTGCTGTTCATTGACGAGATACAAAACGAACCTAAAGCCGTAGGACTGCTCCGCTATTTCTATGAAGAAATGCCATGGCTGCACATCGTAGCTGCCGGGTCAAGGCTACAGACACTTATAAAGCAACGCATATCATTTCCGGTAGGACGTGTGGAATACATGTCGCTACGTCCATGTTCGTTCCTCGAATTTTTGAACGCTACAGCTAACGAACCTTTGGCAGAGATGATACGCCAGCTAAACGTCTCGCCTATCTACCACGATATGCTCATAGCCCTTTTCAACAAGTACACGCTCGTTGGAGGTATGCCAGAAGCTCTTGTAGAGTATGCCACAAATGAGGATGTCTCAAGGCTTTCGCCAATATACCGATCATTGCTTAATGGTTACAACGAGGATGTTGAGAAATATGCAAAGAACGCCAATCAAGTGAACGTGATACGCCACTTGCTTACACACGGATGGACAGAGGCTGGACAAACCATTACGTTCAACCGCTTCGGCGGCAGCAACTACACGAGTAAGGAGGTACATGAGGCACTTGAAGTGCTGCAAAACGCATTCCTACTCAGTCTCGACTATCCAATAACAACAGTGAAGGCTCCAGCAATACCTGCACTTACACGACAACCCAAACTGATATGGCTCGACTCTGGAATAATGAATTTCTCGGTTGATATACAAACCGAATACTTACAGAACAGCTCGCTGCTTGATGTATGGAAAGGACATGCTGCAGAACAGATTGTAGCCCAAGAACTACGCATCGTGCTCGACCGCAACTACAGAAACGAACAGTATTTCTGGGTTAGAGACAAAAAGGGAACTACAGCCGAAGTTGATTTCGTATGGCAGCATAACGCCACTATAGTACCTATCGAGGTGAAGTCGGGCACCAATGCCCACCTTCGATCACTGCATTCGTTTATGGACACAACTGAAGCAACCGGCATCGCCGTTAGGATATGGCCCGGCAAATATAGCATAGACGAAGTGACTACTCCAAACGGTAAAACTTTCCGACTAATAAACCTTCCTTTCTATTACATAGGAATGCTCGACAGGATACTTGACAAGAACTTATGAAAATCGTAGAACAATTCATTTGCGGCAAGCATACTTCGCCATGTCTCTCGTCGGAGAACTGATAAATAACTGGTAGACAACTGATAGATGGCTGGCAGATAACCCTGACCGAACAGCTATCTATCAGCCCTCAACTCTCTGATTTATAATGGACTATGCGTCTGCTGATATTTCTGACACATTTTTTCGTATACTTATTGTTTTTATGCAAAGCACCATTAAAGTATATGGCAAATTCTCATTGTTTATTTCACAATACCTGTTTCTATCTCGTTTTCTAAATACGAGAACACATATACAGCCCCTTCATAGTATAAACCACAATGGCTTATGGAAACGCAACTCCTCAATCATGAACCTATAAATAGCGGAGGTCAGGAGATCATGACTCACAGGATATCTCGCTGTGCATCAGCCTATCTCCCATGCCATGTGTAAGCGTCTCCTTCTGTGAGCAATAGGATACCCTTGCTTTGAAGAAAAATTTAACGGACTATTGATACTACGGAAAAATTGCTAAAAAGTGATAATTCCATGAGTTGTTTGATGGCGTTTTGAAAAACAAGTGTTATCTTTGTACCCGTTAGGTAACATGAGCATTCGCCTTAAGAAACTCATGCTAATAACGAGATAAAAAGTTTGGGATAATGCGTATTATTAACAATAGAAGAATGCGGTTTGCCTGGCTGCTGATGTTGGTGTATCTGCCAATGATGCTCGCCTTCACCTTCCACCACCACTCGGAGGCGGAGGGTAGTGCCGTTACATCTTGTTGTTATGAATGTGCGCATCACATCCACCACGATGGACATCTCACAGCCGAGCAGAACTTCATGCACGAGTGCGTACTCTGCCAATTGCACAGTTTGCCATATGTGGTACCAAACATCGTTCACATAGCAGTGTTTATTGCTATGGTTCATATCGCCGTTGTCATTTCTTGCCCATTTGTCAAGACCCGCCAAGGCGATATACATTCTACTCGTGCTCCACCTGTATTCCTATCTTTGTAGTTTTTTTGATGATTAATCAAAACCAAAATCGGCTATAGCTATATCCTGACGGGCGATTTAGCTTCCTTATGGTCGGTTTAGCCGATTGATTTTCAAAGATTTATGATGAAAAACAAGAAGCTGATATATATTGTGCTTCCTCTTTTCATCAACTTGTTTCATGCGCTTACGGCAAGTGCCAAGGCTATGTCCTTACCTAAAGATTCGGCGAGGATTTCGGCTCAGGCAGACAGTGTCAAGCGGATGATGAGGGATGGTGTATCCCTAAAAGAAGTTGTAGTAAGCGGAAGCTCCAATAAAGAAATACAGATGAAGTCAGCCCTCAATGTGGTGAGGGCAAACCAAAAATTCATAGAGGAAAATTTCAGCGGTTCGCTGATGCAGACGCTGAGCCGATTGCCTGGTGTGCAGGCAATGAATGTAGGTTCGGGAGAGTCGAAGCCTGTAATTCGAGGCTTGGGCTTCAACCGTGTGTTGGTGGCAGAAAATGGCATCAAGCATGAGGGACAGCAATGGGGCGATGACCATGGTCTGGAGATAGACCAGTATGCCATCGACCAAGCTGAGGTCATCAAGGGGCCTGCCTCGCTCACCTATGGCTCCGATGCCATCGGTGGTGTCATCAATCTGAAGAGTAACACGATGCCGCTGAAGAAGTTTGCAGGACAGGTGAATCTCTTTGGCAGAACCAACAATGAGTCGATAGGCTCATCGGTTCGACTGACAGGTAGAAACGGCAAGTTCTGGTATAAAGCGAATGCCACATGGATGGATTACGCCGACTACAAGGTTCCTGCCGACAGCATCGAGTACTACTCCTATTGGATTAAGCTCAAGGACCAGCGTCTTCGCAATACGGCAGGACGCGAAATGGATGGGAATCTGATGCTCGGATATGCTGGGGACAGGTGGAACACCTCTTTTCGCATTGCCGATGTGAATGCAAAGGCTGGTTTCTTTGCCAATGCTCACGGTTTGGAGGTGAGATTGTCGGACATCGATTATGACAGTTCGCGTCGCGACATCGACTTGCCTTACCATACCGCCAACCACTTCTGGGTATCAAATCATACCGACTGGAATTGGGCGGATGGCATGCTGGAAAGTAATTTCGCCTACCAAAACAACCGACAGCGCGAACTTGCCGAACCAGTGTCGCATGGCTATATGCCGATACCGACGAACACTCTGGAGAGAAGTTTTACGAAGCAAACCTTCTCCGCCAACGTGAAGGCGATGCTGCAGATGGGCAAACACGACCTACAGGCAGGGGGCAACGTAGAGTACCAACGCAACCGCCAGGGAGGATGGGGATTCATCTTACCAGACTTCGAGCAGTTGACCTTTGGTGTCTTCGCCATGGACAAGTGGAATTTGAGCGACAAGCTCAGCTTGACCGCCGGGGCGAGATTCGACCGTGGAAGCATGAGGATTCACAGCTATCACGATTGGTACAAGACACCGTTGAAGGCATCAACTTCCGATTCTCCCATGGATGGAACTGTGCTGCAAGGTACATTACAGCAAGGAGATTCCACTTACATGGAGCGTTCCGCCAATCTGAGGCGTAGCTACAACAGCTTCACTTGGTCGGTGGGCGTGAATCGGATGCTGGGCGACTGGGTGCTCAAACTCAATGTGGGCAAGAGTTTCCGTATGCCGATAGCCAAGGAGTTGGGAATGGACGGAGTGAACTACAATATCTTCCGTTATGAGAAAGGCAACACCAGTCTGAAGCCTGAGGAAAGTTATCAGGTGGATGCGGGCATCGTATGCGAAAAGGGTGTGCTTTCGATGCAGTTGACTCCTTATCTCAACTATTTCCCCAACTATATCTATCTCAATCCTACGCCTCAGTACAAGGAGGGCTTGCAGCTCTACTATTACACACAGGCCAAGGTACTGAGATGGGGCTTCGAGGCAAGCGTTTCGTGGAAGATTCTTCCATACTTGAAATTGGATGCCGACGGCGAGTACCTTTACGCACGCCAGCTCAGTGGAGAGAAGAAAGGTTATGGCCTTCCGTTCTCCACCCCATGGTCGGCTCGCGCAGAGTTACGCTATCTATTGCCCACACAAAATCCTGCCAAGTCGGGATTCGTGGCTTTGGAATGGCAAGTGGTGGGAACGCAAGATATAATCGTTCCTCCCGAGGAGAAGACCAAGGGGCACCAGCTCTTGAATGCCAGCATCGGAAAGAAGTTCAAACTTGGTGAAAACCAGTTGGAAATAACCCTTCGTGGAGAAAACTTGTTGGGCAAGCGATACTACGACCACACCAGTTATTACAGACTGATGGGAGTGCCTGAACCTGGAAGAAACTTCTCGGCTATGGTTTCCTGGAACTTCTGATTCCTTCCTCGAATCATAACTCGAATAATAAGGAGTTCTCTTGGAAGAATGATAGCCAAGCGGCAAGGAAGCCCTCCTGTCAGTTTGACAAACATGGACGAACAGTGCGCTTCTGGTGTACAACAAAGCGTTTCTGTAAGTATATAAAAGTAAATAAAAAAGATTAGAAACAATGAAAAAGATTATATTTATTGCAGCCTCAGTGCTGTTTTGTGTATTTAGTTTAGTGTTGTCATCTTGCAGCGATGATGATGATGCAAAGCAGAGTGTAGCAAAACCAGTTGTAGCCCTTGCCGAGGTAGGCAAGGAGAACTCCAAGGAAGCCATCGCCGGCAAGGATCTCCACTTGGAGGGCGACTTGGTGGCAGATGGTTTGATTGCCCGCATTGACGTGACTATCGCCGCAAAAGACGGCAACAAGACCATCGTCAAGCAATCTTATACCGAGGGCAAATACATCGGTGTGAGAAACACTACCTTCCACGAGCATCTTGACATCCCTGCCGATGCTGCTCCTGGTGCTTATACTGTAACATTTGTCGTAACCGACAAGTTGGGTCAGAGCACTACCTTCACTTCCGACCTTACAGTCAAGGCACTCGACAAGACAGCCCCAACCATTACTTTCAAGGAAGTGGGCGAGGATGATAGCAAGAAGGCTGTAACTGGCCAGAAGATGCACTTGGAGGCACAAATCGAAGCTCCTCACAAAATAGCCAAGATAGAAGTGGAATTCCACAACACAGCAGCTGGTTACGAACATGTATTCACCTATACAGACGAGAAATATGTAGGCGAGACCTCAGCTCTCTTTCACGAGCATCCTCAGATTCCTACAGACGCTCCTGCCGGCGAATACCACATTCACTTCACCGTAACCGATGCTGCAGGCAATTCAACGACCGAAGAGGCCGAGGGCATTCAGATTACCAAGGAATAAAGCTTCAGGTATGAGATAAAAAATAAAATGACAGTTTCTTGGCTTTGGCACTTTGGTGCCAAGCCAAGAAACGAAAGCTTTAATACGTAAGAACGATGAAAAGAAGTACAATTTATTTGTTATATATATATTTTGCTGCAGCGGTGATGGGGATAGCTGGTAGCTTGACCTCTTGTTCAAGTGACGACACCGATGACACAACGGTCAACGATCTGGAAAAGCCTAAGATTGTGGATGGAGACTTGCCCAACCCCATCGACTGTCAGCAGTATCATAGAGGCGATGTTATCGCTTTCCGTTATACTTTTACAGACAATGCAGAATTAGGCAATTTCAACATAGAGATACACAACAACTTCGACCACCATACCCATTCTACTTCGGCTGGCGACTGTACGCTCGACCCTAAAAAGAACCCTGTAAGTCCTTGGGTATATAACCAAGACTACCCTATTCCTTCGGGTTTGAAATCGTATGATGCAAAGGTGGACATTACCTGTCCTAAAGACATAGATCCTGGTAATTATCACTTTATGGTACGTGTAACCGACAAGTCTGGTTGGCAACAGCTCAAGGCAGTTAGCATCAAGATCTTAGAATAAAAGGTTCTTCCGTTAAATGCGTAGACGCTTGTCGTGTAGAGCGTATAGCTTTAACGTGAAGAACTCATCATTTCTGAATCCATACATTTGTCTTTTCAGCACTTTTATCTTGTTGTTTATACCTTCAGTAGGGCCATTTGATATTGGGTAGTCATACCATGCAAGTATTATGCAATCATCAACGGTTCATCCAAGTTCAGCACATTGTCAAGCCTTGTCTTGTATTTGGCATCAAAGATGTCGTTGCCGTTTCTCAGCAATATCCAGCGCATGCCCTTGAAATGTTAGAAGCTACAATCGTTTGAAAATATAAAAGGGCAGACTTCGATATATTATAGCAAGTATGTGCCATCTTTTGGTGACATAGACTTTTGACTTCTTTCTGCTAATAGCTGAAATGATTTGAGTAGCAACTTTCTCTACCGACATCACCCAAAACAAACCTTCTCCCTTTGCCATAGCTGTGTCGACAAGACCTGGTCTGACATCTGTTACGGTTATGCAACCACCATTTCTGAAAGCCTTCTTGCGTATTGCTTCCATATAATTAATTTGGTAGGCTTTTGTTGCGCTATAGGCTGGTGCAGCCGGTTCGCCTCGCAATCCACCAGCAGAAGTTATAGCTACAAGATGCCCATAACCTTGTTGTTCAAAAATGCAATACAATTTATCAATAACATATGTCCAACCAACAACATTAGTATCAATGGCGGGACGCTCAATCGCATAGTCAAGCGTGGCATTAATGTCACCAACGCCTGCACACATAATAGCAAGGTCTAAGTGACCGAACTCTTTTAGAAGAGTATTTATCGCTTGTTCTGTCTCATTTAAGTTTGTGACATCTGCTTTTGAAACAATGGTTTTGGAAGGATACTGCTGACTTAATTCATTAAGCAGGGTTGTTCGCCGACCTACAATGCCAATACGATTATCTGCATTGGCATACTTCAGAAAAAGAGCTTTACCAATGCCTGAGGTAGCTCCGATTATAAGAATATTCATACTGTATTTTTTGTGCAAAGTTAATGCTTGCCCATTAAAAACAGCACGTGTTCTAAGACTATAAAACATTATAAGGGCAAACTCTCAAAGTGTTTTGAGAGTTTACTCTCCAAAAGTAAATTCCCTACGTATATTGCTTATAGTTGTTGGTGTAACTTTCAGATAAGAGGCTATATCCTTCAAGTTGATGCTTTGAACTAATTCCGGACAACGAATTAGCAAACGCTTGTATCGTTCTCTGGTTGTCATACGATAGGTATCAAGATATTGTGCATAAACTTGAGCAAAAAGGCTATCGGATATGGCTTGTTTGAGTCCTTTCGTATTTAAGGAATCCAATAAGTTATCCAGTTCTTTCCCTAATATTTGGAATATCTTACACGTTGTTCCAGCCACAATAGTCAACTCTGACTTTCTGCCAGTAAGACAATTCGGATAGTCAGCCACAAACTCTCCTTCGAAGGCAAAACCAGTACAGTAGTCCTTACCTTCCTCTTCGTTATTCACCATATACTTGAAGCATCCACGCTCCACATAAGCCACATATTTTGACGGTTTGCCTGCATCCTCAAATATCTCACCACGCTTCAATAAGCGTTCTTCTCCATGTTCCATGCAGTAATGACGCAGAGGCTCAAGCTCAAGTCCATCCTGATATGAATTGAACATCTTCACTTATGATTTCTTTGGGCAATATGATACAATTACTGCATACATATCGCCCTCATTCTTTTGACATAAAACATTAATATCTGCCAGCCATCTTATTGCTTTTCGACTGCAAACTCGAGTTTCTGGAGTCCTTTCTTGTGAATGTTAGCGAGGACGAGCGAGTAACGCACCGACTCACCGGGCTGCATCGACTTGATTTTGCTGAATTCTTCTTCAGGCACTACGTCCTTGAACATCGGACCGTCGGAATTGTTGTATACCAAACGCAAATGGTCGGCGAAGGGAGTGACTACGAACGAATAGTACGCCTGATAGGGTATCGACTGGAACTTATTCCAATTGGCATCGGCTTTGTCAAGGATGTTGTCGAGCCAAATGCGTGCTGACTTGTAGGAGGGCAGCTTGCGTCCGTCGGCGTAGAAGATAGTGCCGTCGGCGTTGACGAGATACTTGGTGCTGATGGAATACTTCGTGAAAGGGCACAAGTCGTTGTACTCGATGTCTGCCTCCGACTTGATGTCGTTGTCGACCTTCGTACTGGGTTCGGCTACGAGTCGGTCTTGAAGTATGCGTATCAGCTTGTAGGTGCGATTAGAACCGTCGGCGGGCGGGTTAGCAAGTATCGTTCGCTTTACGGAGAGATAGTATTCGTGACCTCGCTCGTAGGTGAAGCCTTCGATGCTGTTCATGCCTAAACATTCTATCTGGTTTGGATTGTCGTCGGTCTTGACGAGCAGGCATTCTATCGGGTACTCCTGCTTGTCGTCAAACAGAGGGTACGTGATGCCGGTTTCGGGCAAAACGTTCATTCTGATTTCCTTGACGCGGTCTTTCGGCTCGTCATCGGTGCAGGCAGCAAGTGCTGTCGTTAAAAGGAATAGCACAAGGAGCATTCCTTCATAAACTTTGGATTTCATAATTTAATGGTTTTTAAAAAAACATTGATATCTTCGCTGACATTTTCTATTATATTATGTGTCAAATCCATATATTTCTAAAGTCAATTGATTATTCTAAATATTATTATCTCAGCGCAAATCTACAACAATTAATCCAAAAAGCAAAATCTTCTTGGGATAATTATTGCTGTTTGGAGTTATAGTAGAATGGATTATCTATAAGATATAGAAATCATATCCCAACTTAGCAGATAGAGAAAAAAGAAGTAGTACTATGTGGCAAGACAAAATGTCATTAGAAAAAACTGAACAAAATAATACGTTTCGTTCTTCTATATTTCGATTATTCTTTGTACATTTGTTACATTTATATATATTCATAATACACCTTAAAATAATAACCTATGCTATCTACACTCAAAAGATATTTTGGATATAATTCCTTTCGCCCTCTACAAGAGAACATTATACGCCATATACTTAGCAACAAAGACTGTCTGGTGTTGATGCCTACTGGCGGTGGAAAGAGTATCTGCTATCAGATACCAGCATTGATGATGCCAGGTACGGCTATTGTAGTTTCTCGGCTCTACCGATATTGTCCGTGGATGAGAGGCATGGCTGCTAGCTAAAATATCCTGCAACAACGGAATAGATAAAGAAACTTTTGTACCTTTGCATCATGGCAAAGAAAAGTAATACAGTATT
>OOCK01001312.1_pt1 | contig 11113 bp, 8 predicted proteins | sample 1670951 | NCBI WGS metagenome assembly OOCK01 (sample SAMN06348107, study PRJEB24527) | human gut metagenome | biome: human gut; feature: ankylosing spondylitis patient; material: feces | host: Homo sapiens | place: China | collected 2015-10
GAAACCTACCTGCGCATTTACCTGAACCATCTGGGCTGGCCGCTCACGGCAAAAGAGACTTTGGTCGTGACGGGCGGCTGTATTGACCTGACGGAGAAGGAACGGGTGCAGTTTGTTACAGGGGATGCGGCAGCGGAACTGCGGAGAATAAAAGCGGACGGCGAAGGTACGGTAACGGCTTACGGAGCGGAAACCGGGGCTTTGCTCTTGGATAACGGGCTGGCGGACGAAATCGTGGTGACAACCGTGCCGGTACTGGTCGGCGGCGGTGAGAAGGCACTGGAGTGCGGGCTGAATGACGGCAGGATATGGGTCGTGCGATCGAGCAAGGTATTGGAAGACGGGAAAATCCGGACGGTGTACGGAAGGGTGTGCCCATGAAATGTAAAAAGCTGCTGAAAAGCGGCTCAGGTCATTTAGGAAAGGGCGACGGATTATAAAAAAAAACGACCCGCCTATTTGAGCATTATCAAGAGGCTTGGCGGGTTCTATTGGTGCAAAGATAAGGTAAATTCTTTGAAAGACAAAAGAATATTAAATTTAGGTAATACCGTTGCCTAAATTTGAGGTATAAAATAACAAAGGTGCATCATTGATGCACCTTTGTTATATAATATGTAACTGACAAACATTACAATGCCGTTGGCAATGACTGAGTGTCAATAATTCTCTTTTTATAAAAGATTTTTTGGAAAGAAGACAATACACTACTGTCAATCCATTTAGAACGTGAAGCAAAAAAAGTATCGGTACCCTTGACATATTCGTGAAGCAAAAAAAGTATCGGCAACCTTGATATATTCTTTGGGAGCTTCACATTTTCTCAATGAATTGGAAATTAACATCATCCCTTTAAGTTTAGACTTAAAGAATCTATTTTTTAATCCATTGCGGTACAGAAAATCAAAATAGACCTCTGCATCGGCAATGTTGAGATTTGCCAATTCAGTCTGAAGCTCTTTCCAGTAGTAGTTCGTCATTTCTGACGATAAAATAACCACTAACAAGCTCCGTCCTTGCAAGGGGATTATTTGAAATTCTTTATTTTCCATTTTACCAATTATTACATATATTATTAATAATAACAAGGCAGTCCTTAATAATGTTTACGGCTTCATCGTATTCAAGGGTTCTACTTGTTTCCACATTAAAACTGTCCACATGGAATGTCGAGTGCCTATGTTGATTGAAGAATGAATATCCTCGTTCCAAAGCCTGCTTCAAATGCAGATTGTTGTCATACGTTCCGATACCACTTTTAAAGCAATACGCCCCACTATTATTTTTCTGAAAATATGTCCCGTATTCGTCAAAATCAGGCGCATCTTCCAAAAGACGAGTGCGCAATACCGCATCTAACGCTTTCAAAATGCCAAATGTATAACATCCATAATCATCCACCTTAACCGCAGAGTTAGCCAAATTGATTGAAGTATTGATAAAGTTTTCTATCACACTTCCATCAATATGCTCTCTGTTTCCAATATACTTGCTAAGGTCGTTGTCTAATGCATAGCCGGCACGTGCTTGGATAGCAAACACTTCTTCTATAGCTTCGGAAGGAATGGAAGATATAGCTTGCAACACTTCGGTTATAAATTCCACATAAAATGATGTGATACATCCTTGTACCATTAATGTTCCGTTATTATAAAAGATAACAGAAACCTTGGCATCGTATTTCCCTTTCAGATGATATTGGTTCCGGATGTTCGGATTCTTATCCGTGTTTACTTCGGAAACAACGACATTATTATATTCTTTTACCGCTGAAATCAATGTATCAAAATCATCGCTCCTTACACCTTTCAATTTGAAGCATTTTTGATCCATATCCGGTATCGCAGTCTGTTTTACAATATACTCCCAACAATCCTTGCAAATTCCATTCAAAGTTCCATTCTTGCCTTGTATATTATGAGAAACTTGTCCACCAGTAATAAAACAATTTAATGTGCTTTTTTCCTGATTTTTTATATTGATAATCTCTATCTGCTTTTGCTTTCCTTGGTTACATTCCTTTATGTGAAGCGTATAAGCAGGGCGGGCAGCAACAAATTCTTTTGCCACTTCATCTATTTTCTCAATAGCCAGAGAGTATTTTTTAGTCGCCATTACATTCAAATTGGTCTGCAAAGTTATACATTTTATTTATATTACAATGTAGATCAGTATATTATTAACTATATTATTAATTTACAAGTGAACTACATGGTTGTTTTTTAACAATTGTGCTTAAAAGCCTTTACGGGTACAAGACCTTGAAATCCCGTGGGCTGCCGCCGTCTGTCAAGCCGTCCTGCCGGAGCCGCCGGAGGGTCTCGGCTGCCGATCCGCTGCCGAAGTTGCGGACACAGTACAGGCGGGAGAAGCGGAAGCGGCGGAGGTGGACGAGCAGGTGCTCCACGGTGAAGACACCCAGCTCCCGGCACGCCCGGACGATGCGCTGCGACAAGCCGAAGGCGTCGAGCGGGGTGTCGAGCAGGCGGCGGAGCCTGCCCGGTCTGCCGGGCTTGCCCCGCTGCTGCGCCACGTCCTCGTAGATGGTGGCGACCCGGTTGCGGCTGAACAGGGCGGCAATGGATGCGCCGTCGATCATCAGGATGCCGTCGAAACGGGCGTAGGCGATGTGGTTGCCGTTCATCCAGAGGGTGATGCGCAGCTCGTCCGTACCGCAGAGCCGGGCGGCTTCCGCCACGGTGATCCAACCGATGCCGTTCATCGCCTGCGCTCCTTTCCTTTGGGCTTGTCCGTGCGGGGCGGGAACCCGTACACGGTGCGGAAGTCCTTGTCGAAGGTGAGGTACGCATCGAAGGGCTTGCCCTCCCTGCTCCTGAAGCCTTTGATAAGGGATGTTTTGCCTTTGGTTACAAGGTCGGTAATCTGGCTGTCGGTGAGTTGCTTCTCCCCCTTGCCACGGAAGACGGTAAGCCCACAATCGACGTTGCTGCACTTGGCGACCTTCGGGTAAAAGAGGATGCGACCGGAACGGCACTTGGGGCACGGGATATGTCCGCCGTCCGCCACCGATACCTGCACTTGCAGGAGTTCTTCGGTAATCTGGGCGGCATAGATCTCGATGCCCTTGCGGAAGGTGTCGGGATTCATCTCCCCGCTCTCGATCTTGGCGAGGGCGGTCTCCCACTGCCCGGTCATCTCGACATCGGCGATGCGCTTGTCCTTCACTATCTGATACACGGCAAGCCCCTTGTCGGTCGGCACGAGGCTCTTCTTCTCCCGGCGCACGTAATCACGGGCAAAGAGGGTCTCGATGATGGAGGCACGGGTGGCGGGCGTGCCGATGCCGTTCCCTTTCAGGCTATCCCGCAGCTCGTCGTCCTGCAAATCCCTGCCGCAATGCTCCATCGCCGAAAGCAGGCTGCTCTCGGTGTGCAGGGGACGGGGCTTGGTCTGTTTCTCCACACACTCCGCCGATTGCAGGGGGAAAGCCTCGCCGGGCTGCAAGGGCGGCAAAGCGGCTGTTCCCTCGTCGTCCTCGTCCCGCTCGTCCCGCACGGCACGCCATCCGGCAGACCTGACGACCGTTCCCTTGGCGGTGAACACGCTGTTCCCCGCCGTGAAGGAGACGGTGGTAACGTCCTTGAGGCAACGGGCGGAGAAGGCTTCGAGCAGGCGGGCGGCTACCATGTCGTACACCGTGCGCTCGTCGGCGGACAGCTCGCCGGGCAGACATTCGGTGATGATAAGCGCATGGTGGTCGGTAACTTTCCCCGCATCCACGCTGCGGCGGTTGAGCGAAGCCCCTTTCAGGGCGGCGGCATGGGTGGCGAAAGCCGGGTACCGCTCCAGCAGGGCGATGCGATCGGGTATCTCGTCGAACACATCGTCCGAGAGATAACGGGAGCCGGTACGGGGATAGCTCAGCACCTTCTTCTCGTAAAGCGACTGGGCGACGGAGAGGGTCTTGTCCGCCGAGAAGCCGTACCTGCCGTTCGCCTCTTTCTGCAAGGCGGTCAGGTCGTAGAGCAAGGGAGGCTCTTGGCTCACCTCCCTGCGCTGCACGTCGGCAACCTCCACCATTCCCGTTGCGGTAACAGCAGCGAGGGCGGCGTTTGCCGCCGAAAGGGTTTCGTAACGCAATTCGGAGATGGCGGCGAAGGGCGTGCCGTCCTTTTCCGCCGTAACCTTCAGCCGGTAATAGGTCTGCGGGGTAAAATCCCTGTTCTCCAGATAACGGGAGCAGATCATCATCAAGGTGGGCGTCTGCACCCTTCCGAGGGAGTAGATACCCTGCCCGGCGGCGATGCTGAGAGCTTGGGTGGCGTTCAGCCCAATCTCCCAGTCGGCGATGGCACGGGCTTCGGCGGCACGGTAGAGGTTGTCGTAGTCGCTGCCGGGCTTGAGGTTGTCCAGCCCTTCCCGGATGGCACGGTCGGTCAGCGAGGAGATCCAGAGGCGCAGGCAGGGTTTGCGGCAGCCAAGGTAATTGTAGATGTACCGATGAATGGCTTCGCCCTCACGCCCGGCATCGGTCGCCACGACGATACGGTCGGAACGGTCGAAAACCTCCCTGATGACCTTCAACTGTTTGAGCACGCCGGGGTCGGGCTTGTACTCCTTGCCCTCCCGTATCTGGCGGGGGATGTACTTGAACTCCTGCGGCAGAATGGGCAGGTTTTCACGCCGGAAGCCCGTGTAGCCGTATGCTTCGGGCATGGCGAGCTGGACGAGATGGCCGAACGCCCAGGTAACGAGGTAGCCGTTACCTGAGAGGTAGCCATCGTGCCGCTCCCGGACATTCAACACGTTTGCTATATCCTTCGCTACGGAAGGCTTTTCAGCGATGACTGCTGTAATCATATTTCTTTAATTTTTAACGGTTTGACAAAAGTTATCCCGCCGATCGGACGGGATAACCGGTAATTCATTTACAGAATGGCGGGGGAAATCAGCGGCGGACACCCCGGCTGCGCTTAGGCTTGTCGGGTTGCTCCTGCTTCTGTGCCTGTTTCCGGTCCTCTTTCTGCTCCTGCCTGCGCTCCTGCTGCTGTTTCTGCTCCCCGGTGGGTCGCTGCTGTGCGGATTGCAGGGATTCTTTCAGGTTGCGGGTCGTCTCGACGGTCTTGCCCTCGGAATTGACCGCCACCTGCACCTCGTTCTCCACGGCGGGCTTGACACGCCCCTCTTCGAGCGCCGCCTTGTAGTCCTTGGGGAACATGAAGGCGGGCTTCTCGCCGGGCTTCCATGTGATGTAGCCTTGGTAGGCTTTTCCTTTCTTGTCCACCAGACCGGAGACCTTGACCGTTCCCCCGGCTTCGAGTTCGAGGCGGGACTTCTCGGTAAGCTCCTGCTTGCGGAAAGTCTTCGGCACCTCCTGATTGGCGGTCTGTTTCAGGTTCGCCTTGTACGCATCCATCGCCAGCCTGCCCCGGTCGCCGAAGAGAAATTCGAGTTGCATCTTGGCTGCGCTGAATTGCACGGGAGCCGGATAGATCTTGGGCTGCTCCCCCTCCTTGGCTCTGGAAAGGAACCGGCAGACCACCGCCTCGCCCTGTTTGAGCCGGGCTATCTCGTCCGGGGTGAAGGTATGCCCGTTCTTCTCCGCCGGGATATTGACCTTGGAGAGCGGGAAGGCGACCAGCTCGTTGGTCTTGAGGTTGCGGCTGACAAGGGCTTCGATCTGCTCGCCCGCCCGGTTGGTGACGGTCGCCGGGTGTCCCATGTTGCCCGTCTGCCGGAGCACCTGCTTGTCGGAGTCGGTGATGTCGTAGCCGAAGAACTGCTTCTGCATCTTTTCCGGGTCGAGGATGCCGTGGCTGCACACAGTCAGCCTGCCGTCCGTGCCGGGCTTGAGCGAGAGCTGGCTGTCGTTACTGTGCGAGATGCCGTCGAAGTGGAAATGCACCCGGACGGTCTTGTCGGTCTGGAAGCCCCGGAGCATCTGGTCAAGCATCCCGTTGCCCTCAATCTGCTCCCGCTGCACGCCGAGTGCGGCGAGGCTGTTCCAGTCGATGTCCTCCGGACGATACTTGTACTGCGGGTTCTGTTCGGTCTGCCCGGCGGACTGCTGCGGCGCACCCTCCGGCTGTTGCTGTGCCTGCACGGGCGGTTGCACCTCGTACTGTGCGAGGAGCGGTTCGCCCGTCTTGACGGACCGGCTCTCCCTCTGCCGGAAATCGGCGGCTACCCGCTGCACCTCCTCTTCCGGCACACGGAAGAAGTGGAAGCGGGTCGGGTCTTTCAACTGGCTCCAGAGGTTGGAAAAGAAATTTGAAAACATATCGCCGTGGCGATCCACCCGCAGGAGGTCGTTGTTGTCCTCCAAGGGGTTCTTGGTCTGTAACTCGCCGTCCTTTACTCCGCTGACGGCTTGGAGCGTGCCTTTCTCGTCCATGACGAGCAGGATGTCCATTAATTGCTGGCTGCTGTCCGGTCGTTCGTCCATAATCTGAAAAATTTAAATGGTGAATACTATTGGTTCTCAAACGAAACCGGGCGTAAATATAGAGGGAGAAACACGGGAAACCTGCAAGTCCGGTGCGGGCTGTCCGCACTTGTCGTCCGGTTCGCAGGTTTGTCGCACAAGAATTTTTCACTATCTTTGCGTATTGATAATTAAACAAATAATATAATGGAGTGCAGCCACAAAACCTATAACATATATTGCGACGAGAGTACGCATCTGGAAAATGACGGACAGCCTTACATGATATACGGTTATGTAAGCATACCGTACAACGAAATGGCTCTCGCCAAAAAGCAGATACGGGAAATCAAGCAAAAGCACGGATATGAGGAGGAATTGAAATGGACGAACATCTCGGACAAGACCTTTGCCCTTTATAACGAAATAGTGGATTATTTCTTTATGACCAACATGAAATTCAGGGCGGTCATCGTGGATAAGTCGGAGATAGACAACACACGGGCAGAATACAGCTACAATGATTTTTATTTTCGGATGTATTACCAGCTATTGCATCATCAAATGGACATGGACAGCACCTATAATGTCTATTTCGACATCAAGGACACGTGCAGCCAACGGAAACTGCATAAGCTGGCGGAGATATTGAAATACAATTCGGCTATACGGGACTTCAATTTTGTCAAGTCGCATCAGGTACATTTCATCCAGTTGGCAGACATTCTTATGGGGGCGATAAACTATCACCTACGCATCCAGCGGGGAACCATTGAGGGAAAGGTACGGGCAAAACGCCTGATTGTCGAGAAGATAAAGAGACAGACAAACCTTTCGTTATTATGTACCACTCCTCTGAAAAACAAGAAGTTCAACCTTTTCTTTATCAACCTGCAAAAGTAAACCTATGCCATTCAATTTGTTAAAGAAATACCCGGAGCTGCTGGAAATCCTGCATTTGGGAAACAAGGAGCGCAAGGCTTCATTATATAGGGTGTATCGCCGGGACATCGAAGACAACGAAGCGTTCAAGTTTCGGGAAAAGCGTGTCTATCCCATCAAATCGGATGGAGAGATAGATATGCAGCGGGAGTTCATGCACCTAACGACAACTGATGACAAGGAAGCGGAAGGCGCTGCGACGAAGAAAAGAGTCTTCGAGCCAGACCGTTCCCGCCGTCTGCATTGGATTCGCCACCATATCGAGGAAAGGACTTCCCATGTACTGGAGATATTCAGTTGTGAGGAAAGGGATATGAAACACCGTAAGAACATCTACCGGACATACGTGTATGACACAGCGGAAAAATATGTGATCGTCCTCGAACCACAGCGAAGCCCTTACGGGTATTATCTGTTGACCGCCTATTACCTGAATATGCCGGGTGGCGAAAAGAAGATGAAAAAAATGCTGAAAAAGAAGTTGGAGGAAGTGCTATAAAAAACGCAAGGCTCCGAATTGGATCTTGCCAAAACGAGCCTCGAAACCCCTTCTAATTGTAGATGGGCACTGCAAAGGTAGGAATAAAAAACGAAAAATGCAAAAAAATCATGTCCGGCACGTATTTTTTTCCTCCGGGAAGCGGTGATAATTCGTTGTTTTCGTTATATTTGGAACCTAAATACAGGTGCGGTCATGCCGTGCCTGATTGAAAATCCGGTAACGGGAAACACGCTTTGTCGTTGCCACCCATGCGATGCGTATGAAAGTCTATCAGAGCAAACCGAGAATAAAACTTTCACCTGCCATCCGTGACGGGCAGAAATACGTGGAAGTGGAGTTCGACGAGGACGATGCCATCCGGCTGTCGTTGTCGAAAGAGAAGGGCGTGCGGTTCGAGGGGGACAGAGCCTACCTGCCGGGAGAAGGGTTCGACCTGTCCGGTTTTTTCGACCGCCATGTAGGAACGGCGTTTATTGACTACTCCGCCCTGAAAAACACCCAGCCCAAGAAGAGCGGGAAAACCAGCCCCGCCATCCCGCCCGGCTATGCCGAGACGCTGCGGCAACTGCGGTACAGCGAGCGTACCGTCCGTGCATACACCACTTACTTCAAGGAGTTCCAGCAATACTTTGCGGGAAGGAATCTCCGCTACATCCGACCGGAAGAAATCAACGCCTACATCGTGCACCTAATTGACACACGGGGAATCTCGTCGTGCCAACAGAACCTGCGCATCAACTCGATCAAGTTTTATTTCGAGAAGGTGCTGGGATTGGAACGGAAATGTTACGAGGTAAAGCGAGCCAAACGGGAACGGACGCTGCCCGACGTGCTGAGCAAGGAGGAGATAAAATCCATCCTTGACGCAACCGGTCCGGACATCCGGCTGTTCTGCATGTTCTCGCTGCTCTACTCCGCCGGGTTGAGAATCAGCGAGCTGCTGGACTTGAAGCCCCACGACATCAACGTGAGCCGTTCGCTGATACGGGTACGGCAGGGCAAAGGGAGGAAAGACCGCTACACGCTGCTGTCGAAGCCCCTTGTCAGGAAGCTGACCGAGTACGCCAAGCTGTACAAGCCGCAGGAATGGCTGTTCGAGCGGTACAAGGGCGAACCGTTCACGGAGAGCATCGTGTCGAAGAAGCTGAAAGAGGCGGCGAAGGAAGCCGGAATAACCAAGCGGGTGTACCCCCACCTGTTGCGGCACTCGTTCGCCACGCATCTGATCGAGCAAGGCACGGACTTGAAAATCGTGAAAGAGCTGTTGGGGCACAACCAACTGAAAACGACGGAAATGTACGTGCATATAGCCGACACTTTCAAGAGCAGCATCCGCACTCCATTGGATGATATTCTTGAAAGTGATAATGAGATAGTTAAATAAGAAAATAACAGCGAAAACCGCTGATAATTACATGTTATAGTTTCGTAATAAAAAAATAAAGGATATGAGATTCACACTTGAACCATATATATCGGTAGGCGACATCAAATTTGGTATGAGTCGCGAAGAAATAGAAGGACTCTTTGAAGAAAAACCGAAATTTGAACATGTTGATTTTCTTAAAAGGCAACATTTAGGCTGGCACAGTTTTTCTGTGATATTTAAGAAAAATCAAGTAGAGGAAGTGACCTTCACTCCTGATGGTAGCCACCAAGTTATTTGGGGCGATATTGATATTCTCAATGACACTCAAGTCGTTAGGAAACTAAATAAATTTGAAAAGGCATCCAAAACGTTAGACAGTACATTATACTTTACGTTAGGAATAGCCCTAATAGGAAAAGGTAAAGATAGGACACTTTCTGTCTTTTCAAAAAAAGCAGGAAAAGAATGGAAACAATCGGTTATTTCTTCAAAGAAATAGTGAAACTATAACATGCACCTAAATCGCCGAGTTAAACGGCGATTAGCTGCAAAACATTAGTGTCATATAAAATTGTAATGAAACAGATAATAGAAAAAATCAATAAAAGTTGGCACTCCAATCCTCCATGTGATCAACAAATAATGTTGAGTGTGGGAAAGTTGTTTCCATTACCCGATGATTATAAGGAATTTATGTTATGGAGTAATGGTGGAGAAGGTAATATTGGTAGTCAATATTTATCATTATGGAAGATTGAAGATTTGATGCAACTGAACAAAGAATACCAAATACAAAAGTATTTGTCGAAAAAATCTTTGGTTATTGGCACTGATGGAGGCGATAATTGTATCGGTTTTTATTTTGGAGAACCTACTTTTATTTTTTTACAACCATTAGGAGATTTAGACTTATCTGAGAATAGATTTTTATCCCAATCATTTACAGATATGTTCATTAATTGGTTGAGAATAAGATAATAAAATGACACTAACAAGCGGCTCAACCTCCCCTGAAAGGTCGGTTAGCCACCAAACATTATCAACTTATTAATGAATAAAATAAAAAAGGGCAAACATATAAAAGTGCTATTCCATTTGGAACAAGACGAGGATGGCTACCCTCCATTTTCTATTGAGGGGTTATGGTGCAAAAAGACGGGGAACGGTACATATATTGTCGATAATGTGCCATTTTATACCTATGGCATCAGTTTAGGTGATGAGATCTGCGTTACAAAAGAAAATGGCGAATATCATTTTCAATCCATTGTGAATCCCTCTGGAAATAGCACATTGAGAGTACATTTTAATGATAAACGTATGCAGACAGTTATAAATAAACTGTTTGATATGGGATGCAAGGTAGAGATTTCTAACCTCCCTTCATTCATATCCATAAATGTACCACAAGAAGTTTCCTTAAAAGAAATTGAGGATGTTCTGACCAATATGCAAAAAGAATGTGAAAGATTGGCTTATGAACATGGTGTTGTCAGACAAAATATAAGTTGATAACAAACAGATGAAACATTTAAGGTAAAGCAGTTTATCTGCCAAACATTATTGTCGAAAAATAGAATTATGGAAAGTAATATAAATATAAGTAGTTGTAAATATGAGGAATTTACTGGTTTGAAACTACAAGGTTCAAACTGGGAATTGAACTTACGTCTTTCAAAAGAGGATATCCAAATCTTGCATAAGAATATAAAGAAAGCATATTGGTCTGAAAGAAAATCAATAAAGGCTGGAACTACTTGTATGTCAGTTCCTATTTATTGGAATTATGAAGAAAAGAATAATATTGTTTGTATTATTTTGGGTGAAGATGATGAATGTTGGGATGTTGGATTTGTAATATCATTCTCTGATTTTGAAAGAATAATAACGACATTAATTGAATAATCGACAATAA
>OOCK01001325.1_pt1 | contig 10970 bp, 7 predicted proteins | sample 1670951 | NCBI WGS metagenome assembly OOCK01 (sample SAMN06348107, study PRJEB24527) | human gut metagenome | biome: human gut; feature: ankylosing spondylitis patient; material: feces | host: Homo sapiens | place: China | collected 2015-10
TGGTACGGGGAGCATTCAGCAACTCATAATTCTCGGCATGCATTTTAAGGTTCACCGCCGTCCGTTCCAAATCCGAGAAGTCCACCTCTCCATTAATCGTAAAAGGGGTCTTCCCTTTGGTGAATATATCAAAATCCTTGAACATCATCTTACTGTTCACCACCTGCACCGGTTCATTGTCAAAGCGGAACATGGCAGACATCTCCGGCATGAAGAAGGTCACGGAATCCAATGCCAGTTCCCCATTCAGCAGGGGTTTGGCCGGGTCACCTTTCATGGATAAAGTTCCGTCAATATCCCCGTTCAGTTCCACCATACGGTCGGGAACAAACGGATTGACAACATTCAGCGGGAAATGCTCAAAAGCCATATCCGCACTCAGACTTCCTGTCCCTTCCGCAGCAGGTAGATAGATACCTCCCAAATGAGCTATTTCCTTGCCATCACGGCGTATGTAAGCGTCCAGATGATGATCTTTCTCCTCACCCGGCAGATACACCCCGCTGAATTCCCAATTTCCCAGCGCACTACCTTCGTACTTGAATTCGTCCACGCGCAAATCACTGCTCACCATCATATACGGACCAGAGTCTATATAGTGTGCTTCCGCCCCTATCCACCCTTCTATATCAGGCATGTAAGGGAGAATACGCCGGAATTCTTTCAAATTAATGCGTGAAAGTTCAAAAGTCATGTCCTGTTTAGCAATAGTATCCTCACGATTCGTATAAAAACTGAGTCCGGAGCCTTGGTCGTCATGCAAATTCAGATTAGCATGAATCCGCCCGTTATCCGCCAGATAAATATAATTATCCCTGTTTACGGTAAAAGGACGGTATACCAGCGTGGGGTGTTCCGGAAAGACCTTCATGCGTATGCCGTGACGGCGCAAGTCGGCCGTCACGCCCATATATACCCCCTGTTCCTTACGGGCATTAAGATACTGCACCAACAACTGGGCATTATTATTTCCTATATTTCCTTCCAAAGTCACGTCAAACGCTTCCTGCCCCGGTTTAGGCCCATTTACCACTCCACTCAGCAGGTTTATTCCATTCATGTCTTGTTGCACGTCCAGATAGATCGTATCCAACACCAGACTGTCCGTACGCAATCCATATAAATAAGCCTCTCCGTTCAATCCCTCTGTCGGAGATGAATCCATATCCATAAACAAACGGCCGTATGACAACCCCATCATAGAAAGGTAATTGGCTATCGGATTATCGGGACCTGAAGATATCCTCAGGCAAAGCCCCGGAAGGAATTCCCGAAGTTCTTCCTGCTCAATATGTTTACTATTCCATTGTTCCGTCAGTTTCTTCATCAGCATCTCCGCCCTGCCGGAAATAGATTCAATGTGCCCTGCTCCTTCCAGGCTCAGATCAAGGTCACCTGCACGTAAATAAGCAGAAGTAGAATCTCTGGAAGTGCTGAATCCGACAAACAGGTCCTTGGAATGGGAAGTACGTTTGGCAGTGACAATCGTGGCATTTGTCATCTCGGCCTCTACGGCATACCTTTTTCTGAGATCACTGCTGAAACGGACACCCAAGTGCTGGGAGGTCTGAAAACGGGTATCCATCAGATGAAGCGCCTGCCAATCCAAATGAGCCACATCCATTTTCAAGTTGCCCGAAACATCATGAGGTTTTAAGATACCATCCAGATGCGCCTTGATATCCATGGTCCAGTTTTTCACTGCCAGTGAAGCATGTACCTTCGATTTCTCCAGTCCGGCAGCCAATGAGATTCCTGTCAAATGATAACTGCCATAATGGAAACGGTCTATACCGCCCTTTGCATTGAAATAAGTACGGGGGGAGAAAAAGTCAAAACCTTCCCCCTCCACTTTCAGACGGGTGGACAGGGTGTACAAAGAATCGGCTGGCATAAACTGGTGCAAGTCAAAATGATTGACAGCCAAGTCTGCCTCATACCTGTCACGCGACAAGTCGTATTTGGCAAACAGACGGGCCGCCCGTTCCATCTTGAAATCATCCGCCACGGAGATGCTGTCATTATAAACTGTTATAGGAATAGTGTCGGCCGCAGCCACCGCGTGCGCTTCAGGCTGCATCAGCAACAGGTCCGTGCCCATTTTAGGGCCCGCCATCGTAAATTTACCCTCCAAGCGCGTTCCGTATGGAATTTCTATTCCTTCGGCCAACGTGGAGATAAACTTCAAATCTTTGGTTTCAGCTTGCAGCGTGATATCTCCTCCACGCAGCAAGCTGTCCGTCAGGCTAGTCAGCTCACCTTTGGCGAACAGTTCCAATGCACCGGGAAGTTCTGCGGTAAGAGTGGTCAGTTTCAGTTTGTTCAAATCCCCGTCAATCCCTGTACGGATGCGCAGGGGTTCGGAAGGATATTTCCGGATAAACTTTTCATCCATACTTCCCATGAATCTCACCACATCCGGTTTTCCGATATCAGCCATCAGGCGTGCGGACACCAAGCCTTCCTTCTTGAAATCCAAGGCATCCCAATCCATCGCAGCATTCAGTTCCAGATAAGAATCCCGGGTTTCCAGTTTCAATGAAGGCACACGCAGCACCTTGTCATTGGATACCAGCCGCCCTTCGGTAGAAACGATCTCCACCCCCGAACGCTCTTTCAGCACAAACTGACTGATGATGGCTTTCATATTCCTGCCTTCGTAGTACAGGGAGTCCAGCTTCACACCGATATCCGTCAAGGCAATATGGGACGGATCCAGTCCGGCGGACAAGCTGTCGGCAGATGCGGTGGCACTCGGCCTCCCGCTGTCATAGCGCACGCGCCCGTTCTTTATCCGGAAAGTTTGCAGCGAATAGGCCGATTTATGCAAGTCTATCAGCCCGTCGCGCAGTCTGGCATTATCCAGCGAAGCCGCCAATGACAAGCTGTCCAAAGGCATATCCAGTGCAAAGGATACATTCTGCAAATCAATATCCTGTAATATTATTTTCCAATAGGTGGTGTCACTTGCAGCCGTATCGGCCGCAGCGGTGTCATTCAGGCAGAGAGATAAATCCGTATCTTTCAACAAGACTTTGTTAACGATGGCAGTTTCGGGGTCCAGTGCCACTCCATGACTGGAAATGAACAATTCCCCCAAAGTACCGTTCAACTTCATGCCATGTATCAAGTCATTAGAATTCACTGTGGCTCCTTGCAGGGATATGCCATCCACTTCCACCTGCTTTTTCAGCAGTGGCAGCAACTGCACATTCACTTGCAGGCGGCGCACACTGAGCAACGTATCCTTATGCGGGGAAGCGGCATCTACATCGGTCACCACCAGATTCAACGGAAAAGACAAAGAGATACGTCCCACGGAGATATTCATACCAGTAGCTTCCGAGGCATATACAGCAGCTTTGTCCACCAGAAAATTCTGAATAGGTGGCAAATAAATCAATATACATAAAATGATGAACAGAATGAACGGAGATGCTATCGTCCACAATGTCCAACGAAGCTGTTTTTTCTTCATTGAGTGTCTGTACAAGTATTCCTGCAAATTTAAACAATTTTATCGGCATAATGGTTGAAAGAACGCAGCTTTTATCTTTTGTTTCCCATAATTTATAAAAAAAAGAACTTACGGCATACCTGTTGCTACCGGGAAAGATTTATAATCTTTCAGGTATAAGATCTATAATCTTACCGCCGCAAGATTTAAATCTTTCAGCTCTCCCGTCTGTTCCCATAACATGAACAATACAGACACAAAACGGCAGATGCCCAAGAAGACGGAAGCTACTTCCAACGCAGACGCAGACGCGGCAGACGCAGGTCCTTTTTTCTCACACACGTGCGTGTACATTATAATGCGATATAAATCCGGCATCTTTCATCCAAGGCTCCTCCCCCTGAAACGATGTATGCCATACTACCATTTAATGCGAATTTCAAGACTTATGCAAGCCATGTTATTCAGAAACTTTTTTAATTTCCTTTTTTCCAAGTCTTATCATCCCCTTCCGGTTTTGCCGCCAGTCTTTTTATCTTTTTTCCTTCGTCTTTTCTCTTTCCGGCGCTTCTCTTCTCCTCACTCTGCCTCGTTTATTTTTCTTCTCTATAATAGGTACACGCACGTGTGTGAGAAAAAAGGACCTGCGTCTGCCGCGTCTGCGTCTGAAGTATTTTATATGACTATCAGTAACCTATATGAAACTCACATGAGAACGGGCAACGGATAAGAAAAAGGCAAACTGTTTAGAACCACCATATTCCTCATGCTTTCAAATAACTCTTTATCTGTCTGTATATGACAGATAAAGAAAAAGAGCATATTATTTCTATAATAACAGTAAGGCGACTGCTGCCATGCAAGGTCAAGAGTACAAAAAATATTTTATCTGTTTCGCATATTTGAGCCTTGCAGCAAAGCTGTTGTGGAATAATGCCCGTACTTTTGTATCGGAAACAGGAAAGACCTGTCGGTTGTCTTGGAAATGTCGAACTAAAAATCATATCGTATGAAAACAAAAGTAGCATCATTAGCTTTATTATTGACTTTAATTTTTCCGATCATGGCAAAATCACAAGTAAAAATCCAACAGACTGCCGGACGCGACGCGCTCGGAGAATTTTCCCCCGAATTTGCACGTTTGAACGATGATATTCTTTTCGGGGAAGTGTGGAGCCGGAACAATCTGCTTTCGCTCCGCGACCGTTCCATCGTAACCGTGGTCGCCCTGATGTCGCAGGGGCTGACCGATTCCTCGTTCAAGTACCATCTCGAATCGGCGAAGAAGAACGGAGTGACCCGAACCGAGATAGCCGAAATACTCACCCATGCCGCATTCTACGCGGGCTGGCCGAAAGCGTGGGCGGCTTTCCGTATGGCAAAAGAGGTTTGGACCGGCGGTAATGCAGACAGCGTGGCGGCAGGTTCGCTCGAAGCCTACGCGCAAACTATCATTTTCCCCGTGGGGAAACCCAACGATGCCTATGCCAAGTATTTCATCGGTCAAAGTTACACGGCTCCCGTGGTAACGGACGGAGTCCCCGTGGTAAATGTGACCTTCGAGCCGGGTTGCCGCAACAACTGGCATGTGCACAAGGCAACGAAAGGCGGCGGTCAGACACTCGTATGCGTGGGCGGTCGCGGCTACTATCAGGAGTGGGGCAAAGAGCCGGTGGAACTACATTCCGGGGATGCAATCAATATTCCGGCAGGCGTGAAACATTGGCACGGGGCTGCTCCCGACAGCTGGTTCTCGCATTTAGCCATCGAAGTGCCCGGTGAGAACAACAGTACCGAATGGCTGGAACCTGTCGGTGATGAAGAATATGCCAAATTAAAATGACATGAAACAGATAGTATTGATACTTATGAGCCTACTTACTTTCAGTAATCCGTCGAAAGCACCAAAACAGACTGTGGAACCGGCAGTATCGTCACGCACGATGTGGAGCCGAATACCCTTGTCGCGGGCAATCCCGCCAAACTCATTCGACGAATATAGTTTCTGAAACATTATGCTGGAAGATATCATCCGATTACTACATGAAGGGAAACATTCTTTAGTCGTTTCCAACGGAGAAGTCAGAACTTTCGACAGACGCGGTGTGGCCGACCTGTATGCCCTGCTGCGGGAAGATTCCGATTTCCTGAAAGGAGCTTCCGTTGCGGACAAAGTCGTAGGCAAGGCGGCTGCGGCGCTGATGATTTTGGGAGAGGTCGGAGAGCTCCATGCGGACGTGGTCAGCCGTCCGGCCCTCGACTTGTTTGCCGATAGCGGGGTACGCGTCAGTTACGGTACGGCAGTCCCGCACATTATCAACCGTACAAAGACGGGATGGTGCCCGCTGGAAACTTGTTGCCGGTATTGCCTTACTCCACAGGATTGTCTCGTCCGAATTGAAGAGTTTATAACATTACAATCTAAAAGAATGAATTCAGATAAATGAAGAAACAACATTTACTATTTGCAACATTCATATTGGCCGGAAGCCTGACCGTTTCGGGCCAAACACCTGATACGGCAGACAGCTTGTCAGCCCAAAGAACATTGACTATCGACGAAGTGGTCGTTACCGGAACCCGTCATCAGACGGATATACGCCACTTGTCGCAGACTGTTTCAGTAGTGAACAGGAAAAGAATCGAGCAGTCGATGCAGCCTTCCCTGCTCCCTGTGCTCACGGAACAGGTTCCGGGTCTGTTCACTACTTCGCGCGGCGTGATGGGCTACGGGGTCTCCAACGGGGCGGCAGGCGGTATTTCGTTACGCGGGTTAAGTGGCGGCAATGCCCGCCTGATGGTGCTTATTGATGGGCATCCACAATATGCCGGCATCTTCGGACATCCGATTGCCGATGCCTACCAGACGCTCCTGGCCGACCGGGTGGAGGTACTGCGTGGCCCGGCATCCGTACTCTACGGTTCGAATGCCATGGGTGGCGTAGTAAATATTGTGACCCGCAAAATGCACGAGGATGGGATTCGCACCCACCTGCACACAGGGTACGGTTCCTACAACACGTTGGAAACCGAACTGACGAACCGCATCCGCAAAGGGCATTTTTCGAGCGTCATCAGCGGCTCGTACAACCGCACGGACGGGCATCGTGCCGACATGGGATTCGAGCAGTACGGCGGTTACGGCCGGATCGGTTACGAGGTGACGGACCACTGGAATCTGCGTGCCGACGTAAACGTGACCCACTTCAACGCCTCTTATCCCGGCCCGGTATCGGCTCCGCTGCTGGACGGTGATCAGCGCATTACACGGGGCATGACCTCTTTTGCCGTCGAAAATGAATACGGGAAGACTTCCGGTGCGTTGAGTTTCTTCTACAACTGGGGCGACCATTGGATTAACGACGGCTATACGCCTTCCGCAGGGGAAGGTCCGCAGGATGACCGCTTCAACTCGTATGACGACATGATGGGTATCTCATGGTATCAGAGCGCCCGGTTCTTCAAGGATAACCGCATCACCGTAGGCTTCGACTGGTTCCGTTACGGTGGCGAGGCATGGAGCGAATATGTGAGCGGAGAAGACGCGGGAACACGTAGCGATTTGGTGGATAAGCATGAAAACGAGGTGGCAGGCTATGTGGACTTCCGGCAGGATGTCGGGAAGTGGCTCACGTTCAACGCAGGATTGCGCGTTGATCATCATTCCCGTGTCGGAACAGAATGGGTGCCGCAGGCCGGATTGGCATTCCACCTGCCTCATACCATCGAACTGAAGGCTTCTGCCTCCAAAGGTTTCCGTTACCCGATTCTCCGTGAGATGTACATGTTCCCGCCGCAGAATCCCGACTTGACGCCGGAATCTATGTGGAACTACGAGATAGCCTTCTCGCAAAGACTGTTGGGTGGAAGCCTGTCGTATGGCATCAATCTCTTCTATATCGATGGCAAGAACCTGATTATGACCCTGCCCAATCCGAGCGGAAGCGGTATGCTGAACCAGAATTCGGGAGAGATAGACAATGCAGGCGTCGAAGCACAGGTCGCTTACCGTTTCAATAAGAGTTGGTCGGTGGATGCCAATTACAGCTACCTGCACATGGAGAATCCCGTGATTGCCGCTCCCGAACATAAGCTCTATGCCGGAGCAAACTTCACGCAAGGACGCTGGTCGGTATCGACGGGCATACAGTACATCGCCGGACTTTACACCTCGACAGATCCGGCTACAACCGAGGATTTTGTCTTATGGAATCTGCGCGGACAATTCCGTGCCACCCCATGGCTCGACATCTGGGCACGCGGAGAAAACCTGCTGGCACAGCGTTACGAAATCAATGCCGGATACCCGATGCCGAGAGCTACGGTGATGGCAGGTATAAATCTGAACTTTTAATTGATAAATTACAGTATATATGAAAAAGATAATGAGCATGATAATGGCTGCAATGGTATTTTTGACCATAGGAACAGGATATGTACAGGCACAGGACAAGACATCGGATAGCGCATCTGAACTCCCAAAGGTCTATCTTATCAAGGAAATTACCCCGGAAAATCTTGTGAAGATCTACGAGGCTCTCGGTCGTAAAGCCGAAGGAAAGGTTGCGGTAAAACTCTCCACCGGCGAACCGGGCGGACATAATTTTCTCCAGCCGACACTCATTGCACCACTTGTACGGAAAATGAACGGCACAATCGTGGAGTGCAATACGGCCTATGGTGGCGGACGTGCCAATACGGAGGCACACCTCAAGGCTGCTGCCGACCACGGTTTTACGGCGATTGCGAAAGTGGACATCATGGATGCCGACGGCGAAGTGTCCCTGCCGGTAAAAGGCGGCAAGCACCTGAAAGAGGATTTCGTGGGCAAGAACTACTTGAATTACGATTTTACGGTTGTGCTGTCGCATTTCAAAGGTCATGCGATGGGTGGTTTCGGCGGCGCAATCAAGAATATCTCCATCGGCATCGCCTCGTCGGGCGGCAAGGCGTGGATTCATTCGGCAGGCACGACCAAGGACGTAAGCAAAGTCTGGGGTAACCTTCCCGAACAGGATAACTTTTTGGAGTCGATGGCCGAGGCCGCCAAAGCCGTCACGGACCATTGCGGCGATAAGATTCTCTACATCAGTGTGGCCAACAATCTTTCGGTGGACTGCGACTGTGACTCCTCGCCTGAAGATCCGCGGATGGGCGACATCGGTATCCTTGCCTCGCTTGACCCGGTAGCGCTTGACCGGGCCTGCACCGATCTGGTACGCTCCTCCGAAGACCACGGTAAAATTCACCTGATCGAACGTATCGACTCGCGCCACGGGATGCATACACTCGACTATGCCGAACAGCTCGGTATGGGAAGTCAGAAGTACGAACTTGTCGAACTGAAATAGACTGTTCGGGATGCTTGCTATGGCTGTACTGCCCCGCCATCTTTCTCAAATCCGTTCTGTTGGCTGTGGTTGCCGGGTATGCGGCTTCGCATTTCAGGAAAGCTTCGCCCGGACTGCTCCTTGGGGTCGTCTTGGCCTATCAGCTTGTCGGGACGCTGGGAGAATGGGCGACGAAAGGAGATTCCTGGCTTGCCGCACAGGATTTCCGGATTGGTATTCCGGGCATGCTGCTTCAGATATTCGGGAGCTGGCTATTCATTAACCGCATCATTCGTAAGTAATACCATTCCTATTGATTTTTGAATGAAAATAATAAACAAGGAGAGGAAAAGGTCTTTTCCCGTTCCTTTGCAACCTCAAATCGGCAATGGATAAGTAGCCATTATTCTCTTAACTCCTGCTGAACAGGTCAAAACCCCTCAATGGATGAATATAGAGTAAACCTGCATATCTCCCTTTATTTCCAACAGTTTGCATTATTCCTGCGAAATCCATCCGTATGTGAGCGAGTTTTGTTATATTTGTCCGATAAATAAAAAAACAGCTCATGATTTCAAACAAAATTTTACTAATATGCCTGGCCTTCATCGCATTGACTGCATGCAGCGCCGGCTCGAAAAAACAAACGAATCATCATATGGAAAATGAAAAGCGTACCCTAGTGAAACTGGAAACCACCATGGGGAATATCACAGTGGCCCTGTATAATGAAACACCGAAACATCGTGATAACTTTATCAAACTGGTAAAAGAGGGAGTATATGACAGTACGTTGTTCCACCGGGTTATCAAACAATTCATGATCCAGGCCGGCGATCCGGACAGCAAAAACGCATCGGATACCGCCATGCTGGGCAGCGGTGATGTGGGTTACACCATTCCCGCCGAATTCAATCCGAAATTCTTCCACAAGAAAGGAGTATTGGCGGCAGCACGCCAGGGTGATGATGTGAACCCCGAAAAGGCTTCATCGGGTTGCCAGTTCTATATTGTTACCGGACGCAAGTTCACCGAACCGCAATTGCTGGGCATGGAGAACAAAATAAACGAACAGCGTGAAGAAGCTCTGTTCGACAGTCTGGCACGCCAGCACATGAAGGAAATATACAAGATGCGCAAGGCAGGAGACAATGCCGGGTTACTGGAATTACAGGACACCTTGGAAGCCCAAGCCCGTGAGCTGGCGGACAAAGAAGAGAAATTCCGCTTCACCCCCGAACAGATCAAAGCATACAGCACCGTAGGCGGCGCTCCCCACCTGGACGGTTCTTATACCGTATTCGGTGAAGTAACCGAAGGCATGGAAGTAGTGGAGAATATTGAAATAGCAAAAACGAACCGCGCAGACCGCCCTGTAGAGAATATCCGGATTCTCAAGGCCAGTATTCAGTAATTTGCGACTCAGATGATTAACATTAACCGATACACCTTGTCTAACGGGCTGCGTGTGATACACAATGAGGACAATACAACCCAGATGGTGGCACTGAACCTGCTGTACGATGTGGGCGCACGCGATGAAGATCCTGACCATACCGGATTCGCCCATCTGTTTGAACACCTGATGTTCGGAGGCTCTGTCCATGTGCCCGACTATGACACTCCGGTACAAAATGCCGGAGGCGAGAATAACGCATGGACAAATAATGACATAACCAATTATTACATCACCCTCCCCCGTCAGAATGTGGAAACCGGATTCTGGCTGGAGAGTGACCGTATGTTGTCTCTCGACTTTAACCCGCGCAGTCTGGAAGTGCAACGGCAAGTAGTAATCGAAGAGTTCAAACAGCGAAACCTGAACCAGCCATACGGAGACGCCTCGCATCTGCTACGTGCCCTGGCTTATAAGGTGCATCCGTACCAGTGGCCTACCATCGGCAAAGAAATCAGCCACATAGCCAATGCCACCCTTGAAGAGGTAAAAGCTTTTTTCTTTAAATATTATGCACCGGACAATGCCATTCTGGCTGTAACGGGACATATTACTTTTGAAGAGACAGTGGCACTGGCCGAAAAGTGGTTCGGCCCTATCCCGCGCCGCAACGTACCCCCCCGCTCACTGCCGGCAGAACCCCGGCAAACGGAGGAACGCCGGCTGACAGTGGAGCGGAACGTGCCTGTAGACGCGCTCTTTATGGCATTCCATATCTGTGAACGAC
>OOCK01001329.1_pt1 | contig 10951 bp, 7 predicted proteins | sample 1670951 | NCBI WGS metagenome assembly OOCK01 (sample SAMN06348107, study PRJEB24527) | human gut metagenome | biome: human gut; feature: ankylosing spondylitis patient; material: feces | host: Homo sapiens | place: China | collected 2015-10
AAATATTATTCCTGCAATAGGCGGCAAAGTTACAAAATATTTTTATCTTTGTCTCACTTAATTCCATATTATAACTTATGGCAAGCAATAAATATTGTGTCATCATGGCCGGCGGCATCGGATCGCGTTTCTGGCCCAAGAGCCGGCAGTCGATGCCAAAACAGTTCCTCGACATCCTCGGAACCGGGAAATCGTTTATCCGCCACACCTACGAGCGCTTTGCAAAAATCGTCCCCGCCGGGAATTTCCTCGTCGTGACGAACCACAAATACAAGGATCTGGTATTGCAGCACATCCCCGAAATCGGGGAGAAACAGGTGCTCTGCGAGCCGATCGGCCGCAATACGGCCCCCTGCATCGCCTATGCGGCCTATACGCTGCTCAGGGAGAACCCCGACGCCGAAATGATCGTCACGCCGTCGGATCACCTGATCCTCAACGAGGACGATTTCCGCACGATCATCGGCGAGTGCCTCGAATTCACCCCCCGGCACGACGCACTGCTGACCGTGGGCATCAAACCCACACGCCCCGATACGGGTTACGGCTACATCCAGGTTTCGGACGACCACACCATCAGCAAAGTCAAGTGCTTCACCGAAAAGCCCGATCTCGAGCTGGCGCAGACCTTCCTCCAGACCGGCGAGTTCTACTGGAATTCGGGTATCTTCATCTGGAAGGTGCAGGCCATCGTCGAGGCCTTCCGCAAATACCTGCCCGAGCACCATGCCATGTTCAGCGGCGTGATGAAGGCGCTGGGCACCGATGCCGAGAAGACCACCGTGGAGATCGTCTTCTCGGAGTGCCGCGCCATCTCGATCGACTACGGCATCATGGAAAAGGCCGACAACGTCTATGTCCGCTGCGGCGACTTCGGGTGGAGCGACGTCGGCACATGGGGCTCGGTCTACCAGCACGCCCGCAAAGACCGCTACGCCAACGCCGTCCCCGAAGAGGGGTGCTATGTCTACGACACGCGCAGCAGCATCGTCTCGCTGCCCAAGGGCAAGGTAGCGGTCATCAGCGGCCTGAAGGAATACATCGTCGTGGACACCGACGACGTATTGATGATATGCCCCCGCGCCGAAGAACAGAACATCAAGAAATTCATCGACGAAGTAAAGTTCCATAACGGGGACAAACATATCTGACACCTATGAAACGCATGCCGTTCCATACCACAGCCTTGCTGCGACGATTCGCTGCGGGCTTTTTTTTAGTGGCGGGGATGCTCTCGTGCTCCGCGCCGCAGGCCACCTTCACCAACCCGCTGCGCGACGGCGCCGACCCGTGGATCACCAAATACGACGGGCGCTATTACACCTGCTTCAAATCAGGACGCGGCATCGCCGTGACCGAATCGGACGACATGACGCGTTTCGAACGCGAGCGTGTTGTCTGGCAGCCCGCCGACAGCGGGGCGTGGAACAGCTTCAACATCTGGGCACCCGAGCTGCACCGCCTCCGCGGCAAATGGTACATCTACTACGCCGCGGCACCCGTCCCCGGCAGCCCCTTCACGGGGCAGCGCACAGGCGTGCTGGAGTGCGACACGCCGCTGGGCGACTACCGCGACCGCGGCATGCTCTACACCGGCGACAACCCCGACGGCAAGACGGACAACATCTGGGCCATCGACATGACGATCTTCGAACACCGGGGAGAGCTCTATGCCGTATGGTCCGGCTGGGAGCGCCAGCGCGATACCGACGCCACCGACCAGCTGCTCTACATCGCCCGCATGGAATCGCCGACCCGGATCGGGCCGCGCATCCTGCTCTCACGACCCGACCAGCCGTGGGAACAGGGCGACCACATCGCCCTGCAGGAAGGCCCGTCAGCACTGCGGCACGGCGACGACCTCTTCATCGTCTACTCCACGCGCGGCTCGTGGTCGCGCCACTACAAGCTCGGGCAGCTGCGCCTGCGCACCCCCGACAGCGACCCGCTGAATCCCGCATCATGGATCAAGAGCGGCCCCATCTTCACCGGCAACGACCGCATACACGGCGTCGGCCACGCCAGTTTCACCACCTCGCCTGACGGGAACGAATACTGGATCTATTACCACTCGAAAAAAGATACGGTACACAACTGGGGGCGCGACGTACGCCTGCAACGCTTCGACTTCGACGCCACGGGCAACCCCCGCTTCGGAGAGCCCGCAGAGCCGGGGCCCTACCCCATGCCCTCGGGGACACCCAAACACGCGAACTGATATGTCCGAACTATACGATATTTTCCGGGAACACCCGCACATCTCCACAGACACGCGCAACATCGGGGCTGATTCCATCTTTTTCGCCCTGCGCGGCGCGACGTTCGACGGCAACCGCTTCGCGGCGGAGGCGCTGGACAAAGGCGCGGCCTATGCCGTCGTGGACGACCCGGCAGCCGTCACCGACGAGCGTATGGTGCTGGTCGGCGACACGCTCGGGGCGTTGCAGGAGCTGGCACGCGAACACCGCCGCCGGCTGGCGATCCCGATACTCGCCATATCGGGCAGCCACGGCAAAACCACCACGAAAGAGCTTGTCAGCCGCGTGCTGGCCGAGCGGTTCGAGGTCTATGCCACCCGCGGCAACCTCAACAACCACATCGGCGTGCCGCTCACGCTGCTCGCCATGACCCGCGACACGCAGTTCGGCGTGGTCGAAATGGGAGCCAGCGCCTGCGGCGAGATCGCCCTGCTGGCCTCGATCGCCGAGCCCAACTACGGCATCCTGACCAACATCGGCCGTGCGCACCTCGAAGGCTTCGGCGGCCCGGAGGGGGTGCGCCGCGGCAAGGGCGAGCTGTTCGACTACCTGGCCGCGAACGGCGGCCGCGCCTTCGTACCCCGCGAGGACGAGATGCTGACGAACATGGCCGCCGAACGCGACGGGCTGGCCGCGGAGTATTACAGCATCACGCTGGCCGAGGACCTCGAAAACCACCTCGAAGGGCATTACAACCGGTTCAACATCGCCGCAGCCGTGGCCGTCGGACGTTATTTCGACGTCGCCGACGAGCGTATCCGCCATGCTGTCGGCAGCTATGTCCCCGACAACAACCGCTCGCAGCGCACCGAGACGGGGCGCAACACGCTCATCGTGGACTGTTACAACGCCAACCCGTCGAGCATGCGGGCATCGGTCGCGAATTTCCTTGCCGAGCCGCCCGGCACACGCACCCGCCGCCTGCTGATCCTGGGCGACATGCTCGAACTGGGCGCCTGGTCGGCGGAGGAGCACGCCGCTGTCATCCGCCTCGCAGCACAGGCTCCGCAGACGGAGGTGATGCTCGTCGGACAGGAATTCGCCAAGGCCCGTGCCGACATGGAGCCGCAACCCGCCCGGATCACGCTCTTCGCCGATCGGGAACACCTCATCGCGGCGCTCCGCACACACCCCGTGGACAACGCGCTGGTGCTGATCAAGGGTTCGCGCGGCATCGGACTGGAAAAAGCGGTCGGGGAGCTGTAGCCCCGCCGCCACGACCCGCCGGGCACCAACCCGGTACAGGCACGATACGCAGGAACAAAACGCCGGTAAACGAACCGGAAGGGCACGCCGCACAGGCAAAAAAACACCGACTGAGAACAACCTGAAACCCATAAGCCATGAAACACCTGCTGACAGCCATCCTCCTGCTGGCCTTCGCGCATACCGCCGCCGGCGAAAGGAACGTCTCGCTCGAACGCGATTTCGGAACGCTTTACGGCACGCTGCTCACCCCCGATGCAGGTACGGAAACCGTGGCCGTCATCATCGCCGGTTCGGGGCCCACTCCGCGCAACGGCAATGTAAACAGCTATCTCTACCTGGCGCAGGCGCTCGAAAAGGCAGGCATCGCCTCGCTGCGCTACGACAAACGCGGCATCGGTGCGAGCCGGTTCACGGAGCCGGAAAAAATGGCCGACGCCGTACTGGGGGATTTCATCGGCGACGCCGCGGCATGGGCCGACTACCTCGCCGGCGAAGGTTTCCGCCGCGTCGTACTGATCGGCCACAGCGAAGGGGCGCTGATCGCCTTCTGCGCGGCGCAGCAAACCCCGAAAGTCGCCGCCGTCGTTTCGCTGGCCGGCGCCGGCTACCCGCTCGACGAGATACTCCAGTTGCAATTGGCCTCACAACTCCTGCCCGACAACATGGATCTGCTCTTGCAGGCCAACGCGATCACCGCCGCCCTCAAACGGGGCGAACGGGTCGAATCCTGCCCGCCGCAGCTCGAAGCGCTGTTCCACCCTTCGGTACAGACGTTCTGGATCTCCAGCCTGCGCTACGACCCGCGCGAGGAGATCCGCAAGGTGCGGGTTCCGATACTCGTCGTGGGCGGGGACAACGACCTGCAGGTGCCACCAGACAATGCCGAGGCGCTGGCAAAGGCACAGCCCCGGGCCCGGAAGGCAATCATCGCAGGGATGACCCACCCGCTCAAAAAATGCACGGGACGCATGCGCATCGACCAGACGGGAGCCTACGGCGACAGCACGCTACCGATCGACCCCGACCTCGTGGCCGTCGTTACGCAATTCATCCGGGGGCTCTGATTTTTCCCTGCCGGAAAGACAAAACCGGATTATTTTTTTAATTTTGTATAAACCGATTCCGAACCAAACGACATACCGAACCATGAAACTCCTGATCAGCATCGAATACCGTACCCGCTGGGGCGAACAGCTCGTCATGCGGATCGGCAAACGGCGCATTGCGCTGCAATACGCCGACGGAGGCGTCTGGACAGGCGCCATCGAACGCTATACCCAGAGTGAAGATACCGAATACCGCTATGAAATCGAACGCGACGGCGCGTGCATCCGCAGCGAATGGCGGCCGCACACGCTGCGGCTCCCCGCCCGGGAGGGGGTGCGCACGCTGCGCATCCGCGACCGCTGGCAGGAGATGCCCTCCGACACGCCGTTCTACTCCTCGGCATTCACCCGGGGCATCTTCGGCCGCGGGAAAACCGGCAGTCCGAAGAAGGCTACAGGCAACATCACGCTGCGCGTCGTGCTGCCCACCCTACGGCCGGACGAAACGCTCGCCGTCGCCGGCAGCGGCCGTGAGCTGGGCGACTGGAAACGGATCGTCCCGATGGACGACAGCCGCTTCCCGGAATGGGAACTCACGCTGCATACTGCGCACCGGTTCGAATACAAATTCCTGATCGCCGACCGCAAGACCCTCACCCCCATCCTGTGGGAGGAGGGTGCCAACCGCACCTGGGGCGAGTTGCCCGGCGCTGGCGAACACGCCCTCGACGCCGCGGCATCCCCGCGTTTCCCCAAGCGCAGGTGGCGGGGCGCCGGGACGGCGATCCCGGTCTTCTCGCTCCGTACGGAAGAGGATTTCGGCGTCGGCGAGTTCTACGACCTGAAACGGCTCATCGACTGGGCGGCCGCCACCGGGCAGCGCGTCATCCAGGTACTGCCAATCAACGACACCACCATGACCGGCACCTGGGAAGACTCCTACCCCTACAACGCCAATTCGACCTTCGCCCTGCACCCGCAGTTCATCCGGCTGCCCGCCGCGGGCGTCGTGGAGGACGACGAGTACCGCACCCTGCGCAGCGAGCTGAACGCCCTTCCCGAAATAGATTACGAGCGTGTCAACGGGCACAAACTGCGGCTGCTCCGCCGGGCGTTCGAACGCCACGGAACCCGCACTGCGGCACGCCGCGACTACAAGGCCTTCATCGCCGCCAACAGACACTGGCTCATCCCCTATGCCGCCTTCTGCACGCTGCGCGACGAAACGGGCACGCCCGACTTCACCCGCTGGGGCGGTTTCGCCCGCTGTGACCGCAAAGCCGTCGACGCCTATTGCCGCAGCCACAGCCGCGACATCGCATTCCACTGCTATGTCCAATACCACCTGCATACGCAACTGTCCGAGGTCTGCGCCTACGCCCGCGACCACGGCATCGTCCTCAAGGGCGACCTGCCCATCGGCATCAGCCGCACGAGCGTCGACGCATGGCTCTACCCGCACCTGTTCCACATGGACTCGCAGGCCGGGGCCCCGCCCGACGCATTCTCGGCCGTCGGCCAGAACTGGGGATTCCCGACTTACAACTGGGAACGTATGGCACGCGACGGCTACGCCTGGTGGCGGGCACGCATGGCCAAGATGGCCGAATACTTCGACGCCTTCCGCATCGACCACATCCTCGGGTTCTTCCGCATCTGGGAGATTCCCACGCATGCCGTACACGGGTTGCTGGGCTATTTCAACCCCGCCCTGCCCTATTCCGCAGATGAACTGCGCGGCATGGGCTTCGACACGCAGGGCGGACGCTACACCACCCCGGCGCCCGACGAGCACACGCTCGGGGAACTGTTCGGCGACCTGGCCGGCGAAGTTCGCGCCACCTGCATGAAGGAGGGGCGGTTACTGCCCGCCTATGCCACCCAGCGCAAGGTCGCAGCCCGCTTCCCGGGCGACGACGAACACCAGACCCGGCTGCGGGAAGGGCTTATGGCATTGCTCGACGACGTGCTCTTCATCGAAGACCCGCGCCGCAAGGGCTATTTCCACCCCCGCATCGCCCCCCACTCGACACATGCCTACCGCCGGCTCGACGGAGAGCGCCGCGCGACCTTCGACCGGCTCTATACCGACTTCTTCTACCACCGGCACAACCGTTTCTGGCAGGAATCCGCCCTGCGCAAGCTCCCGGTACTCCTCTCGGCGACCGAGATGCTGACCTGCGGCGAAGACCTGGGGATGATCCCCGACAGCGTCCCCGAAACGATGCACGAACTGCAAATCCTCTCGCTCGAAATCCAGCGCATGCCCAAGACGCCGGGGGAACTCTTCGCCGACCCGGCGCACTACCCCTATTTCTCGGTCTGCACCACTTCGACGCACGACATGAACCCGCTGCGGGCATGGTGGGAGGAAGACCGCGAACTCACGGCGCGCTTCTACCACGAAGCACTCGGCATCGGGGGCGACGTTCCCTATTTCTGCGAGCCGTGGATATGCCGGCGCATCCTCGACATGCACCTCAATTCCCCGGCGATGCTCACCATCCTGCCGTTACAGGACTGGCTTTCGACCGACGGGGAGCTGCGCTACCCCGACCCGGCCAAGGAACGCATCAACGTCCCGTCCATCCCCCGCTACCACTGGCGCTACCGGATGCACCTCCCGCTCGAGGAGTTGCTCCGCAAGGAGACCTTCAACGAATCGCTGCACGACATGATCGCCTGCAGCGGGCGCCGCTGACGGGCGTACTGCGGCACCGCCGCTCCCGGCTACAAAAAAGGGGTACTCCGATGGGTACCCCTTTTTATCATGCAGCCGCGACGAAGGCTCAGCCATTCCCCTCCAACCACTTCAGGAAGTCGTCGACCCGCGACCGGCTCACCACCATCTCGAACTCAGGACGCGGACGTGCCGTGATCTTCAGCCGGTTGCCCAGATATTTCACGATGCTGACGATCGCCGGCATGGCGATGATGCAACTGCGCGATATGCGGAAAAACCGCCCGGGATCCAGTTCGTCCGAAAGGACGTCGAGCGACTGATCCACAACATAGCGGTTGTTATCGCTCGTGACAAGGTAGGTGTTTTTCTCTTCCGAGTAGAAATAGGCGATGTCGGTGGTTTGTACCGGAACGATCCGGTCGTTGAAACGCACGACATAACGCTGTTTGTATTCGCGCGGGCCGCGGATCGCGATCAGCAATACGTCGGGGGCGATGCCCCCGCTCCGCACCCGGCAACGCTCCACGGCACGCCGCAGCGCTGCGGGGTCGATCGGTTTGAGCAGATAGTCGATGCTGTTGACCTCGAACGCCCGCACGGCGTAATTGTCATATGCGGTGGTCATGATGACCCGCGCCGTCACGTCCGCCTGGCGGAATATCTCGAAGCAATCCCCGTCGGAGAGCTCCACGTCCATGAAAATCACATCGGCACTGTTCCCCGGCGTGCGCAGCCAGAGCACCGTCTCCCTGACCGAGCCGGTCGTCCCGACGATCCGTACGTCGGGAAAATGCTGGGTCAGCGCTCGCGCCAGGTTTGCCTGGGCCATCATTTCGTCTTCTACGATCAGTACGTTCATATTACAGCAACGGTAAGGTGACACAATATTCGGTATCGGTACGGCGTATCCCGATCGGGATGCCCGACAGGTCGAGGTATTGCTGGCGGATGTAGTTCAGCCCCACACGGGTCGAGGTAGTGCCGGATACCTTCAGCTGAAGGTTGTTCGACACCGTCACGGCTCCGGCCCCGGCGACGATGCGGATCACCAGCGGCCGGTCGGCCCCCACCGAGTTATGCTTGATGGCGTTTTCGATCAGCAGCTGCACCGAGCAGGGCAGGACATGGCGGTTCATGGCCTCGTCCGGAATGTCGGTCTCCACGCGAAACCCCTCGGGGAAACGCACCTGCAACAGGTCGACGTACATCCCCACGAAAGCCATCTCCTCGCGCAGGCGCACGAGCGTCTCCTCCTCGTTCTGGAGCATGTAACGGTAGATGCCCGCCAGTTTATGGATGTAGGCGCTGGCCTGCTCCGTGCGCTGCTCGCAGACCAGGCAGTCGAGGATATTGAGCGAGTTGAACAGGAAATGGGGGTTGACCTGCTGTTTGAGTTTCATGTAACGGAACTGCGCCTGGTGCGCCTTGCCGCGCTCGGCACGCAGCACGGCACGTGCGACCAGGGCGTAATCAACCATAAATACGACCGAATAGAGGGTCACCTCGACCAGCAGGGTGACGATCCACAGTTGCAGGAACTCCCGTGCGGAGAACGAGCGGTCGAAGGCGAACGGCAGGTGCAACCCCGTAATGAGCGCCACGCAGGCCGACGTGAGCAGCACGAACAGGAGGAACGCCGCGATTTCGGCGATCAGACCGTGCCGGGTTTCACGCCTGCGCGTATGCCGGACATAGATGATATTGACGCACAGCAGGATAATCAGTGCCGCGGAATTGGAAGCCAGCATGTCGGCCATGTGGTAGAGGCGGTCTGTGGAAAAGGAGGGCGAGGCGAAAAGCTCGACATAGGCCAGCCTCAGCACGAAAATCACCCCCACGGCCAGCAGCAGCAACCCGATGCGGGGCGTCCAGGCCGAGGAGCGGCTCGCCGTGTCGTCGCCGCGGCGGAACAACTTGGTGAACCACACGATGCTCCAGCCCAGAATCTCGGTGGTTATGAAGGTCGAGACGGCATGCACCACGGGCGGGGCGTGCAATAACAGCTCGATCAGCTGCGCACCGCCCGTACCCAGTAGGTAGCCGATCACGTTGACGACGATCACGCTGGCAGCGGTGAACTCCACGTTCAGGCCCCGTTTTAGGCAGATCAGCACGATCAGCACGATCGTCAGCAGCGTCAGCACCAACTCGTCGTTGATCCCCGCCAGATGGCATGAAAGGGCGACCACGGCATGGAGCACGGCGAACAGGTGGATAATTCCGGACACTTTGAGCGATCGCATATAGGCTGACTGAGGCTGTATTAAAGTATATACGGGTTTCGTTTATTACGAATAAAGGTAGTGTTTTTCCGCGGAAATTCCAAATCGTCCCCCGCGGGCTACCGTTCGTCGCAAAAATCCGCCCGTTCATCCGGCTGAACCTTCCGTTCGTCGCCCTGCGGTTCGCCGTCCGGATTTTTTTATTAAAATTTGTATAACCTGAAAACCAACCGAAAAACCGAAATGACCAAGCCTAAACTCTCATTTTGGCAGATTTGGAACCTCAGCTTCGGCTTCCTCGGCGTGCAGATCGGATATTCGCTCCAGAATTCCAACACGTCGAGCATCTTCGAATCGCTGGGGGCAGATGTCAGCCACCTGAGCTACTTCTGGCTGGCGGCACCGCTGGCCGGCATGATCGTCCAGCCCATCGTGGGGCTTTTTTCCGACGGCACCTGGACGCGCTGGGGCCGCCGCATCCCCTACATCCTGGGCGGGTCGCTGATCTCGGCGCTGGCGCTGGTGCTCATGCCCAACTGCCCCAAACTGCTCGCCTTCGCCCCGCTCGCCATGGGGGCTTTCATCCTGCTGTTCATGGATTTGTCGTTCAACGTCACGATGCAGCCCTTCCGGGCGCTGGTGGCCGACATGCTCGACGATTCGCAGAAGACACAGGGCTACGTGGTACAAACCTTCCTGATAAACCTCGGTGCGGTCGTCGGCGCTATCCTGCCGCTCGTCATGACATGGCTCGGCGTGTCGGACGAGGCCGCTCCGGGGCATGTTTCGCCGCACATCGCCTACTCCTACTATGCCGGGGGCGCGATCCTGCTGCTCACGGTGCTCGTCACCTCGTTCAAGACACGGGAATATCCGCCCGGGGAGTTCGCCCGCTACAACAACCTCTCCGAGGAGGACGCCAAACCGGTGAGCTTCGTCGGCCTCATGCGCAACGTCCCCGGCGTGATGGTGCGGCTGGGCGTCACGCAGTTCTTCTCGTGGGCGGCGCTCTTCCTGATGTGGACTTACCTCAAACCCGCCATCACGGGTGTAGTCACCGACCATGCCACGGGCGAAGTGCTCTCGGCCGGCGCCACGCAGACATGGGTCGGCGTGCTCAACGGCACCTACCCCATCCCCGCCTGCATCGCCGCCCTGTTCCTCGGGCGCGTCGCCGCGCGCTACGGCAACAAACCCGTCTACGCGGCCTGCCTGCTCGCCGGGGCGCTGGGCTTAGCGGGGTTGTGCCTGCTGCACGACCAGTACGCGCTGATGCTCCCGATGGTGGGGATCGGCATCGCCTGGGCGGGCATCCTCGCCATGCCCTACGCCATCCTGTCGCGCGCAGTCGAGCCACGCCGCATGGGCGTATACATGGGTATCTTCAATTTCACGATCACCGTCCCCCAGATCGTCATCGGACTGACCGGCGGTGCCATCGTCAAGTACTGCTTCGCCTCCGACGCGGCCGACATGCTGGCGCTCGCCGGGGTCTTCATGCTGCTGGCCGCCGTGTCGGTCTTCCTGGTCAAA
>OOCK01001336.1_pt1 | contig 10902 bp, 10 predicted proteins | sample 1670951 | NCBI WGS metagenome assembly OOCK01 (sample SAMN06348107, study PRJEB24527) | human gut metagenome | biome: human gut; feature: ankylosing spondylitis patient; material: feces | host: Homo sapiens | place: China | collected 2015-10
TATCTGACTGGATTTGAAGTGTTAAACCCTGATTTGGTGATTTGTCATTTAGATGTCAAAGCTTCAATGCAGATAGATCTTACTATCAACAAGGGTCGTGGCTATGTCACAGCCGATGAGAACAGAGCGTTCTGCACTGATGTCAACGTAATTCCAATCGATTCTATCTACACCCCAATCCGTAACGTGAAGTACGCAGTAGAGCCTTATCGTGTTGAGCAGAAGACCGACTATGATAAGCTCGTGCTCGAAGTCACAACGGACGGTTCTATTCACCCGAAGGACGCACTCAAGGAAGCTGCTAAGATACTGATTCAGCACTTCATGCTCTTCAGCGACGAGAAGATAACTCTCGAGAGCCCTGAGCACGAAAGCAATCAGGAGTTCGACGAGGAAGTTCTCCACATGCGCCAGCTCCTCAAGACCAAGCTCACCGACATGAATCTCTCTGTTCGTGCGCTTAACTGCTTGAAGGCTGCAGATGTTGAAACTCTCGGCGACCTCGTACAGTACAACAAGACAGACCTCCTTAAGTTCCGCAACTTCGGTAAGAAATCGCTCTCTGAGCTTGATGATTTGCTCTTGAGTCTGAATCTGTCGTTTGGAACCGACATTTCTCAATACAAATTAGATAAAGAATAAAACAAAATGAGACACAATAAGAAATTCAACCACTTAGGTCGTACTGCATCTCACCGTAACGCTATGCTCGCAAACATGGCTATCTCGCTGATTATGCACAAAAGAATCACTACGACCCTCGCAAAGGCTAAGGCTTTGAAGATGTATGTAGAGCCGCTGATTACACGCTGCAAGGACGACAGCACAAACTCTCGTCGTGTAGTATTCAGCTACCTCCAGAACAAGTACGCTCTTAAGGAGCTTTTCAGCACTGTTGCTGAGAAGGTAGGCGACCGTCCTGGTGGCTACACACGCGTTATCAAGCTCGGCACACGTAAGGGTGACGCTGCTCAGATCGCATTCATCGAGCTCGTAGACTTCGACGAGAACATGGCTAAGACTGCTAAGGCTGCTAAGAAGACACGCCGTAGCCGCAAGTCAACTGCTGAGGCAACTGAGGCACCTGCTACAGAGGCTGTTCAGGCAGAGGAGCCGAAGGCTGAATAATCGATGCAAATCGCTTTATCTTAATATTAAGCCTGTTGACCGCAAGGTTAGCAGGCTTTTTATTTAGATGTTTGTTTCGCACAATCATTAAAACCTATCAAATCTGTGAATAAGAAATATCTCACCCCAACAACAAATTTCATTGAAATAGGGGCTTTGCCAATATTGGCTGGTTCCGATCCTACTCCGTCGGTCAATGTTATCAATGAACAGGATGCCACGAATGTGGACTTTAAGAATAGATACATGAACGATGGCTCAAATGAAGAGATGCGTTCGCCAGAGCGTATCTATTTCGACAACTGGGATTAGTCTACGTAGTTGTAGTTAATGCTTCTTTGTTGTTTATGTTAGTGTAAGCAACTCCATATATCATATTTAGAGACAATAATATGCGCAAAGTAATAGGAATAGGCGAGACCCTTCTCGACATTATTTTCAAAGACAACAAACCTGTAGAAGCTGTGCCAGGCGGTTCAACGTTCAACGCCATTGTGTCGCTTGGTCGTGTGGGAGCCGATGCGTTCTTTGTCACCGAGACTGGCGATGACCATGTGGGTGCTCTTGTTCGCTCGTTCCTCTCGTCGAACAATGTCTGCACCGATTATGTGTTAGAACGTAAGGGTTGGAAGTCGCCCGTGTCGTTGGCTTTCCTCGATAGCGACAACAACGCCAATTACACATTCTATCGCGACCCCAATGCCGACCCCGTCGATATACCATTGCCCGATATCAATCCAGATGATATCGTGCTCTTTGGTTCGTTTTACGCCGTTAGTCCTGCCACTCGTGCGCGGGTCATAGCGTTGCTTGAGCGTGCCCGCGATTGTGGCGCAATAATATATTACGATGTCAACTTCCGTCCGTCGCATCGTGGCGATGTGATGAAGGTGACCCCCAACCTCATTGAGAACCTCGAGTTCGCCGATATCGTGCGTGGCTCTCGCGACGACTTCGAGGTGCTTTACAAGAAGGATTCCGCCGAGCGTGTCTACCGTGCCGAGACCTCCTTCTACTGTCCTCGACTCGTCTACACCGACGGCCCTCGTCCCGTGACGGTGTTCTCCGACGGTGGTTTCCGCAAGGAGTATGCCATGCCCGAGACACCAACCGTGAGTACTATTGGCGCCGGCGACAATTTCAACGCCGGACTCATCTGCGCTATGCTTCGCTACGACATCCGTCGTGCTGACATTGAGCGCGGTCTTACCGAAGCGGAGTGGTCGAAGCTTGTTGAGAGTGCGACGGCGTTTTCAGCCGACTGCTGTGCAGGAATATACAACTATGTGTCGAAGGAGTTCGGTGCAAGTCACAGTCTATAGAAGAGTAGCAGCGTTGTTGTAGTATTACTATAGCAACGCTTTTTCTATTATAAAACCCTAAAATTTAGTCATACATTGCGGTTACTCCATCTTTTTCTGTAACTTTGCATAATTGCAATCGTAAACGTAACGACAATGAATATAGCACTTATAGGCTACGGCAAGATGGGACACATGATAGAGTCAATCTGCAAGGAGCGTGGCCACAATATTGTGAGTATCATAGATGTAGATAACCAGGACGACTTTGAGTCGGCAGCCTTTGCTTCTGCCGACGTAGCTATAGAGTTCACGTCGCCAACAGCTGCCTACTCCAACTATCTGCGTGCCTGGAAAGCAGGCGTGAAGGTGGTAAGTGGCTCTACGGGTTGGATGAAGGACCACGGCGACGATGTGCGCCGCGCCTGCACCGAGGAGGGCAAGACTCTCTTCTGGGCTTCCAACTTCTCTATTGGCGTAGCTATCTTCTCAGCCGTAAACCGCTACCTGGCTAAGATAATGAACCAGTTCAGCCAGTACGACGTGCGCATGAGCGAGACCCACCACGTGCATAAGCTCGATGCTCCGTCGGGCACTGCCATCACCCTCGCCGAAGAGATTATCGCCGACCTTGACCGCAAGACCTCTTGGGTGAAGGGCGTGCAGCACCTTGCCGACGGCACGGTGGAGGGCACCAACGATGCTGCGCCCGACCAGCTCCCCATCGAGAGTATCCGCCGCGATGAGGTGCCGGGCATACACACCATCTGCTACGACTCTGACGCCGACTCGATAACAATCACACACGATGCCCACTCGCGCAAGGGATTCGCTCTCGGTGCGGTGCTCGCTGCCGAATACACCAAGGAGCACGAGGGACTGCTCACCACAAAGGATTTGTTCAAGTTCTAACATAGGAGGGTATGGCATCCCTGCCATACCCACTGATTTGTTTCCGCACCCTTACACCCTTTAGCATAAGGCTGCGTGGCTACGGCAAGAATGTCGTAGCCTCCTAAAGATTTGCTTCCAGTACGAGGCTGCATGGGTATGGCAGGATGCCATACCCTCCTAAAGAATACTAATCGGAGCTTAGCTCCTAACCATTCAATACAATGACCGAAAAAGAAAAGAAAGCCCTCAACCCGAAGGTGCAGTGGGCTAAGTGTATTGCCGTTGTTGTGGCATATCTGCTCTTCCTCTATTGGGTGAAGAGCTGGTGGGGACTCCTTGTCCTGCCGTTCATATTCGATGTGTATATCACCAAGAAGATCAACTGGCAGTGGTGGCACGACTCAGAGAACCGCGTCACGGCAGCCATCATGCCGTGGGTCGACGCCCTTGTGTTCGCCCTCGTAGCCGTTTACTTCATCAACATCTACTTCTTCCAGAACTACGTCATCCCGTCGTCGTCGCTTGAGAAGTCGCTGCTCGTAGGCGACTACCTCTTCGTGTCGAAGGTGAGCTACGGCCCGCGCAAGCCGCAGACCCCGCTCACGCTGCCGCTGACGCAGCACACGCTGCCCGTTGTCGACTGTGACTCGTACATCGAGTGGCCGCAGTGGGGCTACGAGCGCGCCAAGGGACTGGGCAAGGTGCAGCTCAACGACATCGTCGTGTTCAACTACCCAGCTGGCGACACCGTGCTCACCGCGCCCAAGTACTGGGGCCGCGACTTCTACGCCATCGCCTACGGAGCCGGCGAGCAGGAGTGGGCTGAGAAGCACAACGGCGAGATACCTTACTTCGCCACAAAGCAGCAGCAGTACGACTTCTTCGCAAAGCTCTACGCTGCAGGCCGCAAGCTCATCGACCAGAACCCCTCCGAGTTCGGCACGATAAAGACACGCCCCGTCGACCGCCGCGAGAACTACGTGAAGCGTTGCGTGGGTCTGCCCGGTCAGACTCTGCAGATAAAGAACCGTATCATTTATCTCGACGGTAAGCCGAACAAGGAGCCCGACAACGTGCAGTACAGCTACCACGTGAAGCTGCGCGCGCAGCTGCCGCTCGAACTCATCGACGAGTTGGGCATCTCCAGCGAGGACATCGCTTCGCTCAACATGTACGGATACCTGCCGCTCACCAACGCTTCCGTGAAGGCACTGCGTGCACGCAAGGATGTGGTGGAGAGCGTCACACCAGTGACCGATGCCGACAACCTGGCTGACGTATGGAGCACCTATCCGCTCAACGGCAACAAGCGTTGGACCCGCGACAACTACGGACCGATTTGGATTCCGAAGCGCGGTGCTACGCTCACGCTCACCATGGACAACATCGCCGTCTACGAGCGTCCGATACGCGTCTACGAGGGCAACGACCTGCAGGTGAAGAACGGAAAGATATACATCAACGGCAAGCAGACCAACAAGTACACCTTCCGCATGGACTACTACTGGATGCAGGGCGACAACCGCCACAACTCTGCCGACTCGCGCTACTGGGGCTTCGTGCCCGAAGACCACATCGTGGGCAAGCCGATATTCATCTGGTGGTCGAGCGACCCTGACCATACCGGCACTGCCGGCATCCGCTGGAGCCGTCTGTTCCGCTTCGTCGACAATATCAAGTAACTTTAGGAGGGTATGGCATCCTGCCATACCCACTCTGCCTTGTTGTTGGCAGGTTGCGTGGGTATAGCAGGATGCTATACCCTCCTATAGATAGTCCGACTTCTCATTTTCCGAGTTTTGCCTCCTCATATTTAAACCCTATAATACCCAACTATTATGGCAGTAAGCAAAGTGGCGGTGAGAAAGACCGTCGAGTTCCTTCTCTATATCGTTACGTTCATGGTGTATATGGGCATCGCCTATCTGTTCGGATACGATATGTATAGCTTCGAGAGCAATTGGGCTTTGTTCGTCTATTGCCTCGTACTCAACTTCCTTACCGGCGTAACCGTGAACTACGTGCTTTCGCGTTGGAACAAGCGAAAGAAGAGCAAATCGTAGGGCTGTATATCCAATCACTAACACGACCATTCAGACAGATGTCAACAAACATTGAGCAACCCACTCCCCACACCGCTGCCGAAGGGCATGATAGAGCGGCTGCCTGCCTGCTCTCCTCCGCCTACTTCCCACCCGTGCAGTGGATGCAGAAGCTTCATCGCTACGGACATGCGATAGTGGAGCGGAACGACAACTTCACGAAGCAGACCTACCGCAACCGCTGCCTGATAGCCACGGCTAACGGCGTGCAGGCGCTCACCGTGCCCATCGAACGCTACGACGGCACCAAGTGCCCCATGCGCGACATACGCATCTCCGACCACGGCGAGTGGCGCCACCTCCACTGGAACGCCATCGTGTCTGCCTACGGCGAGTCGCCGTTCTTCATGTACTACGCCGACGACCTGCGTCCGTTCTTCGAGCGCCGCTGGGAGTTTCTCTTCGACTTCAACATGGAGATAACCGCCAAGCTGTGCGAACTGCTCGACGTGCGCCCCAATATCAGCGTCTCCGACGAGTACATGGATGCCGCTGCGGTGGGTGCCGACGACTTCCGCGACGCCATTCGTCCGAAGCATCCACTGCCCGACGCTGCGTTCACGCCGCGCGAGTATTATCAAGTTCATGCCCTGCGCCAGGGCTTCCAACCCAACATGTCGGCTCTCGACCTGCTTTGCAACGAGGGTCCCGAAGGAATATTCTATTTATGAAACCGAACTATATCTTTGAAACAGAAATGGAGGTTCGCGACTACGAGTGCGACATCCAGGGCATCGTGAACAATGCCAACTACCTCCACTACACCGAGCACACGCGCCATCTCTACCTCACGTCGCTCGGCGTGAGCTTCGCGCGCCTTCACGAGAAGGGTGTCGACGCCGTAGTGGCGCGCATGAACCTGCAGTACAAAACGCCGCTGCGCTGCGACGATGTCTTCGTCTCGAAGCTCGGCGTGCGCAAGGAGGGTCTGCGCTACATCTTCGACCACGCTATTCACCGCAAGTCGGACGGCCGCCTCTGCTTCCTCGCCACTGTGGAACTCGTGAGCCTTATCAACGGCAAGCTCGGCGTGAGCGAAGACTATGACCGCGCCTTCGGCTTTGCCTAAGGAGGCACTAAGGGGGCACACTAAGGGGGTGCACTTGTCTCAAGTGCACCAACCAAGTAAGAAGTGCACCAACCAAGCAAGAAGTGCACCGACCAAGCAAGAAGTGCACCGACCAAGTAAGAAGTGCACCGACTAAGTAAGAAGTGCACCGACATCTTTGTTGGTGCAGTGGAGACCACTGCACCCCCTGGAGCATCTGCGTCGACCGTTGCGGACATCTGCGCCGACCGATGCGGACATCTGCGTCGACCGATGCAGACATCTGCGTCGACCGATGCGTGACGTGAAAGTATAACATAAGGGGCTCTGTACGTGACAGTACAGAGCCCCTTTTCTGTGTTCTTATAGCGTGGCTACACGCCTTGTGTCTTGTGAATCATCTCTCGTGCCTGTTCCATGATAGTCGTCAGCTCCTCCACCGTTGTGGCACGCAGCATGGCGATGCGCGTCTGTCGGAAGTCGGGTATGCCCTTGAACACCGGCGATGCAGCGATGTGACGGCGCGTGTGCAGTATGCCGCGATACTCGTCGATGCGCTCCACGTTGATGCGCAGCTGCTCAAGCAGCAGGTCAATCTTGCGGTCTGTGGTGAGCGTCGGGTCGGCAGGACGACCGTCGAGCACGTCGCGCATCTCCTGGAATATCCACGGACAGCCGAACGTGGCACGGCCCACCATCACCGCGTCCACGCCGTAGCGGTCGAACGCGTCGCGTGCCTGCTCAGGTGTGCAGATGTCACCGTTGCCGATGATGGGGATGTGTATGCGCGGGTTGCGCTTCACCTCGCCGATGAGCGTCCAGTCGGCGTCGCCCGTGTACATCTGTGCGCGCGTTCTGCCGTGTATGGTGAGTGCCTGTATGCCGCAGTCCTGCAGTGCCTCCGCCAGGTCGCAGATGACGAGCTGGTCGTGGTTCCATCCTAAGCGTGTCTTCACCGTGACGGGTGTGTTCACCGCCTTCACCACTTCGCGCGTGATGTCTAATAGCAGCGGTATGTTCTGCAACATTCCTGCGCCGGCGCCCTTGCCTGCCACCTTCTTCACGGGGCATCCGAAGTTGATGTCAATCACGTCGGGCTTCACCTGCTCTACAATCTTTGCTGCCTCCACCATCGACTCCACGTCGCGTCCGTATATCTGTATTCCCACGGGTCGCTCTTCGTCGCTGATAGTGAGTTTGCGTAGCGTGGCGTTCACCGAGCGCACGAGTGCCTCGGCGCTCACGAACTCCGTGTACACCATCGATGCACCGAACCGCTTGCAGAGGTGTCGGAATCCGATGTCCGTCACGTCCTCCATTGGTGCGAGGAACAGCGGTCGTTCCCCAAACTGTATGTTTCCTATATTCATATTCTTCTTTGTTATATCTCAATAGATTATCTTAGTGCTTTCCCCAAGAATGTCTCCCACAGATTTCACAGATTCTCACGGATTGTTGGTGTGCGTTTGTCTTAATCTCCCACAGATTCTCACGGATTGTTTGCGCGCGTTTGTCTTAATCTCCCACAGATTTCACAGATTCTCACAGATTGTTTGTGCGCGTTTGTCTTAATCTTCTATGATTTCACAGATTCTGTATTCTTTGGAGGCTTTCCGTATCTGTGTAAATCTGTGTAATCTGTGGGAGCTTTTTGTCGTGTGCAATCAGTGGGCGAAACTCTTTATTTAGAGTATCCGTTTATCTTGCGGTGTATCTCATTATTTATATTGTCGGTGTTGAAATTGACGAGTATACCTAAATGCAAGTTGCATAAACGCAGGTAGGTAAGCAGTTGCTTGTGGTGCAACTCGTTGATTTCCTTCACTGATTTAAGCTCTACTATTACAGAGTTTTCAACGAGAATATCAAGTCTGAGATTAGTCTTCAATATAGTGCCATCATAATGGATTGGTACCTCTACTTGATTCTGTACATTCAAACCGTCTTTCTGCATCTGATAGCATAAGGCAGCTTCATAGACAGATTCCAATAGACCAGGGCCAAGCGTGTTATACACTTTGTATATCGCGCCCCGAATCTTATATGTAATCTCGTTTTCTGTCATTAGAAATCAGTATATATATATATGTTATATGCTTTAAATATCTGTGTAAATCTGTGTAATCTGTGGGAGAATCTTCATCGTAACTCGTAATCTGTGGGAGATTCCTCCAGTAGATAATGATCTGTGTGGCTCCTTTCCGTTCTCGGGTTAATGTCTCCCACAGATTTCACAGATTCTCACAGATTGTTGGTGTTCTTTATTGAACTTTCTGTATCTGTGTAAATCTGTGTAATCTGTGGGAGAATCTTCATAGAAACTCGTAATCTGTGGGAGATTCTTCATCGTAAATCGTATTCCGTGGGAAGAAACGCGGTCACTCCTTTGTGGGAGCAAGCGTCTTGCGGTACTCCTCGGGGTTCTTCAGCAGTTCCACAGCCTTGGCGAACTGCTTGTCGTAGCGCAGCGAGTTCTCCAGCGCACCACGGTCGAAGTAGTAAGCCGACATGATGTCGTTGGCGATGATCTGCTTCAGCTGCTCCTTGTTGTACGGATAAGCCAGATCCTTCGCGATGTCGTGCTTCAGCTTCGCCTTCAGTGCCTCGAACTCCGGCTTCGCATCCTCGTAGTAGCCCTCGAAGCGTGCTAACTTCTCCAAGTCCTTCAGATACTTCTCGCTCACCTGGTCGTACTCGAAACCACTCTTCACGACATACGCACAGAACTCCTCGTAGTCCTTGTCCGAGAACTCGAACTCCGACGGTGCAGCCACCGTGCGGTGCTTCGCCATGTACTCAATCTCGTAGTTGAGCAGCAAGTCGGTAGTGTCGGCGAACTGCAGATAGTAGGCTATGTTAGGCATCGAGTCGGGGAGCACCTCGATATCGGGCTTTATGCCGCCGCCGTCGCGCACGATGCGACCCGCCGCCGTGCGGAACTCATGCGTCAGCGAGTCAGCCACGTGCTCGCTTGCATACCCCTTGTTCGTATGCTTGTATTTGCGCGCCTGAATGCAACGGCCCGACGGTATGTAGTACTTCGCCGTAGTCAGCTTCAGCTTGCCGTTGTAGGGTAGAGGTACGTTCGGCACCTGCACCAGTCCCTTGCCGTATGTGCGTGTGCCCATCACCACGGCGCGGTCGAGGTCCTGCAGCGCGCCCGACGTAATCTCGCTCGCGCTCGCCGTCTCCTCGTTCACGAGCACCACGATAGGCATCACCGTGTCAATCGGCTCCATCGTTGTGTAGAACGTCTTGTTCGAACTCTTCACCTTACCGCGCATCTCCAACAGCTGCTTGCCCTTCGGCACGAACATGTTCAGAATCTGCAGAGCCTCCTGCACCGAACCGCCACCGTTGGAGCGCAGGTCGAGTACCAGGCTGCGCATACCCTTCGAGCGCATCTCGATGAACGCGCGGCGCACGTCCTTCGCCGAGTTCTCGAGGAACTGGTTGTAGCTGATGTATCCTATGCTGTCCGGCTGCAGACCGTAGTACGTCAGATATGGCATCTGTATGGCGCGTCGCTGCACTTTCAGCGTCAGCGTCTTGCCCGTAGCCGGACGCTTCACCTTCAGCACCATCGTCGTACCCGCGTCGCCACGCAGACGCTCCGATACGTACGCCGTCATCTTTCCCTCCATCGACTCGCCGTCGATAGCGAGTATGATGTCGCCCTTGCGCAGGCCCGCTTCCGCAGCCGGCATACCCTCGTACGGCTTGTTTATCACCACGTTCTTGCGTGTGAAGCTGTACGAGATAATCGAGCCGATGCCCGCATACTTGCCCGTGAGCATCTGCTTGTATTCGCCCACCTTGTCCTCCGGATAGTACTCCGTGTACGGGTCGAGCGAGCGCAGCATCTGGTTCACGGCGTCGCCCACCACCTCGTCGGCGTTCAGCGAGTCGACATATAGCAGGTCGAGGTTGCGATACACGGCATTGAACACGTCCAAGTTCTTCGCCACGCGGTAGTTATGATCGCTGCTGTTCTGCGCTACGGCGAGCATAGGCAGGAGCATCAGTGCGATAGTTATGATTTTTCGCATTTCTTTATGTTTTTGAGTTCGTTATTATTCAGACTACAAAAGTACAACATTAACGTCAAATACATATAAATAATGTGGAGTTTTTGCGCCTTTGCTTACTATCTGCGCTCATAAAACGTCAGCGTTTATAAAAAAATAACGCAATAGACACAAAAAAGTGCCGAAAAGTTTTTGTGTTACGGAAAAACTTATTACCTTTGCATCCGCAATCAGACAACAAGCCAAGTTGTCGTAAGAAAATGCTTCAATAGCTCAGTTGGTTAGAGCACCTGACTGTTAATCAGGGGGTCGTTGGTTCAAGTCCATCTTGAAGCGCAAACATCGGATTGCTTCAATAGCTCAGTTGGTTAGAGCACCTGACTGTTAATCAGGGGGTCGTT
>OOCK01001346.1_pt1 | contig 10851 bp, 8 predicted proteins | sample 1670951 | NCBI WGS metagenome assembly OOCK01 (sample SAMN06348107, study PRJEB24527) | human gut metagenome | biome: human gut; feature: ankylosing spondylitis patient; material: feces | host: Homo sapiens | place: China | collected 2015-10
CCCCATATTGGTCATATCAACATAAAATTTTAATTTATATAAGAGAGATTTTTCTATTTAATTTAAGAGAGATTTTCAATTCTAGTGATCTTCTATTCTAGAGATCTTCTACATCAAAGACTGAATCTCAGAGAGGTTCTTCTTCTCAGTGGTACCATCCTTGTATGTTATCATGAAGTAATTGTGGATAGACTTGCCATTCTTGAACTGAACAACAGCCACGCCACCTTCACGGAGCTGGAGAGTGAAGTATCCCTCACGCTTGCCGTTAACATACTTTCCGTGCCACTTCTCCTTACCATTCTTGTAGTAAGTGGTAACCTCACCATTGAAGATCGTATTGCGGTCGTTACCGAGATCGATGAAGCTGTATCCACCCTCGGCACGAAGATTACCGTTCATATAGAAGTCCTGGAACACATCCTTCTTATTGATGCCAGCGCCGGTAGTCATCAGCAATCTGTAATAACTAGCCTGATCTGCACTAGCCACATTACTCATATTTTCTGCATAGAAAATAGTGTCTGCTACTACTGTTGCATTCTCTACGCGCTTGCGACCGAAAGTAGCTACGGTCATGAGAGCCATCAATGAGAATAATATAATTCGTTTCATATTCTTTATTTTTAGATTGTTACTTATTGCTTGTTGTTTCTTTTTTCTGATGCAAAGATACTACAAATTCCGGTAAGTTGTATCATTCCTTAACGCTATTTTATCTTATTTTTGGGGTCGGTTTTACTTTTTGAAAGAAAACGCACACAAAATTACAATTTGACATTTTAGGGGGTCGTTTTTTACACTTTGAAATAGGTATATCTCAATATACCCCCATAATACCCCTATCTCGTTTACATATTGATAGCAAGAGACAGAAACAGAGCACGGCAGCCTATGCTTTTTTTTGAGATATTTTGAAAACTTTTCGCAAGAAAACTAGCGTATATACTTTTTATTTTGTACTTTTGCACTAAAATATATATAATATAAGGTACGCGTATGATAAAATATACCATCAAGGCACCAAGCCAACTGAACGCAAGTATCAACTTGCCAGCATCCAAGAGTATCAGCAACCGAGCTCTCGTAATCAGTGCGATGGCTGGAAGCCATATCCAACCCGACAACTTGAGCGACTGCGATGATACGGAAGTAATCGTTGCAGCCCTTCAGAATATGCCAGAGGTCATCAACATCAAGGCAGCCGGCACAGCCATGCGTTTCATGACCGCCTATCTCTCTGCCACCCCTGGCGAACATACCATCACGGGCACCGAGCGCATGCAGAACCGTCCTATCGGCATCCTCGTAGATGCCCTGCGCTATCTGGGCGCAGACATCACCTACGAGAAGAAGGAAGGTTATCCCCCACTCCACATCCGAGGCAAGGCGCTGGAAGGCGGCCACCTGGAGGTAGTGGGCAATATCAGTTCGCAATACATCTCGGCGCTTCTGATGATCGGTCCGATTCTGAAGAACGGACTGGAACTGAAGTTGACAGGAGAGATTGCATCCCGCCCTTACATCGACCTTACCCTCTGGACGATGAAGGAATATGGTGCCGATGCCGACTGGACGGATATGGACACCATCACCGTGAAGCCACAGCCTTACAAGGAGACTTCTTATATGATAGAGAACGACTGGAGTGCTTCTTCCTACTGGTATGAGATGATGGCACTGAATGGCAACATCGACTCCAGAATCCAGCTCGAAGGCTTGATGGACTGCTCGAAGCAGGGAGATTCCGTGGTGAAATACATCTTCAGTCTGCTGGGAGTGAAGAGTGAATTCGAGAACCATGATCATCTTACGGATGTTATGCTGAAGGCGAACCGCTGTCTTCTGCCGAAATTCGAATACGATTTCTCCGGTTCACCAGATTTGGCTCAGACCATCGTGGTAGCCTGCTGTGCCTTGGGTGTGAAGTTCAATTTCACGGGTCTTGCCAGCTTGAAGATCAAGGAGACCGACCGCATCGAGGCACTGAAGACAGAGTTGAAGAAGGTGGGCTATGTCATCCACGATGAAAACGACAACACTCTGTATTGGGATGGCGAAACCTGCGAACCTTCATTTGCTCCAATCGATACCTACGAGGATCATCGTATGGCGATGGCATTCGCCCCTCTCGCCTTCAAGTTCCCTCAAATCGAGATCAATAATCCGGAGGTAGTGAGCAAATCCTATCCTCATTATTGGGAAGACCTGAAGAAAGTAGGGTTTGAGATTATTGAGAGTGAAGAATGAAGCGTGAAGAATTCAACAGCCTTTGCTAATCATAAAGCTCAAAGTTCATGTTCAAAATTCAAAGTTCGAAGTAAATGCTATACTTGATTTTAGCCCTGGTGGCATTAGGCCTGATCAGCGCCATATTCGGAATCGTATCTCACCGCAGGGGAGAGGACGAGGAGCCTCTGCAGGAAGGCGTATCGTGCAACACCTGCAACGGTGAGAACTCGAAGTGCGAGCAAGAGTGCATGATGGAAGCCGCTACCAAAGAAATAGAATATTACGATGATGAGGATCTCGACCGCTTTGCCGGTCGGGATGCCGATGCCTATACCGATGAGGAGGTTGAGGAATTCTCGGAAGTGCTCTATACCATGCAGCCGGAAGAAGTGGCTGGATGGAACAGAAGCCTGATACTGAGAGGCATCAACCTGCCCAACCAACTGAAGGATGAAGTCATCGGCTTTTTAAGCTAGAAATTTGCAGCTCTAAGTTCAAAGTAAACGTATGGATATACTACAATATACATTTTTCCAAAACGCACTGATAGGCGCCTTTCTGGCAAGCATCCTGTGCGGCTTTATCGGAACCTACATCGTTACCCGCCGATTGGTATTCATCAGCGGCGGCATCACCCATGCCTCTTTCGGAGGCATCGGCATCGGCGTGTTTACAGGAATCAATCCGATACTCTCCGCCATGGTTTTCGCCATCCTCAGCGCCTTCGGAGTGCAATGGATATCACGCAAGAAAGATGTGCGAAAGGATTCCGCCATCGCCATGTTCTGGACCCTGGGAATGAGCGTGGGCATCATCTGCTGCTTCCTGACTCCAGGATTCATGCCCGACCTGCCCTCCTTCCTCTTCGGAAGCATCCTTGCCATCGACAGCGCAGACCTGTGGCTGCTGGGCGGACTCGCCCTCATCGTAGCCCTCCTCTTCACCTTTCTCCTGCGCCCTATCCAGAACATCGCATTCGACAGTACCTTCGCCCGTTCGCAGCACCTGCCGGTTACAGCCATCGAATACCTGATGATGACGCTCATCGCCATGACCATCGTGGCTACACTGAAAATGGTGGGCATCGTGCTCGCCATCAGTCTGCTCACCATTCCGCAGATGACCGCCAACCTCTTCACCTACAATTACAGGCAGATGATATGGGCAAGCATCATCCTGGGATGGATAGACTGCATCGCCGGTCTCTACATCAGTTATCTGCTCAACGTGCCATCGGGTGCCACCATCATCTTCATCAGCATCGTGGTATTCGCACTCGCCAAAATCGTCCTGGGCATCAGGAGAAAGATGCCAGATAAACAATAGAAAACATGAAAGGCAAAAGCCCCATCCAACTCCTTTTTCTGATAGGACTCGCTGTGATTGCAGCGTTCCTTACGGGATGCTCTACGCAGAAGAATACGGCGCAGAGCAGGTGGTGGCATGCCTTTAATGCCCGATACAATACCTATTATAATGGTACCGTGGCTTATATCGACGGGGCGCTGGAGAAGGAAGAAGGCAACCGGGACAACTTTACGGAGCAGATTCCGCTCTATACCGTAGGCAACAGGAACAGCCGCGATCTGGGCAAAGCCAACTTCGACCGTGCCATCGAGAAATGCGAGAAAGCCATCCACCAGCATAGCATCAAGCGCCGCCCCGTATGGGAACCCGGCAAGAGAAAGACGGCGAAAGACATCGAATGGCTCAGTCGCAGGGAATACAATCCGTTTTTATGGAAAGCGTGGATGCTGATGGGCCGTTCGCAATTCCAGAAAGGGGATTTCGAGGGGGCTGCTGCCACCTTCTCCTATATGAGCCGCCTTTACGCCACCCAGCCTGCCATCTACGGCAAGGCGCGCGCCTGGCTTGCCAAATGCTATATCGAGCTGGGATGGACCTACGATGCAGAAGATGTGATCCGAAACATCCAGCGCGATTCCATCCACTGGCGTGCCCAGAAGGAATGGGATTATGCCTTCGCCGATTACTATATCCACACGGGGGATGCCCGGAAGGCGATTCCCTATCTCAGGAAGGTGATAAGCCATGAGATGCGACACAAGCAGAAAGCCCGCCAGTGGTATCTGATGGGACAGTTGCAGGCTTCCATCGGCAACCAGCAGGAGGCTTATCAGGCTTTCCGCCATGTCATCCGGCTCAATCCGCCCTACGAACTGGAGTTTAATGCCCGCATCGCCATCACCGAGGTCTTGGCTTCGGGCAACAGCAGGAAGATGATCAGCCGACTCAAGCGCATGGCGGCATCGGATAAGAACAAGGAATATCAGGACCAGGTATATTATGCCATCGGCAATATCCACCTGGCCCAGAAAGATACCCTGCGTGCCATCTATGCCTACGAAAAAGGCAACCGGAAGGCTACCCGAAACGGTATTGAGAAGGGTGTACTCCTGCTGCGTCTGGGCAATCTGTATTGGGAAACCGGGCGATATGCTGATGCCAAGCGCTGCTATGGCGAAGCAATCGGCTTGCTCGATCAGGACAGAAAGGATTATCCGCAACTGGCTCATCGCTCCAAGGTGCTGGACGAACTGGTGCCTTATACCGATGCCATCGCCCTCCAGGATTCCCTGCAGTCTCTTGCCAAAATGGACGAGAAAGACAGAAACGCAGCCATCGACCGAGTGATAGCTGCCCTGAAAAGAAAGGAGAAAGAGGAAGAAAGAAGGAGATGGGAAGACGGTGCTGAGATGAATTCGGAATATGAAGGAGGAGTTGATGGGAATGGTTCCGGGAATGATTCCGGAAATGGTTCCGGAAACGGATTCGGGAACACCAATACCTGGTATTTCTATTCCCCTGTAGCCGTAAGCCAGGGTAAGGCGCTCTTCGAGAAACTCTGGGGCAAGCGAAAGAACCTCGACAACTGGCAGCGAATCAACAAAACAGTTGTAGCTTCTGCACAAGAAACGGATATCGCACAAGGAACAGATTCCGAGCAAGGAACGACTTCTGATCAAGATTCAAATCTTCACCCTGATGCATCACGAGATGCTCTATCCCATTCTTTATCCCAGAAAGAATCCGGCAAACCATCTGCCGATAGCGCCAGCCTCGCCCCTCATCAGCGGGCTTATTATCTGGCTCAGATTCCGTTCACCCCAGAGCAGATGACAGCGAGCAACCAGCTCCTGGCGAATGGCTTATACCATGCCGGAATCATCTTCAAGGACCGGCTCGACAATCTGGCGCTGAGCGAGAAGATGCTACTCCGACTGGTGGACAACTACCCGGATTTCAAGCATCTCGACGAAGCCTATTACCATCTGTATCTGCTTTATTCCCGAAAGAAGCAAACTCAGATGGCGAACAGTTATGTCGATAAACTAAAGAAGGATTACCCAGAAAGCCAGTTCACAGCCCTCCTCTCCGACCCTTACTATCTGGAGAATGCAAGGATGGGTGTACACATTGAAGATTCCATCTACACCCTCACCTATCAGGCATTCAAGGAAGGCAAGTACGAGGTGGTGATGCACAACTCGGAAATATCAGACAAGCGGTTCCCTACTGGTGCCAACCGCGACAAGTTCCTCTTCATCAGCGGTATGACCCAGCTCAACGAGGGCAAGGTTTCCGAATGTCTGGAAAAGATGAACCAGGTGATAGCGCAATATCCCAACAGCCGGTTGAGCGAGATGGCGGGAATGATCGTAAACGGCGTGAATGCCGGAAGACGACTCTACGGCGGAAAGTTCGACCTGAGTAATGTCTGGGCGAAACGCAGCGATGTGCTCAGTTCCCAGGACTCCACCCGGCAGAAAGGATTCTCAGCCGACCGCAACGACCGTTTTGTCTTCCTGCTCGCCTACAGTCCAGATTCCGTCAACGAAAACCAGCTGCTCTTCGAGGTAGCCAAGTATAACTTCACCACCTATATGGCGCGCAATTTCGACATCAGCATCGAAGACCTCCAGGGGTTGCATCGCCTGCAGGTAAGCGGTTTCCAGAACTACGACGAGGCGCGCCAGTATGCCAACGAGCTGCATCAGCAAGCCGGCATCCTCCGTCTGATTTCCAAGGCGAGAAGCTACGTGATCAGCGAGCCGAACCTAGAACTTCTGGGCAGAAATCTCTCGTATGATGATTACGACAAGTTCTATACCCGTCACTTTGCACCGCTGAAGATCAGCAAGATGCGCCTGCTGATGGAGCCAACGGAAATCGTAGTGGATAAGGATTCCCTGAAGGAAGAAGATGCTCTGGAGGAAGAAAATGATTCTCAGAAGAAGAATCCTGAAGACAATGGAATCGATATCGAGGGCCAGCCCGCAGAAGATACCGATACCGGCATTTACTTCGACGACTCGAATGCCCCAGAATCTGAAGCCGATGATGAATACATCGAGCTGGATGGATTCTGATAAAGCAAGAAAGCTCTAGCGGCAAGGAAGCCGTTAGAGTGAACAGAAGAAGGTAACCAGGAACGGCACGGAGAAATCTACGCAGAAGCCGTGGAAGATGGAAACGATGATGAAGTTCTCACCCGAATAGCGGGTGATGATAGGCAACGTGGTATCCATCGTGGTGGCTCCACCCACGCTGATAGGTGCCAGCTTGCCGAAATACTTCGCCAGCAGGGGCGCACCAAGCAGGGTGAGAATCTCACGGAAGATGTTGGCAAGCAGGGCGATGGTTCCCAGCTCGGCACCCCGATACTGCGTGATGAAGATGCTCGACAATGAGTAGTATCCGAAGCCCGAACCGATGGCGAGACAGTCGGAGAGCTGACGGTGTCCCAGTATTAGGGAGGCAGCCGCGCATCCGGCAAGGGTTCCCAGGATGGTCATCACCGGCAGCATCATCAGCCGGGGATTCACCTTTCTGAAACTCTTCAGGATAGAGGTATCGCAACCGATGCTGATACCCACGCAGAACATCAGGCAGCAGAGGGCATAATAGCTCACGTCGCTCGCCAGGAAACTGGCAGGAATCACATCCCACACTCCCACGATGATGCCCAGCACGAAGAAGCCTACGATAATCAGACTACCTTTCATTTCCAGCCTCCTTTCTGCAGACATATCTCCACAATGCCCACGCAAAGATTGCACTACCCAGACTTCCGGTTATCGTAAGCACGATGGCTTCGAGTCCCAGGGTCTGAAGACCATTGATAATACGAGGGTTCGCTCCCACCTCGATGCCGAGCAGGAAGAGGAGTACCCAGATAAGCGCCGTGATGACACGGCCGATAAAACTCATTTTCTTGTTGCGGAGCAGGTACCCCGTACCAATTCCGCATAGCATGATCATTACAATCTTGAGCATTGTTTCTTCTTTTCTTTCTTTTTTTTTTTTATTATTGATTACTTTTATCTTCGATAATAATAACGGATTCCCGGTCTTAATATTATAAAAAAGACCGAGAATCCTGATGATATTTGTAAGTAAGCTATAGCGGTTGCCCCCAATCGGAAGAGCCATCAGCCCCATCAGATGATGGTAATCCAGACGGATTCATCCTTTTCTCTCGCTTCGCTGATGCATTTCATCAGTCGATGCAGCCAGATACGGGAATTCACCACCATACCCTTCACCTTGTTCTCGCCCACCAGGATGCAGCCCTGGGTATCATCGGGGTAGTTGCCGGCATGGATGCGGATGCCCTCGAAATCAGGAACACCTTGCAGATACGGCAGCCACTCCTTGAAACGGGGCGACTTGGTGACTAACAACGAATAGGTGCCTTCGGGAATCGCCGTAGTGCCCTTCATCTTCTGCGCCTTCTTGCCCGAAACCCTGCCCAGGCGCACGTTCACCTCCTCGGGCTGGAGTTCCACGCCCTTCAGGTTGCGCCACGTAGGCTCCAGGGTATCGCAGAAATAACACTCCTGCGTCAGCTTGCCGGCATCTATCTTATGCTCGAACCAACGCTTCAACTGTGGGTTCATCCATGAAGAGTGAACCACTCTCTCTACCTCCTCATCCTTCAGGATATAGAGGCGCCCAATGGTATAGCTGTTCTTCTTGGCTATACGCTTCAATACTATTTCCATAAGCATTTTTTTTATAAGTAAAAGAATTAATAAGTAACTGAACTTTCGCATGTGGTTTAAGTACGGGCTGAAGGCCCAAAAGCTCCTAGCCCAGGGCATCGCCCTGGGTATAGAAGCAGTCAGCAAGGCGCCCTGAAAGGGCAAAAGCTTTAAAGCACCAGCCCATCATGGCGGTACTTCAGCTTCTTAAAACTGTAACTACTGTAACCGTAACCGCTTTTCCCGTCCTCGCCGGGCGGAGAGATTCGCTCGATATACCCACGGTAAATCCACTGCTTGATCACATTCCGGGTACCCTTCGCATTCAATCCATGCTCCATACGGATGGCATCCAACTGCGGCATGGTGAAGATATCAGGCAGCAGCTGCAGCAGATTCTCCGGTCCACGCTTCGAACTCTTCTCGCCGGCACTGTTTTCCCGGGCTATCATATCGCCGAAGAAACGCATCTTGCAGTAGAGGTCGTAACGCTCGCTCCAGCGGATGAAGTCATCCATCTCCGGCTCCCATCTGTAGCCGTTGGCAACATAGAGCACGCACGCCTTGAGGTAGGCGATGACATTGGCACGGAACGAGAAATTCTCGAAGATGCGGTTCTGCGAAGTACGTGCAAACTCGGCATTCTCATTCTTCAATACCACGGCTAGATCATACGCCTCCTGGCATTCCACCAATCCCGACGCCATACAGAGATTTTCGATGTAGGGTTTCAGAGATTTTCTGAATTCATCATCGTATGTGCCATAGATGGGAATATCCTCGCCTATCTCCCGTTCCGGGATGGTACAGAAGTTGATACGGCTCAGCGGACCATCGGTCAATACCTTCGCGAAATACCGCTGTCCCTTGTCGATGGTAGTAGATGCATTCCAGTTGAACCGGACGCAGACACGCTCGGTAACGCTCTGGATTCCTACGCGAGACTGTCCGAATTTGTTACTTGGATCAAAGGCGAGGCACATGATACGGAACTGCTGATTGCCGATACCTCTCAGCGCATCAAACTGGTCGATTTCGTTCAGCGAAGTATAAAGGAAATGTTCCTTGGCTTCAGCGGTACGCATCACGAAGGCAGGATTGGTCATATCAGCATCAATCTCCTGGATAATCAGATTCTCAGGGCGTTTGCGCTTATCCTTGTTGGCACCCTTTCGCATCATTTCCTCTTTCCATTCCTTCTCACGCTTCAGGTTTTCGGCATCTCTTTTACGGATATCCTCCATGATGAAATCGATAGGTTTCTGTACACAACTTTTACCAGCACCTGTGCCTGCAAGCAGACAGGTCATCAGGGTAGCTTCATGCTCCACGTTGTCGATATATCTGAATTTCGTTCTCCAGAGATGGGTAGCCAGCGGAGGGAAAATGGCGCAAGCCACGGCCGGCTGATAGATTTCCGGAGTCTTGGAAATCAGCAGCTCCACCAGTTTCGGCAGCTTCTTGGGCATCGGAGGCGGAGCTGGATAATCCTCCTCTTCGGAACTTTGAACACAGGCGTTACTTTGAACATAGAGATTTGCCCCCGCCAGGCGTTCCGGGGATTTGCAATCCCCGGCAAGCAAGCTCTTGGCAGCCTGCTCCGCCAAGGCATTCACCCGAATCACATCCCTCGAAAACGGCTTGGAGCTATCCCCATATTTCGAATAGAAGTCATGGATTAATTGATGACAGTCATTCTCCTGATAATAGCTCGGCATTCTCATCGCCACCACCTTCATCAGCTCCTCCTCACTCATCACACGAGAAGCGCCAGCGCTCATAATGGCGAGCAGAGAGGAGTGTCTTGACCCGATGGTATCGATATTCATCCCCTTCAGTCCGGCGGAATCCTGGAAGAGGTCGAAGGCTATCAGATTCTTGGCATCAGCATTCTGAGAGCCTCCAGTATGGCTGATATAATCATCATCAGCACGATGGCTATTACCAGGTTGGGCAGGCTGAATAGCAGCGCCAGAAGGAACAGCAGAATGGCTGTCAGTGCCCTGAAATCGATTGTCTTGAACATCGTCATTACTTTGAACTTTGAGATTTGAACTTTGAACTTTATGATTACTATCATTAGGTACTTTCCCCTGAAAGTCCCCCGCCAGGCGTTCCGGGGATTTGCAATCCCCGGCAAGCAAGCTATAGCGAGCCGTCCCCTTACCATCAATCGTTAAGCCACGCTTCAGAAAAGCCTCTCTGCGAGCCTTGATCTCCTCATCCGGCAGCACCCCATACCACTCCTTCGAGCGGTAAATCTCGGAGTCCTTATCCGTGATAAAGATGATTCTCTCCGGCGTGATGCAGCTTTTATCGTAGGGAATCCTAGCCGCCTCGCAATACGCCTTCTGCGTCTCCTCTATCGTCATACCCATCGGCATACGGATATCGATATGCAGCTTCTTTCTAGCCGAATATTCCAGATGCAGCAGCTTCCCCTTCCAAATCGTGTTGCTGCAGTTCAGCTCACGAGCCTTCTCCAGGGCAGCATCCACATACTCTACATCATCCACATCAATAGTCGTCTGAAAGAGGAAACTTTCAGGATCCGCATCCTCACTAGAGCGGTGATTATTCCTGAACTTAGAATAATGAATGGCACGGATAGGCA
>OOCK01001376.1_pt1 | contig 10581 bp, 5 predicted proteins | sample 1670951 | NCBI WGS metagenome assembly OOCK01 (sample SAMN06348107, study PRJEB24527) | human gut metagenome | biome: human gut; feature: ankylosing spondylitis patient; material: feces | host: Homo sapiens | place: China | collected 2015-10
AATACTGTATTACTTTTCTTTGCCATGATGCAAAGGTACAAAAGTTTCTTTATCTATTCCGTTGTTGCAGGATATTTTAGCTAGCAGCCATGCCTCTCATCCACGGACAATATCGGTAGAGCCGTTAATATTGCGTTTATCTGTGGAACTCTGCTTCGAATTGTTGTTCGTTGCGTCGTTCACTAAATAAAATGCAATCGGTGTGCCAGAAAAAGTGTGGTTTTGCGTAAGTGGTTGAATATCAGTTGTTACTGTCTGTTTAGGTGCGTTGGCATGGTTTGATAAAATGTAGAAAAGTGTGGAACAGTTGTAGAACTATTCCACACTTTTATGTAGACAAAGTATGCGATTATTGCAAGACAAACTTGAAGGTCTTCGTAGCAGAAGTTGTCTTTACGCTGAGCAGATACACGCCCTTAGCCAACTGCGGCATAGGGATGGATAGTGTCTCGCCGGCACAGCGGTTGCCGAGCTCTTTGGTGAAGACCGTGCTGCCCGTCATGCTTGTGAGGCTCAGCGTAGCCTTCGTGTTGCGTGCAAAGCCCAAGAGGATGTTGCCGTCGGTGATGCGTATGGTGCCATCGAACGGCATGTCGATGCGCTCGCAGCCCGCTGTTTGCTTCTCGATGCACTGTCGCAGTCCGTCGAGCGCGTTAATCTTGCCGTATCCCCAGTTGCTGTCGGGTGCCGTAGCTGTGAAGTTGTCCTTGCGAGCCGTAGCCTGCACAATCTCGTGCAGCTGTTCGGGCGTGAGTTGCGGATAAGCCTGCAGCCATGTAGCCACGATGCCTGCCACGAACGGCGATGCCATCGATGTGCCCTGCATGTAGCCATATTGGTTGTAGCGACCGAAGTTCTCGTTGTACTCAGCGTACATCAGATTGCCCGATGCGTCGTTGTTCGACACCGCCGAGATTATGAAGCAACCAGGCGCAGTGATGTTCGGCTTCATGCGTCCGTCGACTGTTGGTCCGTAGCTCGAGAACGAGCTGAGGTCGCCTATGGTCTCCTGCAGCGTAGCCTGTTGTCCGCTGTTCGTGGTGTACTCGTTGCGCGTGGTGTACGAGCCGACGGTGAGGATGCGCTTGCCCGTTCCGCCAATCTCGCAGAGCGTAGACGAAGCGGCGTCGGGAGCCGAGAAACCCTCCATGTCGCGCGACTCCAGTGCGAGGTACGTGTTGTCCGACCAGATGTTCACTCTGCCCGCTGTCTTCGGCGTGATGGTGAGTGCTATGGCGTAGTTGTTGCGGATGCCGGTGAGTGCGGATGTGAGCACCACGTGCGGTTTGCCGTTGAGCGGACTAACCTCCGATGCCACCTTCCATGTACCCGTGGCGTACTTGCCGAACGATGTCTCCGTCAGTCCCTCGGCAGGGTAGACCGTAGTCGATACTGCATCCTTCTTGTTTACCGTGCTGAAGGCTGCGATGTCTACGGTGAAGTCGGTGCCCTTCTCGCCCCATATCTCTATTGTGCCGCCCGAGACAGAGTTGGACGGCGCAACTTTGTATTTCGCGAATGTGCGCAGCGGAGCATCAGCTGTAGAGGCGAATGTATGGTCGATGTGGAACGCGTCGGTGCGGTGATTGCCTGCAGCGCCCACGATGAGACGGCCAGGTCCCTGCATGGCATCGGTCATGGTGTCGAACGTCGAAGTGCCGTCGTGCGGTCCGTCCTGATTGCCCAAACTGAGGTTCACGACACACGGTTTGCCCACCTCGTCGGCATAGTCGAAGATGTACTGCACGGCGTTGCTGATGTCGGCGTTGGTGCTCTCGTTGAGGTCGAGTGCCACGAGCACGATGTCCGCGTCGGGCGCGTTGCCCACGTAAGTCCCCTCCTTGTATGCGTCGCTGCCGGCAGCAATGGCTGCCACGTGCGTGCCGTGCGAGTTGGTGTCGCTGTCGCCCTGCGCCTTCTCAATCAGCTCTGGCGTGTTCAGTTCGATGCCGTAGCCGTACTTCGTTGGTGCAGTAGCACCGTCGAGCGTTTGGGTGCCTTGCTCCCAAACACGTTTTATGCGCAACTGTCCGTCGTCGGGACGGCGGAACGCAGCGTGCATGTAGTCGAAGCCGGCATCAACCACGCCCACCACTACGCCCTCGCCAGTGTAAGCCTGCGGCAGCGAGGTGCCCTTGTGTATCTGGTCGGTGCCAGCCTCCTGGCGTGCGAGGTTGAGCATCTGGCTTGCGCCCGATGTCAGCTGTATGTACTCTACACCCTCCTGCTTAGCCAACTGCTGAAGTGCGTCGGTTGAGAGGCGCACCGTTGCGGTGTTGGCGTGCAGAGCAACCGGTATCAGCCCCAGTGCCTGCCACGATGTGCGTGCTGGGTCGATGGTTACGTATAGAGTTTTGAGTTTTTGGTTCTGGGCTTTGAGTTTTGAGTGGTGCGCCTTCTGCTCGTTTGTGTTTGAAAGCACTACGGCAGTACGCGGCGACAAGGATGCTTGCGCCCACATGGAGGTGGGCGCGAGCAACATAGATGCACCTATTATATATATGTATGGCTTGCGCATGATACACCTTGTTTTATTATGTGTTATATGGTCTATCTAACCAGAATCTTCTTTGTGGTCTGCTTGCTACCAGCTACAACCTTCACGATGTACACACCCTTGGCAAGAGCGGCGTTCTCCACCTGCGCACCTGCGAGGTTATATACTGACAGACGGCTGTAGTCGCCATCTACGCACACCTTGCCATTGTTCACGAAGATGTTCAGAGTCTGCTCTGCTTCGGGCTCGTTGATGGCTGTAGTTACATTGAAACCACCCTGCTTGTACGATTCGCCGAGACGTGCCTTGCAGCAGTTGTAAATAGTGTGCTTGGTGTTGTCGTTCTGGTCGAACGAACCCATGTAGGCTACTACACTCATGTCCTCAAGCACAGCCTTGATGTTGTTCTTAGTCTCGTCGGTATAATAGCTTGAGTGAATCTGCTTGGGTATAGTGATGGTCTTCTCCCATGTGAACATCTGTCCAGCCTTCACGTCATTAACGAGCATACCCCATGCGTTGCCTGTCACCGTTCCGCGGAATGTGTGGTTGTGAGTATAGTTTTCTCCAGCATTTGTTTGTGATGCAATTATGCCGTCCTGCACGAGGAAGAGGTTGAAGATAGACTGTTTTGAAGGCGCATCGGTGTGTGCCAGTATCTGCACCTTAACTTTCAGCTCGCGTGTGCTCTCGTTCAATTTTGTTTCGAGGTTGAACGAGACGTATGGCTTTGTTGTCGCTGCATTATAGATTGTAGAGAGAACATTGTTTGTAGATGTCGCTTGTACGATTGGTGATGAACTAACATTGGCGTAAGTGTGGCGGTTTACCATAGCTGCAGGAGCGAACGTACCTCCACTTCCTGGGTAGAAGAACAGGTAATTAATGTCTTCTTGCATCGTGAATATGTCGGGGTCGTAGCCACTGTGGTGGGCTACTTCAATGATGTCTTGTTTTGAAGTCTTGATGGCATCTGCGATATTCAGATGACCTCTAAAGCATTGTGAACAGGTCTGACTTGTGAATGATTCGAGCAGCAGTGAACGCTCCATGTTCTTCGGATAGAAGAAAAGTGACGCAGTAAGGCTATTGTCGGAAGTGTCAGCCTCTTTGTCTGCTCCGTTCACGTTGGCTATAGTGACGTTGATGTCTCGCTTGCCCTCTTTGCTTGTGTCTAAGTCTGTGATAGAAAAGCTATAGTTGTCCTTCGGCTCGATGTTGAGGTCGGCGAAGTGTTTTGTGGTTGTCTTGCCATCTACATCAATAATGGCATCGAAACTGTTGATTGCTGTTGTGCCGGCATTGATGAAGCATGGCGTGAGTTTACATTCTTCGCCAGCTTTATAATATCCGTCAAATTTGCTGCGACCTACGATTACGTCGGTGTAGTCGTCCGCATTCTCCGCATTAACGAAGATGAGTGCGCTACCACGGTTCATGTCGTAGGTATCAACCCATGCGCCATTGTTGTATGCAAAGTTGCAGCCCTCGATGTCGTACGATTTGTCCGATATGAGAAGGTTGTATGTTGTGCCAATTTCGGCTGTGTAGCCGATGTACAGACACTCCTCTTCGCCAGTGATAGTGTATGGCTTGTCGAGTGTCCATTTTACCTTTGTGAGTGCTCTATTTACCTCCAGTGTGCCCTCGGCAATCGGTGTGCCGGTGAGTGTGGTGGCGAGGAATACGTTTATATTGTTGTCTGTCGTATTCTTGCTGCCTACTACAAACTCTGCAAAGTCAATGGTCTTGCCCTTAAGAGCTTGCAACTTGGCATGGCTGAAGCGTATTGCTTGACCCTGCTTCTGGCTGCTGCCGAGGCGGAATGTGTTCAAACGATCAATGTCGTCTTTCGAGTAGCCAATGTTTGTGGCGTTGATGCTTCCTGCGAAAATCAGTAGGGAAGCGATACTGAGTAAGATTTTTCTCATGTTATATATTTTTGTTTGTTATTTATTTGTTAGTTACGTTCTTTTTGAAAAGTGGGTGGTAAAAGTATTATATTATAGGTGTCGTACCACTTATTGCTTGCAAATGTACGGTTTTTTGCAAATATACGCAACAATTTCGTAGAAAATAGATATAAATAGTCTTGGCTTTAAAAAATTAATATTATCTTTGCAAGTAGTAGACAAGTGGACATATCAATTCGTCAGTTCGTCAGCTTGTCAACGAAATAATTAATAATCAATAAAAACACAGTATTATGGAAAGACGTTTACTTTATTCGGTTGCAGCCCTGGCGATGATGCTTGGCTCGTCAACACAGTCTTTTGCACAGAACGTAGAAACCCAGAATCGCTTCTTGGTAAAGTCGGTTACGCTTGGTAGTCAGATGGGTGATATGCCCGAAGATCTTGACTCGAAGCGTGAGTATTATTACTACAACACCGACAACAAGCTGGTAGGCAGCTCAACATTTGGTCGTAAATATACCGACGAAGGCGGCTATTCTGACGAGTTCTCGTTGACCAACATCATTAAGTCTGTCTTTGATGCTGATGGCAAGATGACAAACAAGGACTCGTATCAGTGGGGCGACTATGATGACGGCGATTTCGCTTTCCATAAGACATACAACTGCGAGAGCTATACCTACGATGCTCAGGGCAGACTGGCTACCGACACCACATCAATGCGCATCAACGAGTACACGTACAACGACGATGGTACGTTGGCTAAGGTTACGTCTTACAGCAAGCAGACAAAGAAGCTTGCACAGGAGATAACCTATAGTTACGAAGAGGGTAGAGCTACTCATTATTCTTCTACCGGAAAGTACTATGAGTTTGAAGCCGACCTGAAATACGATGCCGACGGCAATAAGATAGAAGAATATCAGTACACCGTGTCGGGTGAAGTGAAGAAGCCAAAGCAGCGCGAGGTATGGACATACACCGACGGCGTGCTCACGCTTCATATGAAGTATCGCTACGATAGTAAAGGTACTGAAATACCAGATACGAAGACCGAGTATGTTCCGGTGGGTGGAAATATGAACCTTATGGATGTCAGCGACTACTCTTATAATGCCACTAAGAAGCAATGGAGCAAATGGGGTCTTACCGTGCGCAATACTTATCGCAACTTCAGCGGATTGAAGGACGCTACATCAATGATGCTGCTCTCGGCAACATCCGACAAGACACTCAAGAATACCATCAACCTCCAGTTTACCACTCCGCAGGCAGGACTCGTACACGGTTGTAAGTTTGTTGTATATCGCGACTGTGTGGCTCTCGACACTCTCGAGCTTGCCGACGTTATGAACCCTGCAACCAAGCAGTGCACATATCAGGACAAGGAACTGAAGAATAGCACGTACACCTATTTCGTTCAGCCGTTGTTCGCTTTAACAAACGGCGAGATTGCAAACCCTACTGCCGACTCAGAGTGGGTGGGCTACTACAGCACAACACCGATGGACGTGAATGTGGCTCTCGCAAAGGAACTTCCTGCCGTTACTGATCTTAAGTTTGTAAGTGGTGAAGTGAAGAGAACTGGTTCTATTGTGAGTCAGAGGGTTGAATACTACGCCAACCTTGAATGGAAGAACCCGGAAAATCTTGAAGAACTTGGTTTCGTAAAGAATAGCCTGGCTTTCGTAGGTAAAGGCTTGGCTGACGTAGAGACAAAGGATCCGACAGTGAATACTGCAAAGGTGCAGATTATGGACGATGAGGTAGAGATTTATGTTATAACAAGCTACAAATATGGCAAGGCTTACTCTAACTCCATCACCGTGAAGATTACAGATATTGAGGTCCCTGACGGAGTGGACGCTGTGTCTGTAGACGGTGCAGTGAAGGCTACCTTCGCACATAATCTTGTTCAGCTCAGCGAGGCTGCAAACGTGTCCGTTTACTCAGCTGCTGGCGCAAAGGTGTATGCTAAGCAGAACGTACGTAGCGTAAACATCGCACAGCTTCCTGCTTCTATATATATAATATGTATAGAGAAGGGAGGCAAGCAGAACCTCTACAAGTACAATGTGAAGAGATAAAAACTCATATTTTGAAACCAAAGGGAGCGCGCCTCTAAACTTGGTACGCTCCCTTCACTATGAATATAACCATAATAAACAATAAATGAAGACAAAAGCATTACTTGCATCGCTACTCTTCAGTGGCGCAGCTTTCGCACAGACCACACCATTCGTGATGGTCACACCCTCCGACTATAACATTATGGCAGCCTCACCTAATGGTAAGTGGGCTTGTGGCATGTACTACGATGCCAGCAATGAAGCATACGGCTTCCGTTGGAATCTTGAGAGCGGCGAGATAGACCTGCTCAACCCCTCGTCGCCATCACAGGCGTATGGCGTTTCTAACGATGGTATCGTAGTAGGTGTGTACACCGACAATAGCTTCAAGAAGAACGGAGCGTCGATACAGCTCGCCGGCTATTGGAGCAACAATCGCTGGAACCGCCTTGAGATGCCGTCCGACGCAGTAAACAGTAGTGGCGCAGCTGGCATATCGCCCGACGGACATTATATCACCGGCAACGTAGCTGTAGGCAGCAACTACTCAGGCTATGTATGGAAGGACGGCAAGATATTCCGCCAGTTGAAGGAGAACAAGAAAATAGCAATGCCTTACGCTATCTCGCCCGACGGACAATACGTGACCGGTTGGGTTATGAACAAGAACCGCCAGGCTTGTTTCTGGGGACCCGACGGCAACTTTACAACACTCTCCGACCAACAGACGCCGTTCTGCGTGGGCAAGAAGTTCTCGCCCGATGGCAAAAAATTGCTTTACTTCGGCGGTTGGCAGACCGACGAAGAGGCAGGCGGAGCAGACAAGATACACGGAGCATGGGCAATCTACGACATGGAGACGGGCAGGAAGACGGCAATACTTCCGGCAGGTACTAAGGATGACCTCGACTTCTTTGACATTAGCAACCATGGCACTGTAATGTGTGAGGACAACAATTTGGGTTATATATACCAAAACGGAAAAGGCACATTCGCATACAAGTATCTGAAGGAGAAAGGTGTGAACCTCGCCGACTATCATGTTTTCGTCAATCCAGACTCGCCGAAGGATTCGGACGGCGAAACCCTTTACAACGTGACACGCGCCACATCTGTGTCGGTAAACGACCATATCATGGGCTTCCTCTTCTACAACGATAACAAGGATTCGGACGGCAACTACGCTATTTCGTCGCAGTCGATGATTGTGAAGTTCGGCAGTCCGCTCTTCTCGGCTATGCCTCCAGTAAGCGTGAAGGCACAGCAGATGTCTGGACTCAACTCTGTGAAGATTACATGGAAGCCGAACGTTGCAGCCACCGGCATAACCGGATACAAGGTGTATCGCGACGGCAACAAGGTGAGCAGCGATGTTGTTACCGCTGAAGGATTCGTAGATGCTGGTGTGCCGGTAGGCGAACACAAGTATCAGGTTACGGCAGTGTACGGCGATGTTGAGTCGGCTGACAGCGAGACAGCTACCGTTACCGTGCAAGCACAGAAAGTCTCTAAGCCGACAGGTTTCTTTGCGCAGCAGCACGGCTACAATTCTGTTTTCTTGGAGTGGAACAACCCGGCTACCAACTTCGGACAGCTCACCTACTTCGCTCCAGACGATGCGCAGCTTGAGACCTTTGGGCTGTCGTACGCTAACCTCAGCTACGAGACAGCCATTGCTTTTGATGCAGTAACACTCAGTGCATACAAGGGACAGAAGCTCACCTCCGTAGGCTTCTATCCGATGGAGGCTCAGGGCGGTTGGACAATCAATCTCTACACTCGTGATGCAGCCGGCAAGCTTCAGAAGTTCTACACACAGCCCGTTACGCAGCAGCTGAACTATGGCGAGCGCAATGTCGTTACGCTCACAACACCGCAGGACGTGCCGGCAGGCGAACTTATCGTGTCAACAGAGGTGGCTGTGACAACAGCATCGAAGCGCATCTCGGCTCTCGACAATGTTCATGCAGTGAAGGGTAAGTCTGACCTGCTGCGCGTCACAACCGACGACGATTTTGAATCGATTGGCGACATCATGGAGGCAGAAAATGTCCTCTATGCCGCTTCATGGGCTATTGATGCTACTGTAGCACCGGTGGGTGCCGACCTCACGAAAGACAATGTAGCAAGCTATAATATATATGTAGACGGCAAGAAGGTCGGTTTGTCTGACGCGAAGACATTCACCGTTGCTTCGGTGGAGAAGGGTACACATGCGCTTGGTGTGAGTGCAGTGTATGCTAACGGCGTTGAGTCGGAACAGACCATCGTTCAGCTCGATGTGACCCCCGACGACAGTCAGCTTCAGGCTGTAAGTGGAGTGGAAGTAGCTCCTGTTTCGGCTTCGGCTGTAAAGGCTACATGGCAGCAGCCGCTCGACCGCGATGTTGTTAAAGTGCAGTACTGCTCTGGTTCGGCATCAGGTCAGATTGTCACCGCACCAGCCAACAACAACTACGGCTTGATGGTTGGCGCGGTATATCCGTCGAAGACATTCCGTGGACGCACAGGCTACGTGATGAAGAAGGCGCGTTTCTATCCGCTTGCTGATGCTACATACACCATATATGTGTATAAGGACGACAAGATAATCAACGAGACAGCTGTGGAGAACTACACTTTGGGTAAGTGGAACGAAGTGGAGCTCTCAGCACCTATCGTTGTTGAGAACGGAGCTTCTTATCGCTTGGCTGTCGACTGCTACGATGTTACGCCGGACAAGCCTGCTATCGCTTTGGATAAAAATGCGCCGATGGAAGGCTACTCGGATATCTATACGCTCGATGGCGAGTCGTGGAGTTCGATCACATCTACTGGTGTCTCTGCCAACTGGATGATTGGTCTTGTACTCGAGACTGCGCAGCCTAAAGTACTGCCTATCGATGGTTACGATGTCTATATCGACAATGCGAAGAAGAATACGGAGAAAGTGGCTGAGACAACATTCACTCACGACTTCGGAACTGATGACAAGCAGCAGCACACCATCCGCGTTGATGTCTACTACACCGTGAAGTCGAAGAGCGTGAAAGGTGGTGTGACCAAATTCCTCATCGCAGTTGCTGGCATCAACGAGAACACTGTAGGACGTATCGAAATGCGCCAAGGTGAGAACGAACTCACCGTGACTGGCGAGAACGTAGAGTCGGTGGAACTCGTGTCGGCTGCTGGAGCAGTAGTGGCAAAGGCAAAGGGCGACACCGTTTCGCTCAACGGCGTGCCTGCAGGCATGTATGTGGTGAAGGCTGTTGTGGCGGGTGAGACCGTGACACGCAAGGTTATGCTCACTAAGTAGTAGAAAATAGTACTCACTGAATAATTGTTTTTAAGCAGTTTAATCACTATTTTCGTACACTTATGCTATAATTGAAGACGTTTGTGCCCATATCGACAAAAGTGGGGTTGTGTATTGCGTAATTTATGATTAATTTTGCATCGACAACAATAGAGTTAAACTTAGATTTGACCAACACAAACTCTTCTATATATATATACAAAAAGAACGCTGGCAAGTAATGTCTTGTCAGCGTTCTTTTATGCTTTTAAGATAAGCGATGTGTGTTGTAACGTATTGTCTGTCAGTGCGTTTTTTGGTCTTTGGTACGTTGGTTTATCTCTTTTCTTTTAATAAGTCGCGAATCTCTGTGAGCAGCAACTCTTCCTTGGTCGGCTTCGGTTCTTTAGGTGTGGGTTCTGGCTTAACATCCTCTTCCTTCTTCTTTAGGTTTGCCAGTTTGTTTATGCCCTTCACGAGGAGGAACACGCAGAAGGCGATGATAGTGAAGTCGATGATAGTCTGGATGAACGCACCATAGTTGATGGTAGCCGGCTTCATTGTCTCCATGCCGAGGTTTACGGCAGGCAACTCGAACTTCAGGTCGCTGAAGTTGACGCCGCCGATGAGCCATCCGATAGGCGGCATGATGATATCGTTCACGATAGAGCTAACTATCTTTCCGAATGCACCGCCGATAATCACACCTACAGCCATATCGACCGCATTACCCTTTACGGCGAATGCCTTGAACTCATTTAGTATTTTTCGGCTCTACCGATATTGTCCGTGGATGAGAGGCATGGCTACTAGCCAAATATCCTG
>OOCK01001379.1_pt1 | contig 10557 bp, 7 predicted proteins | sample 1670951 | NCBI WGS metagenome assembly OOCK01 (sample SAMN06348107, study PRJEB24527) | human gut metagenome | biome: human gut; feature: ankylosing spondylitis patient; material: feces | host: Homo sapiens | place: China | collected 2015-10
TATTGATTGCTATTATACCCAGGGCGATGCCCTGGGCTAAGAGCTTTTGGGCTTTACCTTTCCCTTCGGCCGGTGACCGTTGGTTCAGCCCGTTTTAACCTTATAGTTTGTTTTTTTATTGTCGGATAAGCCCGAAAAAACGACATTTAAACACATTTGATAACAAACAGGCACGATGACCCGAAATGGAGGTTGCGAATATACATTTTTTTATATATCTTTGCAATCAATAAGATTCTATTTGTTCAATCAATAAGATTCTGTTTGTGTAATCAATAAAATTCTATTTTGTATTAACTGATAAACATGTAAGGCTTATGAGACGGAAAATTCACAGTTTAACTTTTGTGTTCATGGCATTGTTGATGATGTTGATGACGTTCGCTTCATGCAGTAAAATTCAGGATTTGCTGAATGAGGGAGATGATGACGACGACGATGGAGGCATTAATCCACCGGAACTCGTAGAAGGAAGAATGGAAGACATCGCTCTTTCGGGTATCGTGAGAGATGCCAGCGGCACTCCAATCGAGGGTGTGAGCATCGTGAGCGGCTCTTCTGCTGCTACTACCAATACCGACGGATTCTTTGAATTCGATCAGATTCAGGTAGTAAGTGTTCCGAACGGCCGCTCGGTAGTGAGATTCAGCAAGGCGGGCTATTTTGATGTGGTGCGTTCTATGGACGCTGATGATGATGCTGCCGATGGCGCAAGCTGGGAGGTGGTGATGTGCAGGAAGGAGAACAATGATTTCACCAGCATCAAGACCTATTCTTCTTCATCCGACCAGACCCTGCAGGCTGGCGAAATGAAGATTGATATGCCGCAGGATGGATACAAGGTGGATGGCACCGGAGCCGGCTATACCGGAAAGGTGAAGTCGGAGATGGTGTATCTGGATCCTAACAATGAGCGATTCTCTGAGATGATGCCTGGTGGCGACCTCGCCGCTGTGCGCTCCGACAACTCCAGCGCCCAACTGGTTTCCTATGGAATGACCGACCTGAACATGTATGCCGAAAATGGCGACAAGCTGCAGCTCAAGGAGGGCAGCAAGGCAAAGCTTACCTTCCCGATACCAGCCGGAATGGGTGAGAATCCGCCAGCCAGCATCCCTTTGTGGAGCTTCAATGAGAAGACTGGCCTCTGGGAGGAAGAAGGAAGTGCCGCATTGCAGGGAAATGTATATGTAGGAGAAGTGGCTCATTTCTCCTGGGTCAACCTGGATTATCCTGAAAAGCAGGACACTGTTTATGGATATGTAAAGGATGATACCGGCAAGGTTCTGCCAGGTGTAAGATTGAGCATCGGACAGTTGCTGGCCTCTACTGTAACCAAATCAGATGGATATTATTCTCATGAGGTTCCTGCCAATACGGATTTCTGCATCACAGTGAAGGATTTGTACTATGGTGGCATCGACCAGAAGATTTCTGTAAAGGTTCCTGCCCTCTCTCCGGGAGAAAGACGTCAGGTGGATATCACGCTGCCTCATCTGGTTCGCGTATATGGCAAGGTGATGAACGAGCGGGGCGACGGCATCCGTTCTTCGGTATGGGTGCAGACGGAAAAGGCTAAGACTGAAGTTCTCCAGACCGATAAGGATGGTAACTTCAATGTGTATGTACCGAAGGATATGAAGGGCAAAGCCACCGTACATGCCCGAACCTATCGGGGTGATGAGATTTCCGGGGACATAACCATCGAGAATGAGGATGTATATGTAGAACTGATTGTAAGCGGCTCTGGAGGTGTCAATACCAATATGATCCATATCTTCTCTGATGTCCTGGGTAATGAAGCATGGCCTATACCAACCTATACGAGTCCGATTAGCGGTGTGCTTCTTCTGGATGATAATTTGATGCTGATACCAGAAGAAAGAGCTAACATCTTGATGTCTATATTGGTAGCTCATTATGATAAGGAGAAGACTACCTATACGGATGGTGTAACAGCCAACGTGGCTAATCGGACAGAGAAGCGCCTGTTCCGGACTATGCCGGGCAAGGAAATGAAGTGCACCGTACAGAGAAACGGCAATGATTTCGTGTTCTCACTGGAAGGAAATGGAGCCTTTGGCAAGGTATCTTTTGACGAAGATGATGCCGATGATCTGGATTCTGATGAAAAATATGATGAGAATGCCAAGTTGGTTGGCAAGATGATGAGCTATCCGCTCCTGGCTACAGCCAAGACACTTCGCAACGTCAAGCCGGTAGATGCAGGCTTCCCTTCTTTCACTCCACAGCTGGAGACAAAGGCTCCTTTGGCGCTGTTGATTACGGAAAGTCTCAATCTGGGTAAGGGTGGCATCGTTTATTATAATGGTGGAAGCAGCGATTATCAGAAGTTGAAGAATGCGGCAGCCAAATTGGGTCTTACCAATATGGGAGAGGACAATGAGGATGGCTATATGGCGGTAAACTTCTATTCGGCAAAGGAGAAGAAGCTGATTACGCTGGAATATGATCCTCATGCTACAGGCGCTACAGACAAGAACACTTTTGAGGATATTGAAGAATATGCCCCAATCTATATGATGGTATTGGATGGTGTAACCGAAGAAGCGCTCCGTGCCATGATGGAGGATGACGATGATACCCGCAGCACCCGCGTGGCAGCCCGCAATCATTTCAATCTGATATCAAAATGTAAGTTTGATGGCTTTAAGACGAAAAAAATATTCAAAAAGCTTGCCCGTTTGCGTTAATTTGCCTATATTTGCAAGGTAAATTCGTAGAAAACTTAACTTTCGCAGTCCTGCACTGCGAAAGTTCTGTAGAAAATAATAGAAATGATGAAAAATGATAAGTTTTGCCTCTGGCAGGTTCTCCTGCCTCTCTTGTCTCTGCTGATGATCCTGGCTTCCTGCCGGAAATCGGCAGAGGAAACTGCTGATAACCTGCGTATCGAAAAACTGCATCAGCTCGATGAACTCCTCAATGCGCAGTCCCCGCAGGCTAAGACGGAAATAGAAAAAGGTATGAAGCTGGCGAAAGACAGCCTCACGTTTTATGAGTATTATGCCAGGAAGGGAAGATGGTTCTGCCAGTCGGCAACGCCCGATTCTACGGTAGGCTATGTGGACCGTACCCTGCGCTTCGCCCTCCGTCAGCCCGATACTCCGCGCCGCAACGGACTTCTTGCCTATACCTACAACTGCCAGGGCATCAACTATCATAATTTTCATCGCAAGGCAGACGAGGTGGTTTCGCTCTACCAGTCTGCCTATGCCTATTCCATGCGTAGCGATGTGCAGCATCAGGCGCCTAGCATCTGTGCCAACCTGGGTGATGCCTATCTCTTCAAGAATCAGTTGCCGCAGGCTGCCTCCTGGTATCGCCGTGCGCTCTTTCTGGTAGATTCCCTCCAGCTGCCTAAGGAGGAGAATGTCTCCCTCTATGTGGGTCTGGCTACCATCTACCTGAAACTCAATGATTTTGATGCATCGCTCCAGTGCTATCAGCAGACGGAAGACCATCTCCCGCAGATGTCGCTGGCTATGCAGGCGTATTATCTGAACAATTACGGCAACTACTACTATTATAAGAAAGACTATGCCCAGTCGCTCCGCAAATTCCTGCAGCTGAAGCAGTTGCTGGAGAAGCACAAGAAGGGCGACTGCTTCGACATGTATCTCTGCAAGCTGAATATGGCAGATGTGTATCTCAATCTGGACAGCATTGCCCAGTCGGAGAAATATCTTGCCGAGAGTGAGCCTTTCATGGTGGCCAACCACGATCGAGAGGCGGTATATTACTGTAATACGATTCATATCGGTCAGGAGGTGAAGAAGGGAGATATGGCGGCTGTTACCCGCATTCTGGACAGCGAGAGACAGCAGTTCGGCGAGGATCTCAGCAATCTCGTAGCCTTCAATCTGCGCCAGATCCGCAATCAGTATCTGCAGCGATATTACCTCGCCAAGGGCGATTACCGCATGGCATTCGAGAATCTGCGCAGGGATATGCAGAAGAATGATTCGCTGGAGCACAACAGAATCAAGATGAGAGCTTCTGAAATCATGGACCGCTTTACCCAGGATACGCTGAAACTGCACCACGACCTGGTGATTGAGCACAAGACGGCACAGCTGAACCAGACCCGCTTCATCGCCCTGGCGGTGGTGCTGCTGATTCTGCTGCTGTGCATGTTCTTCGTCATCAAGAGCATGCGATCCGGCAAGCGGCTTGAAGAGAGCAGGCATCGCGTACTGCAGTTGAAGCTGGAAGGAGCGAGAAACCGAATCTCCCCTCATTTCGTGTTCAATGTCCTCAACAACAAGATCCTGCATGCCGGTACGGCGGAAGCCGACGAACTGATGGGGCTTGCCCGGTTGATACGCAGCAACCTCGACCTGTCCTGCCAGTCGAAGGTATCTCTTGCCGCAGAGATCGGTTTCGTGAAGCAGTATCTGGCGGTGGAAACTCCGCTGATGGGCGATGATTTCGATTTCTCGCTGCAGATAGATCCCGAAGTGGATGTGGAGAATACGTATATCCCGTCGATGTTTGTCCAGATTCTCGTAGAGAATGCCCTGGTTCACGGGCTGAGAGGCTGGGAGGGAAGGAAGAGCTTGCAGGTAAAGGTAGGCAGAAAGCAGCCGGGCTATACCGTGGTTTCCGTGCTGGATAACGGCAGGGGATTCGATATCCGCCAGAAGGGAAAGAAGCGTACCGGACTGGGCATCATCACCCAGACCCTGGCAGTGGTGAACGAGCATAATCGCCACAAGATGACCTTCTCGCTGCAGAACCGGAAGGCAGAAGACGGCAGCGTGGCAGGATGCCTGGCGCAGGTATGCATACCCGATGGCTTCGTGATGTAGCAGGACTTGCGAAATTTGAATATAAACAATATAATAAGGTGTATGAAAGTTGTAATCATAGACGACGATAAATCTTCAGGCAAGGCCTTGGCTGATTTATTGGAAACGAAATACGATATGGAGGTGCTGGGATGCGCGCTCTGTGGGCTCGACGGCCTGGCGATGGTAAACAGGTACCAGCCCGATGTGCTCTTCCTGGATGTCCAGCTGCCCGATGTGAATGGCTTGGATTTCCTGGATAAGCTGTCGGGATTCGTGCACCGCCGCTGCCAGGTGGTGATGTACACGGCATACGATGAATATATCCTGACAGCCTTCCGCAAGCAGGCATTCGATGTGCTGCTCAAGCCTATCAATCCCCAGGAACTGGATACCATCGTCAGACGACTGGAGAAAGAAGCAGAGAAAGAGGCTGAAAAAGAGGCTGAGGCTGAAAAAGAGGCTGAGAGAGTGGTAGGGGCTGGCGTGAAGAATGCACCCGTTGCTAACGGCAAGCTGCTCTTCTATACCAACTCCGTGGATTTCAGGCTGGTGGATAAGGAGAATGTCTGCCTCTTCCAGTATAATCACGAAGTGAGATGCTGGGAGGTGGTGGTGGCGGATAACAGGAAGCCTATCAGGCTGAAACGCAGCGTGAAGAGCACCGACCTGCTTGCGCTCGCCCCTCATTTCATGCAGGTAAACCAGAAGTTCATCGTCAACATCAATTACCTTATCGAGGTGGTTGACAATGTGTGCCATTTCTATCCCCCTTTCGAGGAAATCGACTATGTAAAGGTGGGCAGACTCTATAGAAAGAAACTGATAGATAGATTCTTAAGTATTTAAAAACATAAATAATTATGATGAAAAATAAGTATTCGGTCATCATCATGATGATTGCCCTCTTCGGAGGACAGACAGCCCTGGCGCAGGAGAAAATCGTGCCAGAAACTCCTCCCGTTCCGCAAGACCGGCTGGACACCCTCTATTACAACAAGAGTTGGAAGGTAACCCCTAACAAGGCTTTCGCCAACTATTATCGCCTGGCGCTCTATCCTGCTGATTCTACGGCAGCCAAGGAGTTCCGCACCTACTATATGAGCGGCGAACTGCAGGGCGAAGGCAGCTTTGTGGTTCTCGACAAGAAGGATGATGCCAAGAGCCAGTTTGCCGGCACCTTTACCACCTATTTCAAGGATGGACAGGTAGAGCAGAAGAAGACCTATCAGGCAGGACTGCTCTCGGGCGAATATACCTCTTATTATAATAACGGCAACGTGAAGGAGCATTTCTTCATGAACCAGGGCAAGAAGATGGGGGTAGGAGCCTCTTTCACCGAGAACGGCAGGGTATGCACCCTTACTCCCTACAAGAATGATATCCCTGAAGGATTTTATGTAGTGGTGGATGCCGACGGCAACTACTCCAAGTATTCGCTCACCGACCACCAGCCTATCCAGGAAACCCCTTCGCCTGATGAAATCCTCACTGAGTATAAGAACGGTGTGGCATGGCCTTACTACAACAAGAACGGACTCATCGTGGGCGTGAGCAATTCGATGGTGGATGAGAACATCGGCGATTACCGCGAAATCGGCGTCTTCATCGTCAACAAGAGCATGATCAATGTGGATATCGACCCTTCTCAGATTGAAATCTACGATATGAAGGGCGGCAAGCGAAAGGATTTCGAACTGGTGGGCGCTGATGAGTATGACAAGAAAATCTTCAAGTTCAAGAAGAAGGTGGCTAAGCGTGCGGTAAAGAACAAGGCGATTGTGCAGACCGAACGCGAGAACAACGTGAATGCCAACCTGGGCGCACAGGTGTTTGATGCCGGAACCTCCAATACGCTGAAGGATTTCCAGACCCGTATCTGCCGGATGCAGCAGCTGGAAGACGGCAACCGCATGAAGTATTCCGACAAGATGCCTGAGGACCTGGGCTATCTGGAGCGCACCACCATCCATCCGGGCGAAGTGGTTTCGGGCTATCTCTATACCACCGACCGCAAGGCTGCCGATCTCTTCGTCAAGGTAAAGATCAAGGGCATCGACTATCTCTTCGAGTGGAAGGTAAGCAAGAAGAAATAACGTGTGTGAGATGTGAATGCTAACTATTAAAAAATAATGGAAATGATGAAAAAGATTTTGATGATGGCCATTTTGTGCCTCGTATTTACAACAAGTGGTTTTGCACAGTTCAAGAGATCTGCATTCAATCATGTGGGCCTGAATGCAGGCGTGGGTACCGAAGGTATCAGCATAGGTGTGGCGGCTCCTGTTTCCAATTTCGTGGAGCTGGAGGCAGGCGTGGATATTCTGCCAAAGTTTCTCTCGATTTCTGATAAGGCGAACATAACGACAGATGCCTCTATCATCGTTCAGGGACAGACAGTAAGGATTCCTGATTCCGAGGTGGATATTGATGCAGATTTCTCCCGTACAGCCTTTCATGCCAAGGCGAATATCTATCCTTTCGGCGGCAATAGCAAGTTCTTCGTGGCTGCTGGCTTCGCTTTCGGCGGTGCCAAGATTGCCAAGCTGAGCGGTCACAGCGAGGATCTGGCGCAGTTTATCAGAAAATATCCTGAATATGAGGATGAGATTCTGAACCGCGTAGGTGCGGAACTCTCGGATTATAATATCAAGTTCGACAAGAATGGTGATATCAATGCCGACCTGCGCTGCAATTCCTTCCGTCCTTATCTCGGTCTGGGATTCGGAAGAGTGGTTCCCAAGAACCGTCTGGGTTTCCGCTGGGAGATCGGCTGCCAGTATATGGGCAAGCTGAAGATCTATCAGAACGGCGAGGAGGTGGATGTCAGGAAAGCTCTCAATGATTCGATGGGTAAGGAGGATGGCGGTGACATCGCCGACATCGTGGATAAAATCCAGTTCTATCCTGTGCTCAAGTTGCAGATTGTGGGCAGAATCCTGTAATCAAAATAAGAAAAGTTTGAATTATACATAAAAAAACGGGCAAAATGGTAGCAGTTAGCCAATTATTTCGTAACTTTGCACCCGCAAACTTATAAAATAAAAAAAGAAGAATGGCTAATTTGAGATTTGAGGTTGTAGCCGAGGCCTTTAAAAAAAGACCTGTTGAGGTGGAAACTCCCAAGGTGCGCCCTTCGGAGTACTTCGCCAAGTATGTATTCAACCGCCAGAAGATGTACAAGTATCTGCCATCTGATGTGTATGAGAAACTCATCGATGTGATAGATAACGGAACTCGTCTGGACCGTTCCATCGCTGATGCCGTGGCTGCCGGCATGAAGCTCTGGGCTGAGGAAAACGGGGTAACACATTATACTCACTGGTTCCAGCCATTGACAGAAGGTACTGCCGAGAAGCATGATGCCTTCGTGGAGCATGACGGAAAGGGTGGTATGATTGAGGAATTCTCTGGCAAATTGCTTGTCCAGCAGGAACCTGATGCCAGCTCATTCCCTAACGGCGGTATCCGCAACACCTTCGAGGCTCGTGGCTATTCTGCATGGGATCCTACATCGCCTGTGTTCATCATCGACGATACCCTCTGTATCCCTACCATCTTTATTTCTTATACCGGTGAGGCTTTGGACTACAAGGCTCCATTGCTCCGCTCGCTCCATACTCTGAGTGAGGCGGCTACCGAGGTGTGCCACTATTTTTACCCTCAGGTGAAGAAGGTGCAGACCAATCTCGGATGGGAGCAGGAGTACTTCCTGGTAGATGAGAGTCTCTATTCGGCTCGCCCTGACCTGATGCTTACAGGCCGTACCCTGATGGGACACGACTCTGCGAAGAACCAACAGATGGACGACCACTATTTCGGAACAATCCCTGAGCGCGTGCAGGCTTTCATGAAGGATCTTGAAATCCAGGCGCTCGAACTCGGCATCCCTTGCAAGACCCGTCATAACGAGGTGGCACCAAACCAGTTTGAGCTGGCACCTATCTATGAGGAGTGCAATCTTGCCGTAGACCATAATATGCTCCTGATGAGTCTGATGAAGCGTGTGGCTCACAAGCACGGTTTCCGTGTGCTCCTTCACGAGAAGCCATTCGCTGGTGTGAATGGTTCGGGCAAGCACAACAACTGGAGTCTCTGCACCGATACCGGCGTACTGCTCCATGCAGCAGGCAAGACACCGGAGGACAATCTCCGCTTCGTAGTCTTCATCGTAGAGACCCTGATGGGCGTTTACAAGCACAATGGACTGCTGAAGGCATCTATCATGAGTGCTACCAATGCCCATCGTCTGGGAGCCAACGAGGCACCACCAGCCATCATCTCTTCATTCCTCGGCAAGCAGCTCACCGACCTGCTCGACCATATCGAGAAGGCAGACAAGGAAGAACTCTTCGCCCTGGCTGGCAAGAAGGGTATGGAGCTGGATATACCTGAGATTCCGGAGCTGATGATCGATAACACCGACCGCAACCGTACCTCTCCATTCGCCTTCACCGGAAACCGTTTCGAGTTCCGTGCCGTAGGTTCAGAGGCCAACTGTGCGTCATCTCTCATCGTACTGAATGCTGCCGTAGCTGAGGCTCTCGAAGACTTCAAGGCTCGTGTAGATGCCTTGATAGCAAAGGGCGAGGACCAGACATCGGCTATTATAGATGTTGTACGCGAGGATATCAAGACCTGCAAGCCTATCCGCTTCGACGGCAACGGCTATTCTTATGAGTGGAAGGAAGAGGCTCAGAAGCGAGGCTTGGACTGCGAGGCATCCTGCCCGGTAGTCTTCGACCGTTATCTGGACAAGGAGAGCATCGAGATGTTTGCCAAGACCAACGTGATGAGCGAGAGCGAGTTGAAGGCGCGCAACGAGGTGAAGTGGGAGACCTATACCAAGAAGATTCAGATTGAGGCTCGTGTGATGGGCGACCTGACCATGAACCACATCATCCCAGTGGCTACCCACTATCAGAGCCGTCTGGCAAAGAATGTAGAGGGTATGATCCACATTTTCGGAGGCGAGGAAGGCAAGAAGCTGACCGCCCGCAACGTGAAGATCATCCGTGAGATAGCCGAGCGCACCGAGTCGATAGAGCGTGGTGTAGAGGCATTGGTGGATGCCCGCAAGGTGGCCAACAAGATAGAGAGCGAGCGTGAGAAGGCTGTAGCCTATCATGATACGGTAGCTCCGAAGATGGAGGAAATCCGCTATCAGATCGACAAGCTTGAGCTGCTGGTAGCAGATGAACTCTGGACCTTGCCGAAGTATCGTGAGCTGCTTTTCATCCGCTAAGGCTGATAAGCGCAACAGTATACGGAAGGCATATTGCTACGGCGCTAGCCAATGGCCGCAAGGCCAGATTCCGTATAGAATCCGTGCGTAATCCGTACAGCAGGAAAGCTCTTCCGATAACTCCGCATAATCCGATGAATAAAAATAATGAATAAATAAAAAAAAGAGGGTGTGTCATAAATTTATGACACACCCTCTTTTTTTTTTGAGAAGTAATTGATAAAAATCTAAGATTCCTTGTGCAGTTCTACGACATGCAGCTCGTCACGCCCAGAGAGGCGGCAATAGCGGTCAAGATAGATATTACTATCTGAAATACAGTTTTCCAGGTTTCTTTCTTCATACGCAGTTTTTTTAGTGATTAATGATTATTGATTGATTCCGTTAGTCGTTTCTGCGATTTGCAATTCGCATCAGCTGTTTTATTGATTAATGATTAGTGTTTGATTCCGTTAGGCGTTTCGGCGGATTTGCAATCCGCCGTTAAAAAACGTCCTAACC
>OOCK01001381.1_pt1 | contig 10549 bp, 10 predicted proteins | sample 1670951 | NCBI WGS metagenome assembly OOCK01 (sample SAMN06348107, study PRJEB24527) | human gut metagenome | biome: human gut; feature: ankylosing spondylitis patient; material: feces | host: Homo sapiens | place: China | collected 2015-10
AGAAAGGCGACTGGGTAACGATCGCCCAGCCCTACAAGGGATCGCCCGCCGACCGCGCCGGGCTGAAGATCGGCGACAAGATCCTCGCCATCGACGGCAAAGATGCCAAGGGCTTCACCACCGAGCAGGTCAGCTCGCGCCTCAAGGGAGACCCGGGCAGCAAGGTCAGGGTGACCGTCGAACACCTGACGGGCGGCACCGAGACCGTCACCCTGCAACGCGAACGGATCGCCATTCCGGGCGTACCCTACGCGGGATGGGTGGCCGAAGGCATCGGGTACATCCGCCACAGCGATTTCACCGAAGGTTGTTACGAGGATATGCGGGCGGCCATCGAACGGCTGCGTTCGGAGGGCGAACTGAAGGGGCTGATCCTCGATTACCGCAGCAACGGCGGCGGCATCATGCAGGAGGCCGTGAAGATACTGGGGATGTTCGTCCCGAAAGGCACCGAAGTGGTGAGCACCAAAGGCCGCACGGAAGATTCGCGCCGGGTATACCGCACCGAATCGGAACCGATACTCCCGGACTTGCCGCTGGCGGTGCTCGTCAACGGCAACTCGGCATCGGCATCGGAGATCGTGACGGGAGCGTTGCAGGATCTCGACCGCGCGGTCATCATCGGCCAGCGCAGCTACGGCAAAGGGCTCGTGCAGACCCCGCGCCCGCTGGGATACAACGCCATGCTGAAGCTCACCACCGCCAAATACTACATCCCTTCGGGACGCTGCATACAGGCCATCGACTATTCCCACTCGCAGGAGGGTACCGTTCGCTCGGTACCCGACTCGCTCATCTCGGAATACACGACCCGCGCCGGACGCAAGGTCTACGACGGGGGCGGCATCATGCCCGACATCCGCACCGAACCGGAGTACATCAGCCGCTTCGCCATGACGCTCTATGCGCTGGGATTCATCGAGGATTTCGGGGACGAATACGTACGCCGGCACCCGGGACAACAGATCGACATCCGCACGTTCTCGATCACGGACGGTGATTACGCCGAGTTCGCCGAGTTCATGAAGGACAAGGAGGTTCCCTATGAGTCGGATACGCGGCGGGCACTCAAGAAACTGCGCGAGGCTGCCAAAACGGATCGCTTCGAAGAGGTGGAACAGCAGATCGCAGCCATCGACTCGACGCTCCGGGACGACACGGCGACCAATCTTGAAACCTACCGCAAGGAGATCGTCGAGTCGATCAACAACGACATCGTACTGCGCCACGGCTATTCGGAAGGCGTCATCGAGCATTCGCTTCCCGACGACGGGGACGTGCTGAAAGCCATCGAAATACTCGGCAACGGACAGGAGTACGCGCGGATCGTCACCGAGCAGGACACCCCGCGTAAATAAACACAGGCCATGAAGATCCGCCGCGACATATTCTCGTTCCGCAACCGCGTGGTGGTCATCATCGTGGGGGTGTCCCTCGGCATGGTGTCGCTGCTCTACACCAACAACATGGCCAAGCGCCTGAAGGAAAAGGAGCAGCACGACGTGGCGCTGTGGGCCCATGCGATGGAGCGTGCGAACCGCAACGTGATGGGAGGCTCGATGGAAGACCCGCTCATCACCGACATCGTGTCGAACGGCAACAACATCCCGTTCATCATGACCAACGAGAACCTGGAGGTACTCCAATTCCACCTGGTTCCCGAAAAGATCATCGACCACCCCGACCGGCTGCGCAGGCAGATCGACAAATTCACGGCCGAGAACACCCCGCGCACGGTGCGTTTCTGGTGGTCCAACGACCACTACCACATCATCTTCTACGGGCGATCGGCACTGCTCAAATCGCTCTACTACTTCCCCTATGTCCAGATATTGGTCATAACGGCCTTTATCCTGCTGGGGTTCATCGCATTCCGGTCTTCGAAACACGACGAGCAGAACCGGGTGTGGATCGGGCTGGCGAAGGAGACGGCACACCAACTGGGCACCCCCACCTCGTCGTTGCTCGGGTGGATCGAATACCTGCGCTCGCAGGACGTGGATCAGAGCGCCGTGGAGGAGATGAACAAAGACCTCACGCACCTGATGAAGATCGTCGACCGCTTCTCGAAGATCGGCTCCGAAACACCCCTTACCCCGGCCAACATCAACGAAGTAGTGGGCGAGTCGGTCATGTATTTCCGTAAGCGCATCCCGCGCAACGTGACGCTCGACTACAACGGGCTAGCCATCGCCCCCGTGCAGGCCAACATCAACGCCGCACTGTTCGAATGGGTGGTCGAGAACCTGATGAAAAACTCGCTCGACGCCCTACAGGGGCACGGGTCGATCGACGTGCGCATCTCGTCGGACGACAAGAACGTGATGATCGACGTCAAGGATACGGGCAAGGGCATCCCCAAGGGGAACTGGAAGCGTATCTTCGAACCGGGATTCACGACCAAGACCCGCGGCTGGGGGCTCGGGCTCTCGCTTTCGCGCCGCATCGTGGAGGATTACCACCAGGGTAAGATCGGCGTGACGGAATCGGAGATCGGCAAAGGCACGACGATCCGCATCACGCTCAAACGCATATTCGAGGAATGACCGACACGCTGAGACATACCGTGCCGGTTCCGCTGCCCCGAACGCAGGAATCCGGCGTTGCGCCGGTACACGGCACCGGGGGTTCCGCCACGCCACAGACAGCGGCCCCGGCCGGGGATTCCGTACCGCACCGCCATGCAGGTATGCCCGCGACACCCCCGGGGGACTCGCCCGCAGCACGGACTCTCCAGGCACAATCCCCGACGGACAGTACGGAAAATACGGCCGCAGGCGACACGCTCGCCGCAGACAGTGCTGCGGACGGCGAATTTCCGTTCCTCCCCTTCGGCGACCCGTTCCCGGAGCTGCCGGCAACGCCCTGGCACGACGTCCCGGCCGCGGAGGTCTTCGGCACGGCATCCGTGCTGGTTCCGCAGCAGCCGATATATTCCGCCCGGGCGGAGTCGCTCACCGAAAATCCCGTTTTCCAGGGTTTCGTGCTGTTGCTGGCCGCAACCTATGCCATGCTCCTCTACCGCAATCTGGAGGATGTGCGCCTGCTGCTGACACGTGTTTCGCGCGACAGGGCCACGGGAGAACGCCTGACCGAAGACCCCGGCGGCAGCGGGTTTTCGCGCTTCCTGAATATCGCCACGACGATCGGCATGCTCTTCATGGGGGTCATGGTCGTCAAATACGGGGATTCCCTGATGCCGGGACGCCTAACCGAGCTCCTTCCGCACGGAGCCGTGCTGGCCCTGAGCCTGCTGGCGACGCTTGCCTGTGCGGGGGTGGTGCTCTTCCAGCTGGCAACCGTAAGGATGGCCGGGGCAGTGACGCTTTCGCAGCCCTTCATCTCGCAGGTCGTCCTGCTGAAACGCACCTACTTCACCCTTGCCGTCATCGTCACGTCACCCGTACTCCTGCTCTTCGCCCTCTGTCCCCGGGGTACCGGAGGCGTCTGGTTCTGCATCATTGTCATCGAGTTGATCGTAACGGCTATCTTATACCTCAGGGAGGTGCTGAACCTGTTTATTTCCAAAAAAGTTTCGATTTTGCATTGGATTTTGTACCTTTGCATCGTGGAAGTCTTCCCGGTCAGCCTGTTATGGCTGCTCGTGGCAAGGTGATTCAGTGATTGAAGAACAACGTAAAACTTAGGTCAGCATTGAAAGTTAAAAAAGTATTGGTTTCGCAGCCGAGGCCCGCAGTTATAGAGAAGTCCCCGTTCTACGAATTGTCCGAGAAATACAACGTAGAGATCGCCTATAAACCTTTTATACGTGTCGTGGGCGTATCCCTGAAGGAGTTCCGTGCCCAGCGGGTCGAGATACTGACACATACGGCCGTTATTTTCACGTCGCGCACGACGGTAGACAGCTTTTTCCATATCTGCGAGGAAGCCCGCATCACCGTGCCGGAAACCATGAAATACATCTGCCAGACGGAAGCCGTGGCACTCTACCTGCAAAAATACATCGTTTACCGCAAACGCAAGATTTCGTTCGCCGACGGATCGTTCACGTCATTCATCGAACTGATAATCAAACATAAGGACGAGAAATTCCTGCTGGCGCTGAGCGAGCCCCACAAACCCGAACTTCCCGAGACGCTTGCCAAGCTCAAGCTGGCGGTAGACCCCGTCATTCTGGCACGCACGGTGGCTTCGGAGCTCGAAGACGTACAGCTTGCGGATTACGGACTGCTGGCGCTCTATTCGCCTTCGGACGTCAAGACCCTTGTCGACAAGTTCGGCACCGAAAACCTGCCCGCCGTGGCGGTATTCGGCGAAGGCACGCTGCGCGCCGCCCTTGCGGCAGGCATCACGGTACAAGCCAACGCCCCGACCCCGGTGGCCCCGTCGATGGCCAAAGCCATCGACATCTATCTGCAGAAGGTTCATAAAGGCGAGGAGATAGAACCAGTGGAGTTGGTTACCGATACGGAAAAAGAGGAGTTCATCCGCAGCCAGCAGCACAAACTGGCCAAAAAGAGCCGCACGCGCCGCACTGCCGAACCCCGCAAATAAAATAGCCATGCCCGACTGCTCGCTTCCCCGCACGGAACGGCTCCGTTCGCTCGGTGCCGTGCGCCGCATGTTCGAGAGCGGGGAGAGCGGGTTTATCTTCCCGTTCCGGTACGTCTGGTTCGCCGAGGCCGACGAGATAGCTTCGGTCGAGGTATTGTTCTCCGTGCCCAAGAAATTCCACAAGCGGGCCAACAAACGCAACTTGCTGCGACGCCGTACCAAGGAGGCATACCGGTTGCAGAAACAGACGTTGAAGAACGGCAGCCCGGCGAACCTCGACCTGGCGCTGATCTACTCCTCGAAAGAGGTGCTGCCCTATAAAACCATTCAAAATGCAGTCCGCCGGATTCTGGAAACAGTCGTGGAACACCTTTAAACGCATCTGCGCCCTGCCGCTGATCGCGTTGGTGAAGTTCTACCAGCTCTGCATCTCCCCGTTCACGCCTCCGTCGTGCCGCTTCACGCCGACCTGCTCGCAATATGCCCTCGAAGCACTGCGTAAATACGGGCCGTTGAAGGGGCTGTGGCTGACGCTCCGGCGGCTCGCACGGTGCCATCCGTGGGGAGGCAGCGGTTACGACCCGGTACCCTGAACCCACAGGAAGACAAAGCCCGAAAGGCACAAATGCTGCCCGGGACAATAAAAACATCCGACCTTTCCGGGTCGGATTGTTTTTTCAGACAGCATACGTGCCCCCGCAGGGCGGAAAAACCGGAGGAACCCGCAAAAGGCAGGCACACAGTCCCTCCCGGCCGGTCGCGCGATCAGTAGCACGTCCCGGGGCAATGTTCGGCCGAAGATTCGAATTCGAGCGTCACATGGTGGATCCCCGCCGTTTCCAGCTCCGCTTTGAGCTGTTTCTTGACCGTTTCCATACGGGGCAGCTCTGCCAACACGACATGCGCCGTAAGGGCATTTTCGGTAGTGCTGATCGCCCAGACATGGATGTGGTGCACGGCCTTGACACCCGGCACGGCCTCCATCGTCTTTTCCACCTCGTCGATGCGGATACCCACGGGAACGCCGTCGAGCGACAGACGCAGGCTGTCGCGCGTCAGCGACCAGACCGATGCCACGATCACGGCGGCAACGACAAGCCCGACGACGGGGTCTACGATCGTCCATCCCGTCCACGAGATCACGACACCCGACACCAGCACCCCCACCGACACCAGCGCATCGGCGGCCATATGCAAATAAGCCCCTTTCACGTTCAGGTCTTTGTCCTTATCCTTCATGAAAAGCCAGGCCGTAAAGCCGTTGATTACGACCCCGACGCCGGCCGTCCAGGCAATGGCTCCGCCCTCGACGGGTGCCGGATGCAGCATCCGCCCCACGCTCTCGGCAACGATGACCCCCACGGCGACGAGCAGGATCACGGAGTTGAGCAGCGAAATGAGCACCGTGCTCTTCTTATAACCATATGTATACCGGGGCGTAGCATGGGCCTGCGCAAGGCGGAAAGCCAGCATGGCCAGCAGCAGGCTCGCCACGTCGGAAAGGTTGTGCCCGGCATCGGACAGCGCAATGCCGAGGATAAAGGCTTTGTTGAGCGACGTGACCGTATGGTCGTGATGATGGTGTTCGTGTGCCATAACCGTTATATTTCGGCGATCGTATCCCGGATGTCCGAGAGATCGACCAGTTTGTTGACGATGGCGTAGATCGTAAGCCCTGCCGGAGAGTGTATCTGCAACTTGGCCACGATGTTGCGCCGATGTGTGATGACCGTATGGGTCGAAATGCAGAGTGCATCGGCGATCTGCTTGTTGGTCATTCCCTTGACGATGCAGACGACGATCTCGCGTTCGCGGGCGCTCAACGGTTCCTGGCGCTCTTCACGGGGAGCATCGCCGACCGGTTGCATGATCTTTTCGCGCAGCGTCTCGACCGGGTCGTAGACCGAAAGCACGTCGTCATAGGCGTTGAGCGTCGCGGCGTCCGTCACGGACATTTGCAACGCAATGCAGCGCAGGCCCTCGCAACCGGTTTGCACCCTCAGTTGCTGGGGCGTACAAAATCCCAGCGAAGCCGGGTTGACGACCAGCACGTCGGGACGATGGCGCGACAACTGCGCGGTGAGCTGCGAAATATCGGCGATTTCGAGGATATCGACGTCGGGGGCCGGCAGGCGGCGCAACACGGCGATAATGCCACAGCGCAGGATGGCCGAAGGCTCGGCGACGGCGAGTTTCAACGCCTTCATCGACGGCCTCCTTTCTTGGGGACGGGTTGCTTGGGAGGCGTGTCCCCGGGCTGTGCGCCGGACACCCCGCTCCCCGTCCGCTCTTCGAGCCGCTTGATCGCCGGGATGAACAGACGGTCTTCGATATCGTTGTGCGACGCAAGGTCGCGTTCGCAGGTGAAGATGTCAAAAAGCACGCCGTTCAGCTCGTTGGTACTGCCCGAAGGGTAATAACGGATGATGATCCGCTTCAGTTCGGCGAGTTTCGCCTCGACCTGGTCGTGGTGCCGGCGGAATATGTCGATCGAATAGCCTTCGGGATGCTCCCCCCGGAGCAGCCCTTCGACATAGGGGAAAACTTTCTGTTCCTCATAGTCCATGTGCTTGTGCACTTCGGCGACGTACTCGTCGAAGAACCGCAGGATGGCGAAAGCCACGTCGTTATGGCTGCAATCGATCGCCTCGATCAGCTTGCGGCGGATGGCCGGAAGCCGAAAATCGAGGAAATAGTTATGCGAGTTGCGCAGGTAGCTGACAAGCGCGGCCACGGAGATCGTCTCCGGATCGGGGGCCTTGTCGTCGGCATGCATATTCACCACAGCCAGAAAAGTCGCCGTATCGACCCCGCTGTCGAGGCAGACCTCGCCGATGGTCTTGTCGCCGAAACCCAGTGCGATACCGAAGCGGCTCATGATAAGCAGCACGGGGTAGCGGTCGCAAACCAGGTCGCACATGCGGTCGTCGGAATTGTATCGTCCTATTCTATACATAGTATGCTCAATATCTGCAAAAATAACGAATTACCGCACCCCACGCAATACCTACATCCAGGTATTTATCCCGGAATCAGCGGTTTCCGATGTCGACATAGGTCGTCTGGAGCATCGTGCGGCCGATGTCCAGCAGGCCGGGTGCCGTCTCGCTGACAGCCTTACCGCTCGTAGCGTCCCACACGGCCTCACCCGAGGCATCGACCACGCCGAAACCGTCGTTAAACGTATAGTACGCGAATTTACGGGGGGGGGTCGGGGCGAAAATATCCTTGCTGTAATCGAAATCCGAGTGGTCGATCCCCAGCTGTCCGAGGATCGTGGCGCAGATGTCGATCTGCGAAGCGTAGGTATCGACCACACGCGGTGCAGCGACGGCACCGCCCAGCCAGATCATCGGGATACGGTGGCGCAGCGGCTCGTTATAGGAGAGGCTCCGCGGCCACGGATAGCCGTGGTCGGCGACCAGCACCAGAAGCAGGTTGTCCCATGCCGGCGAAGCCTTCAGTTTGTCGACCATACGGCCGACGCACTCGTCGGAAAAGGCGAAGGCGTTGAGTTCCTTGTCATCGAACTTCGAGAACGGCACGTCGAACGGGCGATGGCTGCTCAATGTCAGCATGCCGGCCAGGAACGGCTCGCCCTTCCCGCTCAGGGCGATCACGCGGTCGGCGAACCAATCGCACATCACCGCGTCGTCATAGCCCCAGTCGGCCGGCGGGGTATCGAAGCGCAGGTCTTTCTGCCACGTAAGCTGCTGCCAGCCCGTAGCGTACATGTACGACGCCTGGTCGGTGAAGTTCAGATCGCCGCCATAGGAGAAGCCGGTGGCATATCCTGCGCCGGAGAGCGAACGGGCCAGCGAGGGCAGGTTACGGCTCTTGGCCGGGAGCTTCATGATCGACATGCGGGTCTGGGCAGGGAATCCGCTCAGGATAGCCACCTCGCCCCGGTCGGTGCGGAACGAGTTGGCGAAGAAATTTTCGAACCAGATGCCTTCGCCCTTCAGGCGCTGCATGTTGGGCATGACGGGCAGACCGCCGACATCGGCATCCATGACCGTACGGGCGAAACTTTCGAGAATAACCACCACGACATTGGGGCGCGAGGTCGTCAGCACCCGCTCGGGAGCAGCGGCGGAAGGGTCGTTCCCGCGCAAGCGGGCAAACCGTTCCTCGCGTCCGGCCTCGTCGAAGAAGGGGTATTCGGCGGCATAGTCGGTATGGTCGCCGAGGCTCGTAAGGAACGAAAAGACCGGGTTGGTCGCCGCATGGTTCAGAAACATGTTCGCACTGAAATAGGCCTTTGACACATTGGCGACAGAAGCCCCCAGCCCGCCGCGGATGGCGAGGAAATCGCACCCGGCGAGCAGCAGCAGGACAAGGCTCCACGGCAGCGCCGCACCCCGGCGGAGCGGCTCCCCGTCGAACAGGCGGCAGACGAGGCGGTAGACCCAGACCATGAGCGCCGCGTAGGCGACGGCCAGCAGGGTCTGGCGCACCCCGAGCCAGAAATCGACGCTCGCCATAGCCTCCTCGGGGTCGGTAAGGTAAATCAGGATCGTCGCATCGAGGCGGAAACCCCAATGCTGGTATAACTCGACATCGACGGCGAAGATGACCGCCGTGACGGTTGCGACTAACACGAAATAGCCTGTCAGCACCCGCCGCCATATTCTCCCGGGCAGCCGCACCCACAGCGACACAAGGGCCAGCAACAGCGGCAGTGCGGTGACATACCCGGCGACGGTGCTGTCGAGCGTCAGCCCGTGCCACACGACGCCCAGCCATTCACCGACGGAAGCCTGCGCGGCATCGGCCGCATAGTAGGCCAGGAAAACGGGTTTCTGGACGGCCATCAGCAGAACGGTCGCACAGAACACCGCTAAAACAAAAGCTATCTTCTTCTTTACCATGCGCACATCTTAAATTGGCGGTCATACCTTTCGAAGTACCGGAAATTTCCGCCCCGGATTTTCGAATCAGACCGCGTCATTCGCAGCCTGCGGCTACGTTGACAGGTCAGCCCCTAAATCCCCGGCTCGGAAGAAATTCCGGCCGCGCCGGCCGACAAAACCGGGAAAGTGGCTGACGGGCATCGGCGCCGGGTGCTCCCGGCGCAAGGTGCCGGGCTCAGACCTTCTCGCCGTAGGCCAGGTCACCGGCATCGCCGATACCTGGGACGATATAGCAGCGCGAAGTCAACTCCTCGTCGACGGCGGCCGCCCAGATCGTGGTGGTTTTGCGCGGCATATTCTTCTGCACGTAGTCGATCCCCTGTTCGCTGGCAATCACAGCCGCAACGTGCGTATATTTGGGCGTACCACCCTTCTCGCACAAGGCCTTATAGGCCAGCACGAGCGAAGAGCCCGTGGCGAGCATCGGATCGACCAGCAACAAGACCTTGCCTTCGAGGTCGCCGCACGAGATATACTCGACCTTGACCGTAAACTTGCCGTCTTTCGTACTTTTACGGTAGGCCGAGACAAAGGCGTTCTCGGCATCGTCGAAATAGTTCAGGAATCCCTGATGGTAAGGCAGCCCGGCCCGCAGGATCGTCGCCACGACGACCTGGTCGTCGATCAGCCCGACCTCCGCTTCGCCCAGAGGCGTCTCGACGATACGGGGCGAATAGGCGAGCTCCTTCGAAATCTCATAGGCCGTGATCTCCCCGATACGCTCCAGGTTACGGCGGAAGCGCATCGAATCCTTCTGCACCGACTTATCGCGGATCTGTGCGATGAACTTGTTGAGGACAGTGTCCTGTTTACTCAAAATATGCAGGGTCATAGGTATGAAGTTTGGTTGTCAATAGAGGAAGTTGTTGAAGGGGTAACGCCCGGCATGGATCTCGCGTACCATCCCGTAGAGATCCGAACGGAATTTCTCGATGTTGGTCTTGGCGAGCGCCGAAAGGAAAATGCAGGGGGTATTGGCCCGGGCGATCCAGCTCTTTTTCAGGTCGTCGAGCGACAGGTTCTCGCGCGTGGCGGGCGTGAGGTCGTCGTCGTCCTTCCTGACATAGGTATAGGCATCGACCTTGTTGAAGACCAGGTAAACGGGTTTGTCGCCCGCGCCG
>OOCK01001383.1_pt1 | contig 10534 bp, 10 predicted proteins | sample 1670951 | NCBI WGS metagenome assembly OOCK01 (sample SAMN06348107, study PRJEB24527) | human gut metagenome | biome: human gut; feature: ankylosing spondylitis patient; material: feces | host: Homo sapiens | place: China | collected 2015-10
CTTCGTCGAACCGAGCCTTCAGCTCAACGACGGCGGTCACCTGTTTGCCGCGGCGACGAGCTTCAAGAAGAGCCTTAGCAACAGGAGAATCGCTGCCGCAGCGGTAAAGCGTCTGCTTAATAGCGACAACGTTCGGATCCAAAGCTGCCTGCTTCAAGAATTCCAACACGCAGTTAAACGAGTCATACGGGTGGTAGACAAGGATGTCGCGCTTGCGGATCTCGTCAAAGCAATTGCGGCCCTGTTCGAAAGCCTTCGGTGTCTTCGGATGATCGGACGGATACTTCAGAGACGGGCGGTCAATCTTCATCATGCGGCCGAATTCGGAGAAGGCCAGAGGAACACGACAGCGGTAGAACTGGTTCGGATGAAGATCTAAGTGTTCATACAGGAAGTCCTGCAGACGCTGCGGCATGCCCTTTTCAATCTCGACACGGACGATTGAACCGAAACGACGCTGTTCGACATAGTCACGAACGGCAGAGAGCAGATCGTCAGCTTCGTCTTCTTCGATCTCACCGTCCGTATTACGAGTAATACGGAAAAGACCCTGAGACTTAACCTTATATCCCGGGAAGAGCGTATTCAAACGGTTGCCGATCAAATCTTCAGTCAGAACAATCACACCTTCAGTGGTGGCGTAGGACAGATCCGGTGTAACGGTGTTATCTTTATTGGAAACGAACAGGAAACGAGGAACGTTATTCGGGCACTTCAAACGAGCAAAACGGTTCTTAACCGAAATACCGCTTTCAATTGCTTCGAGCTCCATCACGAAATTCAGGCTGGTGTTGGAGATCATCGGGAACGGACGACCTTTGTCCACCGCCTGAGGCGTCAGAACCGGGAAAATATCTTCGTCGAAATAGCGGTTCATTTCCTTCTTCTGTGCTGCGTTCAGCGCAGAGTACTTAGAGAAACGAATGCCTTTATTCTCGAGCTCGGGTTTGAGCGTATCAATCCAGAGGTTTTCAGCTTCTTCGAGAATCTCGGTAACTTTACGACGGATTTCGGAAAGCTGACGAGCGGGCGGCATCTTATCCGGACCGGTCGGTTCGGCTCCGCTTCTGGCCTGTCTCTGAACGTTCATCACGCGAACCATGAAGAATTCGTCGAGATTGTTGTAGAAGATGGACAAGAAGAGAACACGGTTGAGCAGCGGGATCTCGGGATCCATTGCTGTTTCAAGGACTTTACGGTCGAACTCAATCCAACTGATGTCGCGGTTAATGTACAGAGAAGGATCGTCTAAAGAAACCTCCTCCAGAGAAGTCTCTTTTGCTGCAGCGGCAGGGGCAGCCGCTTTAACTGCGGTGCGGCGTACAGCCGGTCTGCGGATCGTCGGAGCCTTAACGGTGCGAGGTTTTGCCGGTGCTTTAGCAGCGGGTTTTGCTTCTGCCGGAGCAGCCGCCTTGGTCGGTTCTGCTGCAGCAGGTTTTGCGGTTGATGTTGCGTTCGTTGTCTTGTTGTCGTCAGCCATGGAATCGTTCCTGATTATGTGATTTTCTGTGAAGAACTTTTAATTTCCTCAAACGGTTAATTTTGGTTTGGGGGTCAATTTTTGTCAATTCTCGTTTCTTGGGATACGGGGCTCAACACCGGCTTTTTTCAGCCTCTTTTCCCACAGATAAAGTACGCCAAGACCGAGTGCGACCCACCCTGCCGCCATCAGCGTGTCCCAAATCCTCCAAATAAGGATGGAATAGTCTCCTCCGTATGCACGCATCAGCCAGTCCAATACAAAAAGGATGTAGCAAGTGATAAAGAAAGTCATGCAGGTGTAGTTCCCGCCGACAAATACCGGAATACCCGCGGAAGACGCCACGATCAGCGCACCAAGCACAAACTTATCGTCAATATACGGAAAGATAAGGATGACTAAGAAGTAAGCGAGCAGTGTTCCGAGAATTCTTTGGACCACTCGTTTATAGCCCGCAGCCACGTTGGAATTTAATAAATAAAGCGCCGTGATTCCGACCCATCCAGGTTCGGAAAAATCAAATAGGAATGAACAGCCCAAAGCACATATCAAGGTAGCAATGGAAATGAGCGCATACGCATAAGAGTTGCGGTTGCCGCCTTCCACGAGCTTGAGCTGTGCCATCGGGCGGAGCGAGAGCTTCTCGTAGCGCCAAACGAAGTGATCGAGCACGATTGCCGCCATCGCAAGGCTGAAACCGATGAAGTAGCCGACGAAGGCCATCAAGTCCGGTGTGAAATCGAATATCGAAATCAGAAGAAAAACCAGAACATATTTTCCCCATAGCCACCAGAATTTCTCGGCAAAGGTCATCAGGCTTTGACCGAAACACACCAGTCCGATGACGAGCCATTTGCCGTACTCCATATTCTTGAGCACGACACCGAGAAGTGCAGCGCACATAACGCCGATGAAGGTAATGGCAACACCGCCGAGACGCGAAATCAAGTCGCTTTCGGTATCACTCAGCAGAGCCATAAAAGCCCCCAAGGCGGCAAAACCGCCTAATTGGGGGCTATGGAAAAGACCAGACAACAGGAGCGCTGCCGAAATCGTGATCACAAACCTGAATGCTGCGGTCAACCGCGATTTCGTTCCGATCTCTTGACGGAGCCCGGCGCCTGTCATTAAAAATCTCCGCAAAAAGGCCGTTTACAACGGACCCTTCTGCTTTCTAAAGTATTAACCTCCGGTAACCGGCGGGAAGAAGGCCACTTCGTCGCCGTCCTTCAAGACTGTCGATTCTTTGGCCATTTCTTGGTTCACGGCAAAGCGCAGACGAGGCATTTCTTCAAAAGCAGCCTTAAGCGCTGCGTCGTTCTCAGACAGATAGTTAATCAGATCTTCCACGGTTTTTACATCTTCAGGCACTTCAACCGTATCTTCGCCTTTCAGCAGACGTTCTTTCAAAGAAGCAAAATAAAGAACTTTAACTTTCATTGTTTATCTTCCCTGTGAGCAGCACGGACATTCATCATCGCGTCTGTATTTCATTTGACACCATGTCATCGTGCGGGCATCCACCATTAACAGACGACCTGTTAAAGGCTCGCCGAACTTCCCGATAATTTTAAGAGCCTCGGCGGCCTGCATACACCCAAGGATGCCCACTAGGGGTGCAAAAACGCCTTTGGTGGAAGCCTTCTCGTCTTTGCCTTCATGGTTCGGAAAAAGACAGGCATAACAAGCCGACTCAGGATCTCTAAAGTCGAAGACCGTGATTTGACCGTCGAAAGCCACGACTCCGGCCGTAACGAGCGGTTTTTTGAAACGTCGGCAAACGTCATTGAAGATGTAGCGAGACTCGGTATTGTCGGTACAGTCCAAAGCGACATCGCATTCGGAAACAAGCTTCTCCAATTCTTCGAGAGTCGGTCTGTGATCTACCGGAACGATTTCAACCTCGGGGTTTATAGCTTCCAGAGAGACTTTTGCGCTTTCGGCTTTATTCATACCTAAGCGCTCCACATTGTGAATGACCTGGCGCTGCAGATTGGTTAAATCCACCGTATCGGAATCCACAATCGTGATTTTTTTTACACCTGAGGAAGCCAGATACAGAGAGGCTGGTGACCCTAGTCCGCCGGCGCCGATGATTAGCACACGGCCTTGCGAGATTCTTTTTTGGCCTTCGACTCCGACCTCTTTCAAGAGTTCGTGACGAGAGTATCGGTTTTCTTGCACGATGCTCATCCTTTCAAAACAAAAATTCGTTCTCAAGATTCTAAGTATCCGAGAGCAAATTTAGTTAGTCCCTGTGCTCAAATTTATTCGTCCACGATAGATCAGAAGTTTTCAGGAACTATAACCACAACATCGGAGGCGAACATGAATATTCGAACACTCGGCGTCATTTGCGGCGTTTTGTCCGGTTTCTTTTGGGGAACTATGGACATCGCTGCTCAATACCTATTGCACACGGTCCGCATGGCGCCCGCGCAATTCATTTCTTTAACGATGGTCGTTACGACGGTTGCGCTTTTCGGTATTTCTCTTGCCACAAGACCGAAAGAAACCTTTCTTGCAGCAGCTGACAAACAAAACGTCTTTCAGTTCTTCCTATTTGGCGTTTTGGTCCTTCTCACGCAGGTCAGCTTCTATGTTTGTGTGAAGTACTCCAACGCAGAAACGGCAGCAGTTATCGCCGCTACGCGGCCTTTCTGTATCATGGGGCTCCTGCTGTTTGCGGCCGTGATGCCGACTGCTTCGCAGATCTTTTGCTGTGCTTTAGCGCTTATCGGCGTTTGTCTGATGATGACCAAAGGAAACTTCTCGACGCTGTCCTTCGGATGGCTGACGCTTTTGGTCGGCTTCGGCGCGCCGCTCTTTAGTGCCGCCTACACGATCCAGAGCCGCACTATTGTTCGGAAGGTCGGACCGCTCATCGCCATGACTTGGGCCATGCTGTTCACCACGATTCTCTGCAACCTCTACTATCCGTTTTGGAAAGTCAGCCTTGAATGGAGCTTTCTGACTATCTTGAGCGTGCTATGGGTTGCGATCATGGGCCATATCGTTGCTTACACGCTTTACATCGTGAGCGCCTCCAAGATTCTTCCGACCATCACCGGTGTGCTTGAAACCGTTGAACCGTTAACGGCCATCGTGCTCTCATACTTTTTCTTCTCGCAAAAGATGAATGGTTTCATGCTCGCAGGTGCGGCGATGGTCCTTATCGCTGTCGTTCTTCTCGGCTTCAGCAGGCCTAAAGACAAAGCCAATTGAGGACTCAGGCAAACCCATGCTCCGATTTCTATAATCTGCAAACGCTTTAATTGATTTTTCTTTTTGCCAAATGCAGACACTAAGCCAGTTCTTTTCACAGATTCCGGTTCTGTACAAAACAGCTGCCTTGCTTCTTCTCTCAAACTGTTTCATGACTTTTGCGTGGTACGCACATCTTAAAAATCTCGGAAATTCTCCGCTGTGGGTTGCGATTATTTCCAGCTGGCTTATCGCTTTCTTCGAATACTGCATCATGGTTCCGGCTAACCGCATCGGCTTCTCCGGCCTTTCCTTAGGCCAGCTCAAAATCCTTCAGGAAGTCATCTCATTGAGCATTTTTGTTCCGTTTGCCTTCCTGTACATGAAGCAGCCTCTGAAACTGGACTATCTGTGGGCTTCTTTGTGCATGCTCGGCGCCGCCTACTTCATGTTCCGCGACAAGCTTTAATCCACTGCCGGCAACACAACCGATTCCAACGGGATACTGAAATACCGATACCAAAACATCCAGCTGTCGACCGTGTGCTTCTTGAAATTCTCAACAATGAGATCCGCCATTTCAGAAACTAACGGCGAATGATCCGAATCTCTTCTACAGACGCATATCTCCCAAGGACGGCGGTGCCAGCCGGGAAGCACCGGAACAATATCGCCTCGCATCAGCTCATCAGCGACAAAAGAAGGTACCAAATCTACCGATATGCCTTCTCCTGCAATCAAGTGCGTGCGGCAGGAATAAGCGTCCTCAAAATGCACTTTTTCATCGGATTCAATCTCAAAGACAGCGTCTCGATTTTCTAAGCGCCGACTAAAAGAGCGATTGGAAGAGTTTCTCAACAGAAGGGTATGGTTTCGAAGTTCTTGGACGCTCTGAGGAGTTCCATTCCGGCGAAGGTAGCTGCGAGACGCCATGAGAAACGTAACGTTGTGTCCCGCTGGGATCCATGTGATGCCTTCTTTTGTAGGCCGATATCCGAAGTAAGCCACATCCGCCGCGCCGTTTAATAAACCATCCTCCCCGGCATCAATCAGCACTTCAACCCGCAGCCCCGAATGCTTGCGTTCGAAATTTGAAAACGCATTCAAGTAAGCACTGCGATCGATATTCGCCGGCAAGCTCACTTTCAAAATCCGCTTCGGCTTAATCGTGTCTTGGTGCTTGATGGACTCGGCGGTTTTCAGCAGACGCTGATATTGGCGCGCTATGCGGTCGGCTTCGGAAAACAGTTCCAGCGATTTCGTGACGATCTGCGCCGGTTTTCTTTTTCGATCGAGGATCTCGACTCCCAATTCTTTCTCTAACGAAGAGACCAAACGAGATGCCGCAGGAAGGTCCATATCTAAACGTTCTGCGGCTTGAGTCAGGCTTTTCGTTCTGCCTAATTCCGAGAGGAGGTTCCAGGTTTCGATTTTGAGGGAAGGTCGCATCGGTGCAACTTGTGAAATTCACAACTTAATCGGTACGCTCGCCATTATCCGCTTATTCTCAAGTCTTGAACGAGGACTTGGTTATGCAGAAGAAAACCGAAGGAATTTGTTTTGCGATCAGTGCAGGCATTTGCTGGGGTTCAATGGGTGTCGCAGCACAAGTGCTGATGGAAGATTCCGCAGGGCGCCTTCTGGGTGCCGGGGCGCTCCTGCTGATGTTCGAACACTTCTTTATGCGCCGCTCGCTTCTGAAGTATTTCTCCCAACCCGGCGTAGCAAAAGACATCCTTCTTTATGGCGTGCTCGTACTGCTCACGCAGCTGACGTTTTTCCTGGCGATTCAGTGCAGCAATGCAGGCACCGCCGCCATCCTCGCGGCCACTATTCCGGTATTTACGACGATCTGGGACATTTTTGTAAAGCATCGCGCACCTCAGATTCGTGAAATGGCGTGCACGGCGCTGGCAATCATAGCGGTTGTATTGATTACCACCAAAGGAGATTTTGACTCCGTTTCACTCTCTCTAACGGGCGTCCTTTGGGGTCTTGCTTCCTCGGTTGCCGGCGCCGCCAGCAACATCCAGCCGAATGCCGTTCTTAAGAAAATCCCCGTTACCATTGTGGTCGGCGGCGGCATGACGGTCGGCGGCATTGTGATGAGTATCTTCTTTCCGCCGTGGGCAATTGAAGAAGCCAATTGGACGACGCTGTCGGCGCTTTTCTACGCCTATATCGTTGTTGTCGGAACTTTGGTTTCTTTCCTGCTCTATGTATCGAGCCTCAAGATGATCTCAGCGACCTCGGCCAGCCTCTTGAGCTGCTTTGAGCCGATCACGGCTGTTGTCCTCTCCGTCGCTCTGCTCGGTGCTCCGCTCACTCCCGCTGAAGGTGTCGGAGGCGTGCTGGTGTTTGCAGCGGTTTGGCTTCTCGCTTCACGTAAGGAAGCTCAGGCGTAAAAATAGCTCGGAATCATTTCGAGAGCGAGCTATTTGGAAAATTACGGATGAACTATTTCTGTTCTTCTGAGGCCGGAAGAACGCGCTTCAAGAAAGTACGAGTTCTTTCTTCCTTCGGATGCAGAAGAACATCTTCCGGCTTGCCTTGTTCGACGATCACGCCGCCGTCCATAAAGATCACGCGATCGGCCACTTCACGGGCAAAGCCCATTTCGTGCGTAACCACAACCATCGTCATACCAGATTTCGCCAGATCGGTCATCACCTTCAGCACTTCGCCCACGAGTTCTGGGTCAAGCGCAGATGTCGGTTCGTCAAACAGCAGAGCCTTCGGCCCCATTGCCAAACCTCGAGCAATCGCAACACGCTGCTGCTGACCGCCGGAAAGGCTTGCGGGATAAGCGTTGGCTTTTTCAGCCAAACCGACGCGCTTGAGCATTTCCATGGCCTTCTTCTCGGCCTCGGCTTTGTTGACGCCGGAGACGAGTTTCGGTGCCAAGGCAACGTTCTCAAGAACGGTCTTGTGCGGCCAGAGATTAAAGCGCTGGAACACCATTCCGAGATGTTCACGAACTTTATTGATATCGGTCTTCGGAGAAGTGATGTCAACATCATTTACATAAATCTTGCCGCTGGTGGTTTCTTCCAATGCATTGATGCAGCGAAGCATTGTGGACTTGCCGGAGCCGGACGGTCCTAACACCACGACTTTTTCTCCGGGCATCACTTCGAGGTCAATACCGCGAAGGACTTGGTTATCTCCGAAATACTTGTGCAGATTTTCGATACGGATAACCGGTTTCTGTTCGGTCTTGTTGTCGCTCATCTGTTGTCGTCTCCTTTACCCAAGCGTTGTTCCATCTTCTTCACGAGGTAAGCCAGACCCAAAGTCATGACCCAGTACATCAAAGAAATCGTGATGTACGGTTCCCAGTAGCGGGCTGTTGCACCGGCAACGGTACGTGCGGCGTAAGCCAGTTCAGCCAAACCGATGGCAGAAACCAGAGAAGAGTCTTTCAAAATGGCAATCGCGTTGTTGCCCAACGGCGGAAGCATACGGCGGAAAGCCTGCGGCAGGATGATGTGGAACATGGCCTGCCAGTAAGTCATACCGACGGAGCGGGCAGCTTCCATCTGCCCTTTATCCAAAGACTGGATACCGGCACGGAAAACCTCGGAAAGGTAAGCACCGGCATTCAATGTAATGGCTACGATACCGGCGAGCATCGCACCGTATGTGGAACGAATCTCACGGGCAAGGTCACCGGAAATTAAAAGGCCTTCGGTCGGATGAATAAAGAACGGAAGGATCGCGAACTGCATCAGCAGAATCTGAACGAAAAGAGGCGTTCCACGGAAGAAGCTCACGTAAACCGTCACCGGCCAGCGAACACAATATTTAAGAATCTGCTTCCAAGGGGAATGTCTTGCATCAGCCAGTCGGGCCATGCCTAAAGCCATACCCAAAATCACACCCAAGGTGACACAGATCACCGTAATTTGGATGGTCATCTTGGCGCCTTCTAAGAAGAGAGGCCAATATTCTGTAATTACTTCGTACCGAAATCCGCCCACGTTCGCTCCTTGGTATTAAAAAATTCCCGAGATTTTATTTAAAAATTACCCGACCATGTAGATCGGGCAATTTCATTGGTTAGTTCCTGTTACTGAGGAAGTTTCGGTGCATCAGTACCGAACCATTTGCGATAAATCTTGTTGTATTCACCGCTGGCGATCACTTTTTCGAGACCGGCGTTGATCTTATCGATCAGCTTCTGGTTACCTTTCTTAACAGCAATGCCGAAGTACTGTTCTTCGAAAGCAGGGTCACGAGTCATGTTGAAGTGCTTGTCGGGGTTGTTGCGGGCATAGAAAGCCAAAACACCGATATCACCGATTGCGGCGACCACACCGCCCTGATTTAGTTCTTCGAGAGCAAGCGGAGTGTTGTCAAAACGACGAATTCTTGTAGAAGCTTTGCCGAATGCCTTAGAGGCAGCAACGTCACCGGCAGAACCGCTCACAACAGCCACACTGCCTTTAGAGAGATCGGAAAGCTTGTTGATCTTGACGGACTTGTCGGTCAGGATCAGCTGATGAGCCAGGAAGTAGGGTTTGGAGAAATCAACAACCTGCTTGCGTTTGTCGGTAATCGTGATACCGGACATGATGATGTCGCGGTCGCCTTTATCGACAGTGGCGAAGATGCCTTCCCACGGTGTGTTGATGAACTTAACGTCAAAACCTTCAGCCTTGGCGATAGCACGCATCAAATCAACGTCGAAGCCGACGAGCTCTTTCTGCGGTGTTTCATATTCGAAAGGACGATAAGTCGCGCCTGTTCCAACGACATACTCTTCAGCATTAATTCCGGCGGAAGCAGTCAATGCGATTGCAGCGCACGCTGTCCAAAGCAGCTTTTTCATCAACATTTAATAGACTCCAATAGAAGAATTCGTCACCGCGTACACGTCGCGGCCATTCTGATCATCATGCCACAGTCGAACCCACATTGGGCGGCTTTTAAGCAGGAATCCTGTGAACCCCTAGGTAAATCCATTAGTTAACAATCAATTTCGTCTGTGAATTGTGAAATCAGGTTGTCTTCGGCTTTTGAAAGTTTAATTGCAGCCTGTGTTCGAAGCTCGATATTCCGAAGGCGTCATTTCGTGACGTTTTTTAAATGCAGTTGAGAAGTGCGCGGGCGTTTTAAAGCCAACAGAATATGAAATTTGCTTTATGGAGAGTTTATTTTCTTTCAATAAGTTTTCGGCCAGATCTAGACGTCTGGTCATTAGCCATTTAGCGGGAGACAACTCTGTGATTTTTAAAAAATCCCGCTTAAAAGTTGCTAGACTTCGGCCCGAGTAAGAGGCAAACTCACTTAAAGAAAGATTTTCTGTAAAGTGATCCTCCATGAACTCCTTTAAATCTACATTCCAATCTCGATAAAAATCAAAAAGCGTCGGGAAAAAGCGAATATTGGTCTGAAGCAAATCAAGAATTAATTCCTCTACCTTTAATTCTGTCATCTCCTGGCCAGGGTCTTGGCCTTCTTCAACGAACAGAATGATGGAAGACAATAATCCTTGCAGGCACAGTGTCCTGTTCAATCTCATGAAGCAATTGGACAACCCGGTAAAATCTTGCGGGAACTCATTATTCTTCAAATGTCTCTGAAAATAGTCTTCTAGTATGTTTTGAGGAAGACGGATATTGAGGCCTTCGTAATTTTTCCCAGCAAAAGAAGCTTTAACAAGCCTAACACTGCAGTCCTTCTTTAAAAAAAACACAAGACCCAGCCGGAATTTCCTCTGTCCTTCCCTTATCTGAAATCAAAAGTTTTCCCTGCCGAACAAATACCACACAGTGATCGGGAACCCGATGTTCCATGTGCCACTGGCTCGGCACGGAGCAGGAGAAAATTAAGTTAGAAAAATTAGAA
>OOCK01001387.1_pt1 | contig 10498 bp, 6 predicted proteins | sample 1670951 | NCBI WGS metagenome assembly OOCK01 (sample SAMN06348107, study PRJEB24527) | human gut metagenome | biome: human gut; feature: ankylosing spondylitis patient; material: feces | host: Homo sapiens | place: China | collected 2015-10
CCCAAGACGAATGCGCAAACGGCCGTTTTATATATATTGTATTTTTTCATAATTGTTTATTCTTTTGTTATTTAATTAGAAAGCAAGGTTGATACCGAAAGAATATACCGTTGGTGAAGGATAACGTCCGTTATCTACACCGAAGCTGTATCCCTGTGAATCGGATGTACTTGCACCTACTTCTGGGTCATAACCGTCGTAACCGGTAATAGTGAAGAGGTTCTGTATATTTGCATATACTCTCAAACTCTCAATATGAAGGTATCTTGCATACTTTTTAGGCAATGTATAACCTAAAGTAATATTCTTCATTCTCAAGTATGATCCATCTTCAACATATCTGTCACTGATTACGGTAGAGTTGCCTGCTGGGTCACCGATAGCAAGACGTGGAATGTTGGTTCCTGCGTTTACTACATAGATGTTGTCTACGTCATCATACCAGTTGTATACAGTATTGGCATTGTTGCCTTTATAACCATTCGTGTAGTCCTTGTTTGGATCAATTGGAGCCAGTACTGCATGATTCTTGACACTTGCACTCTGGTTTACCCAGGCATTGTTCATCTTGCTCATGCTGATATTCAGGTAGTTCATAACCTTGTTTCCAACCGAACCGCTGACGAACAATGTCAGGTCGAAGTCCTTATAACGGAATGTGTTGGTCCAACCAAATGTATATTTAGGCTGTGGATTACCGATGTAAGTCTTGTCGTAATCGTCGATAACTCCATCAGGCTTTCCGTCAGGACCTGAAATATCCTTAAACTTGATATCGCCTGGCCATACGGTTGTTCCCTTATTCAGGGCTCCTTCCTTGTAGCTCTTAGGCTTAGGAGAGTTTTTGATATCTTCAAAATCCTTGTATACGCCATCGGTCTGATATCCCCAGAATTGATAGAGAGGTTTGCCGATGTTACTTACACAGACAACGTCGTTCCACTGGCCATAGCCAATGATGTTGGCATTGGTTGTGCCGCTGAGACCTACCAGTTTGTTCTTGTTCCAAGAAATGTTGAACTCTGTATCCCAAGAGAAGTTCTTGTTAGCAATAGGATGAGCGTTTACTGCCAACTCGAAACCGGTGTTCTTGATCTTACCGTAGTTACCCCAAGGTGCATTAAGACGTGAAGAACCGTTGCCTTGAGTACCCATATATGAAGGCAACTGTAAAGGCATCAGCATATCGTTGGAAACCTTGTTGTACCAGTCGAGAGTAAAACCAATCTTATCATTGAAGAGTCCAAGATCGAGACCGATATTGGTCTGTTCCTGAGTTTCCCACTTGATAGAAGTGTTTGGAATATTGGTAGGACGGTATGCTACGCTTGTTTGACCAACAAGGAACTTGGTTACGGTAGTACCCCATTTGTAAGCACCGATATTGGCATTACCAGTCTGACCCCAGCCAATACGAATCTTACCATTGCTCAACCATTTACCAGCGATGCTTTGGATAAACTTCTCGTTAGAGAAACGCCAGCTTGCTGCGAATGAGTGGAATGAAGCCCAACGGTTTTCAGGACCGAAGTTAGAACTTCCGTCACGACGGAATGTATATGTTGCTAAATAACGGTCATCGTAGTTGTATGTCTCACGTGTAAAGAATGATGACATTGTTGTAACACCGAAACCAGACTTGATACTAGGAGTGCTGGAACCCAAAGATGGCAAATGGATCATATTGTTTGGCAAATTAGCGTTTGCCTGATAGGTATAATCCCAGTCACTGCGCCAAGCTTCCTGACCCAGCATGGCTGTGAAAGAATGCTTTTTGATACTTCCATTATAAGTAATGTAGTTCTTAAACTGCCAATACTTGCTTGTATTCTTCTGCCAGCTTGCAAAGTTTGTGTCCTGGTTCCAGTTGCCTAAGTGCATAGTAGGTGTAAAGACCTCTGCATCACTCCATGACAAGTCGTAACCCAACTCTGTATGCCAGGTGATGTTCTTTATAGGAGTAATGTCTGCAAAAATGTTACCGGTCAGCTTGTTACGCTTCATGGTGATATCCTTGCTCAAAGCCTGTGCAATAGGGTTTGGTGAAGACCAGCCGTCACGTACTACAGATGTATAGTTTCCGTCTACGTCATAGATTGCAATATCTGGAGGTGTAGTCAATGCGTATGTAATAACACCTTCTGTACCATCAGCATGGAGCAGGCGCTCCTTGGTTCTTGTGTATGTAGTATTCATACCTATCTTGAACCATTTCTTCAGTTGAGCGTCCAGATTGGCACGTACGTTCAAACGCTTGAAGTTAGAACCGATGATAGTACCATCCTGATCCATCATACCGCCACTAACATAGTACTTAACCTTGTCTGTACCACCTTGTGCAGCAACCTGGTGCTGGTGCTGGAAAGCTGTGCGGAATACAGCATCCTGCCAGTTGGTTCCTCGACCCAAGATAGATGGGTCTGAGAAATCAGGACGTGCCTGATCCTGAGAAATCCATCCGTTGCTTACAAAGTCATTATAATATTCTGAGAATTCACGAAGGTTCAGAATGTCAATACGCTTTCCCTGGTATTGCCATGCTGCCATGCCGTCGTATGTAAATTTTGCTTCTCCAGTCTTACCACGTTTGGTTGTGATAAGTACAACACCATTTGCACCCTGGGCACCATAGATGGCTGTAGCAGAAGCATCCTTCAGGATTTCCATACTGACGATATCGGCAGGGTTGATAGTTGACATTGGTGATACGGTAGAAACAGAACCATTTCCTAAGGCATCTCCCAAACCTAATGAACCGCCGCTTGAACCGCCGCCCTGGAAGATGACACCATCAATGACATAAAGTGGTTCTGCACCGGCATTGATTGTTGACTGTCCGCGAACTCGGATTGAGGTAGAAGAACCTGGAGCACCTGAAGTCGCTACAGATGTGACACCGGCAACGCGACCTTGGAAACTCTGGTCTAAGTTTGTGATAATCGAACCTTTGATTTGGTCTTCTCCCATGGAAACAGAAGCTCCTGAGATATCGCTCTTCTTCATGGTACCATAACCTACAACTACCACCTCGTCAAGACTGTTGTTGTCTTCTGCCAAAGTGATGTCGTACTTGCTCTGGCCTCCTACTTTGAAAGTTTTGGTAACATAGCCTACGTAAGTTACCTCTACAGTCTGTCCGGCACCTACATTCAGTGTGTAGTTACCATCAAAGTCTGTCACTGCGGCATTTTTTGTGCCTTTCACTTTTACTGTTGCACCGATGATAGGACCCATTGCATCGGATACGTTACCAGTAATCTTCTTGGTCTGTTGCACAGCCTGATTCGTTGTGATCTGGGCTGCGAAAGTTTGCTGAGGGGAGATGCCGAGAAGACTCAGGGCAGCTACACTAGCAAGCAACTTTTCTCTACTTTTAAAGTTCATACAATTTTTGTTAGTTGGTTAAAACAGTTTAGCTCTTTCACTTATATGATCGATACGGGAAAGAATCCAAAACGGATTAGTGCTCTCTGATTATTCCTTCGTCATCTTTCTCTGATGAGAAGAAAGGGCTAGAGGCTAGCTCTATGTTGCATTTACTTTTTCCATTGTTGTGATTATATTTATTTGTTTTATATTGTTTATTCTAAACCTTTAGGCTATTTTGTAAATCTGCTGCAAAGATAGCTATTTTTTGTAAAATAGCTTGTACATATTTTGCTGATTACTAATACTTTTCTGCTTTATTGAAAATAAAATGTAATTTTCGTCATATTTATTAAAGATTAAGTGTTAGCGTTACAATTTATTTACTTGGTGGTTGATTTATATTGATAGTTCTATTATTTGTCTATTATATATAAGGTACGCGTACATTATTTATATGAATTGTCATAACCTTTTGTGCTTTGTTAATTGATCTTTGGTTGTTTTCGGTCAATTCTAGAGTTAAATAGAGTGTGTGTTTTGTTGTTTCCTTTGCTTTTTCTGACTTGATGTGCATCAATTCTTATTTCTTTTTTCAGATATTTCCGAATATTTTTCTGCCTTTGCAACAAAGTATGTTTATTCAGCAAAATAATACACGGATATATCGGAAATTATGCCTAACTTTGCAACCGTAAAACAGAATGTTTAACTAACAAGATTACCAACGACAATATGAATCATCGTATAGCAAATGTTTTTAGGTTAATAATTATAGGTGTTCTGATGAGTGTGCTGGGGACTACAAGCCTCAGCGCACAAATCAGAGGAAACAACATCGTTGTGACGGTGACTCCTGACCATCAGGACTGGAATTACCGGGTAGGTGAGAAGGCTAACTTCACGGTGAATGTGAGAAAGAGCGGTACGCTACTCAATCAGGTGAAGGTAGATTACGAAGCCGGACCGGCAATGTTTCCGGAGGTGAAGAAAAGTACCACTCTCAAGGATGGAACCATGAAATGGTGCGGCAGTCTGAACAGACCGGGCTTCTACCGCCTCAAGGTTATCGCTCATGTTGATGGCAAGAAATACGAGGGACTTTGCACGGCAGGTTTCTCTCCTGAGAAGATCCAGCCTTTCGCACAGGAACCTAAGGATTTTGATGCTTTCTGGAAGAAGGCACTGGATGAGGCAAGACAGAATGACCTCAATCCTACCAAGGTGCTTCTGCCTGAGCGTTGTACCAAGGATAAGAATGTATATGAAATAAGTTATAACAACAACCGATGGGGCTCTAAGATGTATGGCATCCTGAGTGTACCGGTAAAAGAAGGTAAGTATCCGGCTTTGCTCCGTGTACCTGGTGCGGGTGTCCGTCCTTATGCTGGTGATACTTATACGGCTCCTGCTGAGTGCATCGTACTGGAAATCGGTATTCATGGTGTTCCTGTTACCATGCAGCAGAACATTTATGATGATCTTGCCAATGGCGAGCTGAAAGGTTACTGGGATACCAATCTCGAGAATCCTTATCGCAATGCTTACAGACGGGTAGTAACCGGTGCTGTTCGTGGCGTGGATTATATCGCGTCGCTCCCAGAGTGGAACGGAAAGACTATCGGTGTAACGGGGTCATCACAGGGTGGATTCCTTTCCATCGCTGTGGCAGCTCTCGACAAGCGAATCACTTTCCTGGCTCCTGTTCATGATGCCATGTGTGATTATGAAGCTGAAATTCACGGAGTTGCAGGCGGATGGCCTCACTATTTCTATAAGGAAGACAAGGCACAGGGGGCTGCATGGAAAGAGCAGAAACTTACGGATTTGGAAAAGGCAAGACTCGAAGGTGCACGCTATTATGATGGCGTCAACTTCGCCCGTCGCATCACCGTTCCTGGCTGGTACAGTTTCGGTTATAATGATGAGGTGGTTCCGCCAACATCATCTTACGGCCTTTATAATTCGGTAAAAGCGCCTAAGACCTTGAGTCTGTACCAGATGACTGGTCATTACTGGTATCAGGAGCAGTGGGATGAATGGCAGGCTTGGATAATTCAGCAATTAAAGAAATAGATATATGATAGGAAAAAGAATTTTGATTGGTGCAGCTTGCCTCATGGCGATGCAAGGAGCTGTGGCACAGGTTGATGGCGTTACGGGCGCATCAGTCCAGACTGCCAATACTTCCTGCTGCAAGGGTAAAAAGCAATGTTGCAATACTCCGGCAGAGCAACTGAAGGTTAGACTGCAGAAATTACTGAACAAGGGAATCATGCTCGGTCATCAGGATGATCCGGTGTATGGTACTACTTGGAAATGGGATGAAGGAAAGAGCGATGTTCTCCTCACTACAGGTGATTATCCTGCTGTGATGGGTTTCGATCTTGGAAAAATAGAGTTGGACAGCAAGGAAAACCTTGATGGTGTGTCTTTCGATCGTATGCGAAAAGAAATCATTGCCCAAAATGAGAGAGGAGGCATCGTCACATTGAGCTGGCATCCTTGGAATCCGGTAACAGGCGAGAATGCCTGGGATCCGAAAGGTGATGCTGTAGCTGCTGTCCTGGATGGAGGCGCCCAGCAACAGAAGTTCGACGGATGGCTCAAGAAGGTTTCCGATTTCATCCTTTCTTTGAAGACAAACGATGGTAAACTGGTTCCTGTCATCTTCCGACCATGGCATGAAATGAATGGCGGATGGTTCTGGTGGGGAGCTAGCAGTTGCACACCTGTACAATATAACCAATTATACGTAAAAACCCTAAATATACTTACTAAAGCAGGGTGCAATAACATCGTTTGGGCTTGGTCACCAAATCTCAGCGACGAGAAGACGGTAGAAAAATTCCTGGAGCGATTCCCGGGAGAAAAGTACGTGGATATGCTGGGTGTTGACGTCTACGAGTTCGACAACAGCGATGCCAACTATCAGCAGAACCTTGCTGCTACGCTCGATGTGCTGATGGAGGCAGCCAAGAAGGTTGGCAAGATTCCTGCCCTCACCGAAACGGGTTGCAGGGGTATCGCCAGCAAGAAGGATTGGTTTACCCAAACCCTTTGGCCTGTACTTCAGAAGTATCAGTTGAGTTATGTTCTCTTCTGGCGTAATGCCTGGGATAAACCTCAGGAGGAAGCCTATCTTCCTGGAGTAGGCAATGGAGCCATCGTCGAGGACTTCAAGGCATTCAAGAAGGAAAAGAAAGTCCTCTTTGCAAAAGAGGTTTTAAAGGTTAAATAAATGTTGAATGTTGAATGTTGAATGTTGAATTGGCATTAGTTCAATGTGCATTTTATACTCAACATTCAACACTCAACATTAATATAAAATAAAATATGACTACATTTCAAGACAAAGTGAAAGCACTCCGCGCTCATCATGAGGAATTGCTGAGCCGTAAGAATGAACCGGTAGAGTGGGGAAATGGTATCTATGAAAAGTATAAGAACCCAATCCTTACTGCAGAACATACACCATTGGAGTGGCGTTACGACTTCGATGAGAAGAGTAATCCGTATCTCATGCAGCGTATCATGATGAATGCTACCCTCAATTCGGGTGCCATCAAGTGGAATGGTAAGTATCTCCTCGTTGTTCGTGTTGAGGGTGCTGACCGCAAGAGTTTCTTTGCCGTAGCAGAGAGTCCTAATGGTGTTGACAACTTCCGTTTCTGGGATGAGCCTATCACCATGCCGGAGGATGTTGTTCCTGCTACCAACATCTATGATATGCGACTCACAGCTCATGAGGATGGTTATATCTATGGCGTGTTCTGTGCAGAGCGTCATGATGATGATCAGCCTGGCGACCTCAGTGCTGCTACAGCTACAGCAGCCATCGCCCGTACCAAGGACCTGGTAAACTGGGAGCGCCTTCCTGATTTGAAGACCAAGAGCCAGCAGCGCAATGTGGTTCTCCATCCGGAGTTCGTTGATGGCAAGTATGCTTTCTATACCCGTCCACAGGATGGTTTCATCGATACAGGTTCAGGTGGTGGTATCGGTTGGGCTCTTGTTGATGATATCACTCATGCCGAAATCAAGGAAGAGAAGATCATCAATGCCCGTCACTATCATACCATCCAGGAGGTGAAGAACGGTGAGGGTCCTCATCCTATCAAGACTGATAAGGGCTGGTTGCATCTGGCTCACGGTGTTCGTGGCTGTGCCAGCGGTCTCCGCTATGTGCTCTATATGTACATGACTTCTCTTGAGGATCCTACTAAGGTGATTGCAGAACCAGGTGGATATCTCCTCGTACCGGAAGGTCCTGAGTATATCGGTGATGTAATGAACGTAGTCTTTGCCAATGGTTGGATTGCAGATGAGGATGGCAAGGTATTCATCTACTATGCTTCTTCTGATACCCGCATGCATGTGGCAACTTCTACCATCGACCGATTGGTAGACTACTGCATGAATACACCAAAGGATGATTATCGTACTCAGTTCTCTGTAGAGAAGATCAAGGCTTTGGTAGCAAAAAATAAACAGACTTTAAGTAAATAAGTTTCAGGTATTAAGATTGTAGGGATTCGTACTCCTCATCCGTATTATCAGATATAGATGGGGAGCGAATCCCTTTTTTAGTAACATTCAACATTCAACACTCAACATTCAACAATAAAAACAATGGCTCGTTTAAAAGAAAAAATAGCTTATGCATTGGGTGATGCCGCTGCGGGTGGTATTGTATGGAAGGTGATGTCTATCGCTTTTCCTCTGTTTTTTACAAATGTCTTCGGACTCTCGTTTGCGGATGCGGCAGTACTGATGCTCGTAGCCCGCATGTTCGATGTGGTTACTGACCCGCTGATGGGTACTCTTGCCGACCGTACCCAGAGCCGTTTCGGTACCTATCGTCCTTGGCTCATCTATGGTGCCATTCCTTTCGGATTGATATTCGCCCTCTTGCTCTATACTCCAGACTTCGGTCCTGTGGGCAAGCGAGTCTATGCTTACGCCCTCTATCTGCTGATGATGGCGGTATATACCATGGTGAATGTGCCTTACGGCTCATTGCTCGGTGTGATGACCGAGGATGATGATGAGAAGAACCAGTTCTCTTCTTTCCGTATGGTAGGTGCTTATGCCATGGGATTCGTTACCCTGCTTTCTTTCCCTTATCTCCAGAAAATGGTAGGTGGTTCTGCCGCTCATCAGTATGCTGTCATTGGTGCCGTGCTCGGTATTATTGCAGCTGTGATGACATTGGCTTGCGGACTCCTGACCAAGGAACGTCTGAAGCCGAAGCGCGCTGAGAAGTTCTCTTTCCAGCAGTTTGCCGACCTCGTTCACAACAAGGCTTGGCTCTATATGACAGCCATCGCCGTGTGTACCAACTTCTTCAACGGATTCCGCTATGCCGTTGCTGGCTATATGTTTGATTACTGTCTGCATGGCAATGTAACCATTGAGGGATTGATTATCAACTATACCGTTTTCATGGCATTCGGTGAAGTAACCTGTATGATTTTCGGTGGTGTATCTCCTTGGTTCACCCGTCTGGTAGGCAGCAAGCGCATGGCATTCTTCTGGGCTGCAGCACTCTGTCTGGTTCTTTCGGTTGTCTTCTTCTTCATCCCGATGAATCCGTCGTATATCTGGGTGATGATAGCCATCGTTATCCTTACCTCTATGGGTATCGGTATCTATTCGCCATTGATGTGGTCTATGTATGCCGATGTAGCCGACTACCATACCGAGCATTTCGGAACATCAGCTACAGGTCTTATCTTCTCTTCCGGTACGATGAGCCAGAAGTTTGGTACCGCCATTTCCGGTTCTCTCATCGCCCTCTTCCTGGGCTGGGCAGGTGCCAACATGATAACAGATAAGATGGGTAATACGATGATCGACCCAGCCAGCGTCACCGACTCTGTACTTACGATGGTATGGTCATTGTTCTCACTCTTCCCAGCCGTCATCGCCTTCCTGCTGATGGTGCTTGCCTGGAAGTTCCCTATCCGCAAATAACTGTTTTAACATAACTAATAATCACTATTAAAAAAGGAAAAATGGAAAATCTTAAAGAAACGATGCGGGATGTTCTGGAGAACAACATCCTCAGCTATTGGCTAACGAAAGTGAAAGATGAAGAAAACGGTGGCTTTTACGGACGTGTAGACGGTAACGACCAGGTACATCCTGTAGCCGAGAAGGGAGCAGTGATGAATGCCCGTATCCTCTGGGCGTTTTCTGCTGCCTATCGTGTCTTGAAGAAGCCGGAGTATCTTGAGGCTGCCACCCGTGCCAAGGATTATGTGCGCGATTATTTCCTCGACAGGGAATATGGCGGCATCTACTGGAGTGTTGACTATCAGGGTAATCCGCTCGATACCAAGAAGCAGACTTACGCCATCGGCTTTGCCATCTATGGTTTCTCGGAGTATGCCCGTGCAACAGGTGACAAGGAGGCGTTGGATATCGCCATCTCCCTGTATCATGACATAGAGAAGCATGCCTTTGATGCCAAGAACAACGGATATATCGAGGCATTGACCCGTGAGTGGAATCCGATTGCAGACATGCGTCTCTCTGATAAGGATGAGAATGGTTCCCGTACGATGAATACCCATCTGCATATCATCGAGCCATATACCAATCTTTATCGTGTATGGAAGACTCCGGAACTGGAGAAGAGCATCCGTAATCTGCTCGATATCTTCACCGAGAAGCTTCTGAACACAGAGACTTATCATCTCGACCTCTTCTTCAATGACGAGTGGGAGGGCAAGCGCAATATTGAGAGTTACGGTCATGATATTGAGGCGTCCTGGCTGCTCCACGAAACCGCGCTGGTTTTGGACGATAAGATATTGCTGCATAAGATAGAGCGCATCATCCGTCGTATAGCCGATGCTGCAGATGAAGGTTTACGTTCGGATGGCAGTATGGTTTACGAGCATTGGAAAGATGGAGATAAGTATGATCTCCAGCGCCAGTGGTGGGTGCAGTGCGAGAACATCATCGGCCATATCGACCTCTACCAGTATTTCCGCACTGAAGAGAATCTTCTGGTTGCCATCTCCTGCTGGAACTATGTAGCCAAGCATCTGCTGGATGCCAAGAATGGTGAGTGGCACTGGGCTATCCTGGAAGATGGTACGGTGAACAAGGAGGATGATAAGGC
>OOCK01001393.1_pt1 | contig 10465 bp, 9 predicted proteins | sample 1670951 | NCBI WGS metagenome assembly OOCK01 (sample SAMN06348107, study PRJEB24527) | human gut metagenome | biome: human gut; feature: ankylosing spondylitis patient; material: feces | host: Homo sapiens | place: China | collected 2015-10
GATCTGGCGGGGGCTCAAGGCCTCCGCTTTATCATTCTGGTATTGAAAACGGGAGTTTTGCTCCTGAGAAGGGAAAGGAAGTTGCCCGCGAATACTATAATTTTTGAAAAAAGGAACCTCAAATCATGCTCTCTACCATCTTTACGATCGCCGCTGTTCACTTGATCGCGCTTATGTCACCTGGGCCGGATTGCTTTATCGTTATGCAAACTGCCGTCGGCCGCTCGAGAAAAGAAGCGCTCTGCTGCGTTTTGGGAATCACGTTAGGCGTCGCCTTTTGGGCCGCCTTATCTCTCTTAGGTTTACAGTGCTCTCTTAGGTTTACAGTGGCTGTTTGAACGTTTTGCGTGGCTTCAGCAAGTGATCATGCTGCTCGGAGGCCTGTACCTAGGGTGGCTTGCTTACGTTCTTCTCAAAAGCGCCTTTAAGAAAGGTGCGGCACCTCAGGCCGAAGTGCAGGCGGCAGGCTCAGGATTTCGCTCCTTTGTTGTCGGCTTGCTGACTAATCTGTCTAACGCAAAAGCACTGATCTACTTTAGTTCTGTGTTTTCGCTGTTTGTCACCGGAAATATGGGAAGTACGGAAGCTGCAGTGATTTACGCCGTGGTCGTTCTTGAAAGTCTTCTTTGGTTCTCTTTCGTGGCTTTAATTCTCGGAATGCCGAAGCCCAAAGCTTTTTATCGGAGATCCGGAAAATGGATCGACGGCATTTGCGGTGCGATATTCGGGGCTTTTGGAGCTGCGTTAGTTTGGACGGCACTTAAAGAAGCCACACACTGAATTTTACGAACTCAAGGATTTTTACCTGCAATCCTGAAACAGCAAGAGCTCGGAAACCGAGCTCTTGCACTGAGGATCCTATCTAATTACTTCATGGGTTTGCCATTATTGGCACGCATGATCTGATGCGGTCTGATCAGATAGAACACAGATAGATAACCGCTCCAAATGTGAACCAGTCTTGTGAAGGGAACGATCAGGAAAATGATCAAACCGACAAAGATGTGTCCTTTCTGCCAATCCGGAACGAGAAGAATGTTCTGCCAGGCTTGGTAATCAAAGGAGAAGAGACCTCGAACCCATCCTCCTAACAGAATGATCGTTGCGCCGGACTTGTCGTAAAGGTAGGAATTCACGACGCAGCCGATACCGAGAATGATGACCGCAAGAAGCAGGAACAAAACCCAGAAGTCACTCGGGCGGGAGGCCGCTCTGACACGCTCGTTGGTTAAACGGCGCCAAGTCAGAATGATCAGGCCGGTAATTGCGACGATTGCCGAGAGGCCGCCGCAGATAATTTCCATCATCTGGTGCAGGTGTAATGTCAGACCGGCAGCGTTGAGCCACTCGGTCGGTGTAAACAGACCGAAGCAGTGTCCGCAGAAAAGGAAGATCACGCCGATATGGAAAAGGTTGGCACCCCAGAAGATGTCCTTCTTATCCAATATTTCGCTGCTCTGGCTTTTCCAGCTGAAGGGCGCCAGAACAAAGCGCGCCAGACTGCCGAGTATTAGAACGGCGATAACGACATAAGGCAGCACTCCGAAAATCAGGAAGTGCCATGCAAGTGTAAAGCTGCTCATTATTTGCCCTCCTGTGTAGAGTCCGGAGCGCGCTGATATTCCTCAAACAAAGGAATGATTTTGCGGTTCATCGGACCGCCGAAAAGCGAATCCGCACGGCGTCTCATGTCTTCTCCGCCGCCGAGGTTGTAGCCCTGCGTGCCTTGCAGAAGAACAGCGGCTTCCGTGTTGCGGTTGGCAGACGGAACCACGAAACGATCCTTATAGTCTGCTATTGCCAACAGACGATGCATGTCGCAGACGTCCTGAACCGTAAGTCCCAATGCCTTGAGTTCATTGGTTTCTTCAATGCCCTGAAGTTGTTCGGGAAGGATTTCACAGGTCAGGAACTGGCTGGTGCCTGCATTGTCTGAGTATTTGCGGAGGATGGTTCTTTCCGCAAGCAGACGGCTTAAGGCTTCGACGACAGGCTTAATGTTGCCGCCTGCGAGCAGATTGGCCAAGTACTGCATCGGAACGCGCAGGCTATGGACATCGGGGATAAAACCCTTCATGGAGAGTTTGCCTACGTCAACTGCCTGCGCAATCGGAGAAAGCGGCGGGACGTACCAAACCATCGGCAGCGTTCTGAATTCCGGGTGCAGCGGAAGTGCGATCTTCCATTTGGAAATCATCTTGTAAATCGGAGAAGCTTTGGCGGCTTCAATCCAATCGTGCGAGATGCCGGCTTCTAAGGCTGCAGCTTCGATTTCCGGATCGTTCGGATCCAAGAAGATCTGACGCTGAGCTTCATAAAGATCGCCTTCGTTAGGTGTGGATGCAAGATCTTTGATCTTATCGGCATCGTAGAGCATCACACCCATGTAGCGGATACGGCCTACACAGGTTTCAGCGCATACCGTGGGAAGGCCGGATTCAACACGCGGATAACAGAAAATGCATTTTTCGGCTTTGCCGGTTGTCCAGTTGTAGTAGACCTTCTTGTAGGGGCAGCCGCTCATGCACATACGCCAGCCTTTGCACTTGTTCTGGTCAACCAAAACAATACCGTCTTCTTCGCGTTTGTAAATAGAGCCGGAAGGACAGCTTGCAACGCACGCCGGATTCAGGCAGTGCTCGCACAGACGCGGCAGATAGAAGAGGAACGTGTTCTTGTACTGAGCGTAGATTTCTTGCAGGTCAGGTAAGAGATCGGCTGAGCGGTCACGCATGTCTTCATGCGGGGTGCTTTCTGAAGGTTCTGATAATCAAAGGTAAAAGGCTCGTAGTAGTCGTCAATCTGCGGCAGTTTTGGGTTGGCAAAAATGCCGGAGAGCAGGCCGAGCTTTGTGCCGCGACGCAGCCGCAGCTTGCCGTTGTGCAGTTCCCAGCCGCCTGTCCATTTCTGCTGGTCTTCCCAGCTCTTCGGGTAACCGACACCGGGTTTGGTTTCAACGTTGTTAAACCAAATGTACTCAGTTCCGGGACGATTCGTCCAAACGTTCTTACAGGTAACGGAACAGGTGTGGCAGCCGATGCATTTGTCCAGATTCAGGACCATGCCGATTTGAGCACGAATCTTCATACTGCACCTCCTTTCTTGTCCGCTTCTTCATCCATCCAGTCCACTTTATTCATCTTTCTGACCCAAGTGAAGTCGTCGCGGTTCGGGGCAATCGTGCCGTAATAGTTAAAGGCATATGACAGGTGGCCGTACCCGCCGATCATGTGCGTCGGATTCAAAATAACGCGTGTCGGAGAGTTGTGGTCGCCGCCGCGCAGGCCCGTGACTTCCGAACCCGGGGTGTTGACCGTCTTTTCCGTTGCGTGCTGCATGACACAGAGCCCTTCAGGCATACGAGAAGAAACAATCGCACGACCGACAACGGCACCGTTGGCGTTCCAGCACTCAATCCAATCGTTATCGACGATGCCGGCGTTAGCCGCATCAATATCACTCATCCACACGACAGGACCGCCGCGGGAAAGCGTCAGCATGCGTTCGTTGTCGTAATAGGTTGAGTGAATACCCCACTTCTGATGAGCCGTCATGAAGTTAAGAATGATGGCCTTGTTGCCGTTGTCGGCGACGTCACGGTAACCGGAGAGCGCCCTCTGATTAGCCGGCGCTCTGTACTGAGCAAACTGCTGACCGAAGGCTCTCATCCAAGCGTGGTCTTGGTAGAACTGCTGGCGGCCGGTAATCGTGCGCCACGGCAAAAGCAGATACTTGTTCTGCCAGAAGGCTACATACGGGATTTCATCGTTTTCCGTACCGGACCAGTCAGGAGCACTGAAGGTCTTAGCCGGGCGATGTGCCAGATCATCGAAGGTGATCTTGTCGGCAATGTGTCCTTCGGAGAGGAAGCTGGCATCTACGCCGCACTGGTCTTTCACAAACGACCAGCTTCTGAAGGACAAAGCACCGTTGGTTTCGGGAGAGACGCGAAGGATGAAGTTGGCGGCATTGATGTCCGTTTCCATCTTCGGACGGCCCTTGGCCACGCCTTCCTGCACCGTGCCGTTTAACTGGCAGAGTTCGGAGATTTCCGGATCCAGGTTCCACTTGATGCCGCGGTTGCCGCCGCCGTTGGTGGAAAGCAGCGGTCCGATCGAGGTGTACTTGTCGTAAATCGTGCGGTAGTCGCGATCGATGACGTGGATCAGCGGAGCGGTCTTTCCGGGGATCAGGTCGCACTCGCCCTTGTACCAGTTCTTGACGTCAAGCGCCTGGCCGAGTTCGTGCGGAGAATCGTGTCCGAGCGGTGTGAGAACGACGTCAGTGACGCTGCCGAAATCTTCTGCATATTCGGAAGCAATTTCAGAGAGCTTCTTAGCGATATCTTTAAAGGTCTGCCAATCGCTTCTGCCTTCCCAAGAGCATTGAACGGCTTTAACGAACGGATGGATGAAGCTGTGCATATCCGTCGTGTTGATATCGTTCTTTTCGTAGAAGGTGGCGGCCGGAAGCACGATATCGGAGTAGATCGAAGTCGTGCTCATTCGGAAGTCCATGTTGACGAGAAGATCCAGCTTGCCCTGAGGTGCGGGGCGCCACTTTTCCAAGAGCGGCATGAGTTCTTTGTGAGAACCGTCCAGTTCTCCGCCTAAGATGCCGTTTTCGGTTCCGAGCAGGTGACGCAGGAAGTATTCCTGACCTTTGCCGGAGGAGCCCAACACGTTGGAGCGCCAAATAAAGAGGTTGCGCGGCCAGTTTTCTTCGGCGTCTAAGTCCAGGCAGCTGAAGGAGATCTTTCTGTCTTTAAGCTGATTGATGAGGAACTGTTCCGGCTCGGTACCGGCGGCTTTCGCAGCCGCTGCGATCTTCGTCGGATTGACATTGAGCTGCGGAGCAGACGGGAGCCACCCCATCAGTTCACTCTGAATGTTGTAGTCAATGTAGGTACCGTCAAAGACTTTGGTATCGGCCAGCGGAGAGAGCATATCCGAGAGCGGAATGCGTTCATAACGCCACTGATCGGTGTGTTCGTAGAAGTAGCTCGTCGAATTCATGTGACGAGTGGCCGGTTCCCAGTCTTTAGCGAAGGAGTACTCGCCCCAGCCTGCTTCCGGACGAATCTTTTCCTGACCCACATAATGGCACCAGCCGCCGCCCGGGACGCCGCAGGTGCCGCACATCAGCAGAATGTTGATGATGGAGCGGTAGGTGTTATCGGTCTGGAACCACTGGTTGACGCCCGCACCCATCAGCACACAGGCGCGGCCCTGAGTCTTGGACGCGGCTGTGGCAAATTCACGGCCGAGTGTGATGGCATACTGTGCTTCGACGCCGGTGATTTTTTCCTGCCAAGCCGGAGTGAACGGAATGTTGTCCGCATAGCTCTTGGCGCATTCGCCGCCTAGACCGCGGTCAACACCGAGGTAGCTGCCGAAGAGGTCAAATACAGTTGCAACATATACGTCTTTGCCTTCGACCTGGATCTTTCTCACCGGAACCTTGCGGACCATGACTTCAGAATTCATGGGGTTGTTCGGGAAACCGTCACGCTTGCGGCCGCCGAAGTACGGATAATCGACGTCGATGACGGCATCCGAATCTTTGAGGAACGTGAGCTGAGGTTTAATAGCTTTGCCGGTCTCTCCGTCGACTTCGTGCAGGTTCCATTTGCCTAAGTCCTGACCTTCCTTCTGTCCCCAGCGGTAGCCCATAGATCCCTGAGCAACAGCGGGTTTGTCAGAAAGCTCATCCCAAACAACCGTCTTCCATTCAGGGTTATTGCATTCGGGCGCCTTGTAGCCCAAATCGCAGGCGCGAACAGTACGGCCGGCAGTGAAATGACCGTCTTCGCGCGGCTCCATCATGACAAGAACGGGGAAGTCGGTGAGACTGCGGCAGTACTCGGTGAAATAAGGATCCGGATGATCGTAGTGGAATTCTTTGAAAATGACGTGGCTCACCGCCATGGCAAGTGCTGCGTCGGTCGCCTGTTTCGGATGAATCCACCAGTCAGCGTCTTTAGTGACTTCACAGTAGTCCGGACAGACGTTGACGACTTTCGTACCGTTATAGCGGGCTTCCGTTAAGAAGTGAGCGTCCGGGGTACGGGTCATCGAGATGTTGGTACCCCAGACGATGATGTAGCTTGAATAGTACCAGGCTTCGGATTCCGGAACGTCGGTCTGCTCGCCCCAAGTCTGAGGAGAAGAGGGCGGCAGGTCACAGTACCAGTCATAGAAGGAGAGGAGGGCGCCGCCTATCAGACTCAGGTAGCGGGTACCCGAGCCGTAGGACACCATGGAGTAGCCCGGAATCGGAGAGAAGCCGGAAATACGGTCAGGACCGTACTTCTTAATCGTATAAAGGTTAGCCGAAGCGATGATTTCAAGGGCTTCATCCCAAGTCGTACGGACTAAGCCGCCTAAGCCGCGGGCTGCGGTATAGGACTTACGGACTTCGGGATTTTCGACGATGGAGGCCCAGGCCTCGATCGGCTTCATGGTCTTGCGGGCCTCTTCCCAGGCGGCCTTTAATTCGGCACGAATCAAAGGATGTTTAACGCGGGAAGCAGAGTACAGATACCAAGAGTAGCTTGCACCGCGCGGGCAGCCGCGAGGTTCGTGATTCGGTACGCCGGGAGGCGTGGGCGGGTAATCCGTTTCCTGTGTTTCCCAGACGACGATTCCGTCTTTAACATAAACCTGCCAGCTGCAGGAGCCGGTGCAGTTAACGCCGTGGGTGGAACGTACGATTTTGTCGTGTGCCCATCGATCCCGGTAAGCCTGTTCCCAGGTCCTGTCTTCTGCGGTCACTTCGCCCCAACCGTCTGAGTACGAACCGACCTTCTTAGCGAAGAACAGGGAGGACTTCATGATTCCGGACATTTTGTTCTCCAATTAAGCAATTTCTTGAGGTGAGAAAGAACGATCAGCAAAGATCCGGGGCGTTCTTTCTGTCGTAGTAGTAAACGTTGATGGCGAGAATGGCGATAAAGATCACTGTCGAAATGGCGAACATTACGCCGGCACCGCATTCGGCAAGCAGCATACCGATCGTAAACGGACCGTATGCGCCGACCGCGGAAGTCCAGCCGACGACCGCACCGCCCTGAAGCGGCGGGAAAAGCACTGCCATCTGTTCAGTGGTGGAAGCGTTGCCGACACCGGTCCAGAAGAAGACCCAGAACATGACGATGAGCCAAATCCAGCAGCCGGAGACCGTCGTAGGTTTGTAGAGCCAAAGGGCAAGCAGACCGATGATGTTGCAGACAGCCATTATCGTTGTGACGCGGCCGCCGCGAATCTTATCGGAAACTTGGCCGGCACCGACTCGGGAAAGCGCGCCGATAACCGGGCCCAACCAGGCAAGCGCGACGGCACTCGGAGCACCCTCAATACCGGCAAAGGTATGGTTGCCCAGCAAGCCTAACTGCGCACCGAGACCGGCGAACGTCGCAAATGTTCCGTAGTAGAAGAGGGTCATGAACCAGGTGTGCTTATTGTCGAAGATGGTCCACTCCTGCTTAATGTTTCCGGAGACCGGAACGGAGCGCAGGAAGAGCCAAGAAAGGATGGTGATGATTGCGACAAGAGGAATCCACACCCAGGAGGCATTCTGCAGCCAGTAAGTAACAGTCTTGCCGTCAGCCAAATGAGCGACCTGACCGCCGCCTAAGAAAGCGAATGCGGAGAAGCCGATAACGAGCGGGGTGACAAACTGAACCAGGCCGGTACCGAAGTCAGAGAGGCCGCCCTGAATACCGAGCGCCAATCCTCTTGCATGCTTCGGGAAGAAATAGTTCGTGGAGGCCATTAAGCCGGAGAATGTACCGCCGCCGATACCGCTTAAAAGAGCAAAGATAATCAGCATCCAATATGGTGTATCAGGATGCTGGACGGCGTATACCCAGCAGAAAAACGGGATTAACAGCAAGCCCGTTGAGAGTGTAACTAGAATTCTGGTACCGAGGATCGGGGGTAAGAAGGTCCACAGAATACGCAGCGTACCTGCGGAAAGACCCACCATAGCAACAAGCCAATAGAGCTGGCTGTGGGTGAGAGAAAAGCCGATTTCGTTTAATCTCGGAGCGAGAGACGGGACCAAGAACCAAGCGCAAAAGCCTAGGGTCAGGCTGAAGGTACTTAGCCACACAGTCGTCCATGCCAGCGTCTTATTCCATTGGGCCGGATTTTCAGGATTCCAAACCTTGATATCTGGACGCATATTTTTCCTTATTCAACTTAAAACGGTACTCGAACTTTTATTCGGGTTTGTTCTCATTCTATGGGCGCCCTCCAATTTGTAACCCTTTGTTTGTTCGAATTGAGCAGAGGTTAAGGAGCAAAAATGCGTAGTTCACTAACATAGAGATAATAAAAATTAACGGAGAATGACATGAATTTGGGGTTAAAAGCGCTGGCTTGTCTGCTTTTGTATCCGGATGCGGCGCTGAAAGATAATCTGCAGGAAATTAAGGAAGCTGTTGCAGAATCGACACTTGCTAACGATCAGAAGGAGGCTCTCGAGATTTTTATCAATCACATGATTGAGACGCCGATGGCGGATTTACAGAAGGAATATGTGGCGACTTTTGATATCGGCAAGAAGGCAAGTCTTAACCTTTTTGAGCACATGCACGGGGATTCGCGGGAACGAGGCTCGGCGATGATCAACCTTAAAAAGCTCTATGAAGAGCGAGGGCTTACGATCGAGAGTAATGAATTTCCGGACTATCTGCCGATGTTTTTAGAATTTTTATCCGGGTTAAATGATGCAGAAGCCCAGGCGCTCCTGGACGGTGCGGCACGACACATCGCTGCGATTGACGTCGCCTTAAAGAAAGAAGAATCTCCGTGGGCCGTGGTCACCGGTGCGATCATGTCGCTTACTGCTATGAAGAATTCAGAAGTTAAGTTTGAGCGGGATGATCTCCTGCCTACGACGGAGGCAGAGTCTTTTGATTCTCCGGTGAGGTTCGGAGGAAACGCCGATCCGGTACAGACCGTGCATTTCAAAAAATGAAAAAAAAAAGCGGAAGATCGAAAGACCCTCCGCATAAAATATTTTCACCCCATTTCTTTGGATTGCTCCAAGGAGAAGATTTCCGTCTCAAAAGACATCATCCAGTTATTGAAATCATATCATAAAATGAGAACGATTCGCATTTACGTTTGTGTGAAATTGTATCAGATGTCTTTTGAACTTCGTCTTTAGTCCGTCCGTCTCAATTTTAATGAAGCGGATATCGAAAACGCGGCGGAAAACGATAAGAAAAGGGGCGGGAGCCAAAAGACTCTCGCCCAAAAATTTTCACCCCAATTGCTCTTTTGCTGACAAGGAGTTGCGTAAGAACTCTATGCTTCAAAGGAGAAGATTGAATTCAATCAATCGATAAGTGAAATATAACACAAATAAGAATGATTATCAATACCAATTCTGGTTTTTGAAATTATGCTGTTCGCTTCAATGTCTGTGTAGCCTTTTCGTACTTGTTGTTTAGCGACCCTCAAACTATTGTCGCTGTTCGTATTGTTGGGTTTTAGTAGCACACAAAATTAATCGTTGACTCTCCCAAAAGTTAGGTATATACAGAAGAGATCCCAACCACATCGTCAAGGAGAGGCAGATGACAACAAGACGAAACTTACTCAAGAGCTCTTTATCGCTTGCAGCGGCACCCGTCGGAATGAGCGTCGCGATCGAAGTTGCACATGCGGAAGATATGCCGAAATGGAATAATGAGACAGATGTTCTCGTTCTCGGTTACGGCAACGCCGGATCTAATGCAGCGATCGCAGCGGCGGAGGCCGGAGCAAAAGTTCTCATCCTCGAGAAGACGCCTGCGGGCGGCGGAAATGTCTCTGTTTCTTCTGGCGGCTTTGTCGTTCCGACAAACAAAGAAGATTATTACAAGTTCCAAAAGGCGCTGTATGAATTGTCTCGCTCTGAGTGGGATAAAGACCTTTTGGACCTGTTCTGCGAAGAGTCCCTCCATTTAGGCGATTATGTCTCTTCACTGGCTCCCGAAGGAAAGATCGGTGTATACGGACACGCGGGCTATCAGAATTTGCCTGGCGCAGATTGCGTGAACAAGATGTCGATGCGAAATGTTCCCGGCGCGAAAGGCGGCGACCGTCTCTTCGGAATCTTTGATCGCGCAGTAAAGGCGAGGAATATTCCGGTTCTTGTTAATTGTCCTGCCAGAAGATTGGTCAGAAGAGGAAACGAGGTCTTGGGCGTCGAAGCCGTATACGAAGGCAACCCGTATTTTGTGAAAGCCAATAAAGCTGTCGTGATTTGCACGGGCGGCTTCCAATCTAATCCGGAATTGATGGCTCGCTACATTTATGGCAATCCGATGGCTTATCTCGGCAGTCCTGCGCATACAGGCGACGGCTTGCTGATGGCTCAATCGATGGGATGCGATCTTTGGCATATGAATTCGGTTTCTGCCCCTATTCAATTCTCAAATTAGGTTTTAATACCATAATTTTAGTATGCAACT
>OOCK01001404.1_pt1 | contig 10365 bp, 5 predicted proteins | sample 1670951 | NCBI WGS metagenome assembly OOCK01 (sample SAMN06348107, study PRJEB24527) | human gut metagenome | biome: human gut; feature: ankylosing spondylitis patient; material: feces | host: Homo sapiens | place: China | collected 2015-10
CGAGCAGAGCGGAAAGTCCTTCTCGTGTCAGATCATGAACCAGGGCCTGGAGTTTCCCGTTGCCGGAACCCCCATGCCGGGTTGGTCGGACTATTCGGATTTCGACAAGTATGTGCAGAATCCGCAGCGGTTCATCGTAAAGATGAAAAAGCGCCAGCAGTAACCCGGGGATCGCCATGAACCGCTTATTCCTGTTGTTTGCAAAGGCATTCTGCTGCATTGCCTTGTGCTGTATTGTTCCCGTCTCGTGCGGCGGCGGAGACGTCGAAATTCCGCCCCCTCCCTCCACGGCTCCGGGCGGGGGCGATGATAATCCCGATGACGATGAACCGAAGCCCGATCCCAATCCCGATCCGGACGAACCGACCCGGCTGAAAATCGTCGACCCGCAGGCGACGGATCAGACCAAAGAACTCTATTCGAACCTGTGGGCGGTCGCTTCCAGGGGATTCATGTTCGGACACCACGACGATCTGTGGTACGGCCGTTACTGGTACGATGTGCCGGGCGGTTCGGATACTAGGGCTGTTTGCGGGGACTATCCTGCTGTCTTCAGCGTCGATCTGGCGCCTATCATGGACAATCGCTCCGACTATGAGAGCGACCGGAAGGAGAATGCCATCCGCCGGCGTGTCATGCTTGAAGCCTACGGCCGCGGCGAGGTAATCGTTGCCTGCTGCCACCTGAACAATCCGCTCACGGGCGGGGATTCGTGGGACAACGGCAACACGGGTGTCGTTCGGGCGATTCTCGATCCGCAAAGCCCTCAGCATGCCCTTTACCAGCAATGGCTCGACCGGCTGGCAGACTTTGCGCTCAATCTCAAAGGTGCCGACGGGAATTTGGTTCCCTTTATTTTCCGCCCTTATCACGAACACACCCAGGAGTGGCCCTGGTGGGGTTCGAAATGCACGACCGAGCAGGAGTTCATTGATTTCTGGCGGATGACCGTGCGATACCTCCGCGATACCAGGGGGGTGCACAATCTCATCTATGCGATCTCACCCCAGATGGACTCGGAATATTCCGATGCGCGGGGACGTCTGTCGTTCCGCTGGCCGGGCGACGAATGGGTTGACTTCATCGGTATGGATTGCTACCACGGGCTCAACACGGTGGTTAAGTTCAGCGGGCTGAAGGCGTTGACGCAATTTTCCCGTGAAAAGTTGAAGCCCTGCGGCGTCACCGAAACGGGTCAGGAATCCTTCACTAAGGCCGATTACTGGACACAATGTATCCTTGCCCCGCTGACTACCCAACGTGTTTCGATGGTGGTCATGTGGCGTAACAAGTATGTCTCCGACGAATCCGATAAACATTATTACTCGGTCTATCCGGGGCATGTATCGGAGGCGGATTTCAAGATTATGTACGACCGTCCTCGATCCTTGTTCAGCTCCGATCTCCCTGCGATGTACCGGCAGGCCGAGGGGGTCGTCGTCGAATGATATCAAACTGCAAAACCTAAAACAACTTTAATCTTATGGTAAAATTCTTCAAAACGTCCCTGCTGTACGGTTTGCTGATTGTCCTGAGCAGTGCCCTTCCGCAATGGGCGGCGGCGCAGTCCCGGGTTGTCTCCGGAACCGTAAAAGATGAGAAGGGAACCGGTTTGCCGGGAGTTACGATCATCGTGAAGGGTACCGCGGGCGGTACTACGTCGATGGCCGACGGCCAGTATTCGGTCAAGGTGTCGGCCGGGGATGAGCTCGAATTTTCATTTATCGGCTACGCATCCCAAACGGTCAGAATCGGCGCGCAAAGCGTGGTGGACATTACCTTGCAGGAGCAGTCGCTTCTTGCGGAAGAGGTGGTGGTTACGGCTTATGCTGTCCAGAAAAAGGTGAATGTCACGGGTTCGATTTCCCAGGTGAAGGGTACGGATCTGGTGGCCACGCCCGTGGCGAACATCTCCAATGCGCTGATCGGCAACACGCCCGGTGTAAGCGGGCTGCAGACTTCGGGCGAACCGGGGCATAACGCTGCGAACATCCGCATCCGGGGTATCTCGACCTACGGATCGGCCAGCCCGCTCATCGTCATCGACGGCGTGGAGCAACCTTCCGAGCAGGCCATGTCCGAGCTCAATGCGATGGACGCCAATGAAATCCAGGGTATCAGTGTCCTCAAGGATGCGTCTTCGACTGCCGTTTACGGTATCCGCGGTGCCAACGGTGTGATTATCGTCACTACGCGACGCGGCAACACGGGAGCCCCGACAGTGAATTTTTCGATGAACTACGGCTTTACGCGGGCTTCGAATTTCCAGAAGGGCACCTCTTCCTATGAGTATGCCCTGCTGCGCAACGAAGCCATCCGCAACGAGCAGCGCAGCTTCGCAGGAACGGAGAGCCTTTCAACCTACATTTTCGACGATTACGATCTCTGGAAGTTCAAGAACAACCGCGATTATACGCCCGTAGAGGTCGATGCCAAGACAAACCTTTCGGCCGAAAAACGGGAGCAGCTCAAGAAGCAACCCGCACTTTACTATGCCAACCGCGACCTGTATAAGGAGATGTTCGACCGCAATGCCCCTCAGATGCAGGTCAACCTCAACGTGGCGGGCGGCACACAGCGCGTAAAGTATTTCGTATCGTTCGGCTATTTCTCGCAGGCCGGCATCACGCGGGACGTGCACTACCATGACGCCAATACGGGTTCGAAGTTCAACCGCTATAATTTCCGGTCGAATTTCGACATCTCGGTGGCCAAGAACTGGAAGATCTCGATCAATACGGCGGGGCAGTTCGGTGAAACGCAGGGACTGGGCAGCGGAAGCGACCCCTATGACCTGTCGTCGCGTTACAAAAGCATCATGCAGTATATTTACGAGGGCAACCCCTTCATCTCTCCGGGTATGATCGACGGCCGCCTGGTAAACGGGTTTGCCGGCACGGCGTTCCGAACAGAATCCCCTGGCCGTGAAGACGGGCAGCCAGCTCGGTTCGCAGAACGCTATCGTAAGCCTGCTGACGGCTGGGACGAACAGTATTTTCAACTCGTTGCTCGACAATACCATCAAGTTGGAACATACGATGGACTACCTGCTGGATGGCCTGCGTATCTACGGCACGGTCAATTACCAGGACAACTACAACCGTATCGTCAAATATAAACCCTCGATCCCGACCTACTCGGTGCAGCGCAATCCCAATGACCCGACCGTGCTCGATTTCTTCGGCGGCGGCATGGGTGCCGGTTCCTTCGAGTCGTGGGGATACAGCAACTGGAACAAGCTTTACCTCGATGCGGGCATCGACTGGCATGGCAGTTTCAACGGGCATAATGTTTCCGGGCTGGTGCTCGCCAAGGCTTCCCGCTATACCATGCCGGGCGATTCGTACAATGTGGCTTCGGGCGTCATGGGCTTCGTGGGTCGTGTGACCTACAACTATAACGATCGTTACATGGCCGAGGTCAACGTAGGTTATAACGGAACCGAACAGTTTGCCAGGGGACGCCGTTTCGGCTGGTTCCCGGCCTATTCGATCGGTTGGGTTCCCACTTCGGAAAAATTCTTCCCCGAGAACGACATTCTGACGTTCCTCAAAATCCGCGCGTCGTATGGCGAGGTCGGTAACGACCAGTTGGGAGGCAATCGGCGGTTCTACTACCTGCCGAATACTTATAACCTCAATCAGGGCGGCTACTGGCTGGGCAACTCCGACGGTTCGTCGCAGAATCCCTATTGGGTCGGCGCTACGGAAGGGGTGATCGGCAATCCCGACATTACCTGGGAGCGGGCCAAGAAATACGACGTGGGTATCGAGGCGCGGTTCTTCCGCAATCGCCTCTCGCTGGTGGCTGACTGGTTCCGCGAAGACCGCCGCAACATCCTCACCACGCTGGGAACCATTCCGATCATCTACGGCGTAAGTTCCGACAAGGTTCCCCCGGTAAATGTCGGTATTACCAAAAACCAAGGCTATGAACTCCTCCTTTCGTGGGAAGACCAGATCGGCAACTGGCGTTATTCGCTCAGCGGCGACGTGAGCTATTCGCGCAACAAGATCGTCTACAAGGCCGAAGCCGAGAACCCCTATCCCTGGATGAACCAGACCGGATTCTCGATCGGACAACGCTTCGGACTGGTCAGCGACGGCTTTTTCAATACCAACGAGGAGCTTGCCAATCGTCCCTACAATACCTATACGGCCAACCGGGCTACGCTGGGAGACATCCGTTACGTAGACCTCAACGGCGACGGCCTGATCGACAATAAGGACATCGCGCCGATCGGTTATCCCAACTATCCCGAGTACCATTTCAACGTCAAAGCGTCGGTCGGGTGGAAAGGCTTCGACCTGCGCGTGCTCTTCATCGGTACGGCCAACGGCTCCTATTACCTGAACAGCGGCTACACGATGCCGTTCTTCAAGCGGGCGGGCAACGCCTGGAAATGGATGTACGACGGCCGTTGGACTGCCGAGCGTTATGCTGCCGGCAAGAAGATCACCTTCCCGCGGATGACGTTCGATACGACGAGCAGCGACAACAATTACCTGACGAGCGATTTCTGGATGAAGTCGAGCAATTTCTTCAAGATCAAGAATATCGAATTGGGCTATACGTTCGATATGACGCGCGGCCGGCTGGCTCGCAGCCGTATCCGTGCCTTGCGCGTCTACTTCAATGCCAACAATGTCTATACATTCAAGAACGAACTGACGGATATTGGCATCGACCCCGAAACTACCGACGGAAGCACCTATATCTATCCGCTGACGAGCGTTTTCAGCTTCGGTATAAACCTGAAATTCTAATCCGCACCGAACTATGAAAAAGATAATCGTTACTTTACTGATATCGGCATCGCTGGGCCTTTCCGCCTGCCAGGATACCTTCCTGCAGATGCCGGACACGACCGGAACGGTCGACCTGAACGAGGTTTACGGGTCGGCTAAAAATGCCAAGAGTGCCCTGATGACCTGTTACCCTGATCCACGGTCTTCCCGGCGGTTGGGGCGTCGGTCACGGCACCTTGGGAGCCATCAGCGGCGAGATTTCGCGCGGCTATTCGTGGCACGGAACCTATACGATCTCCCAGTCGGGGCTCGACGTGAACGGGACGGACGGCTCGGATGCCGGCTCCGACCACTTCGGTAACAACTGGGCGTATATCCGCCACTGCTTCACCGTGCGGGAGAATATCGACCGGGTTCCCGACATGAGTGACCAGGAGAAGAATTACGTCAAGGCCGAAGCTACGGCGCTGGTGGCCTACCGTTACATGGGCATGTTTTACCGCTACGGGGGCCTTCCCATCGTCCGCGGGTCGTTTTCCAATCCTGCCGACCCGGGGGTTTTCGCCGGCCGGGCATCGCTCCAAGAGACGCTGGAGTATATTCTCGAACTATGCCAGCAGGCCTACGACGGGCTTCCCGAAGGCGACTGGGGTGCTGCCGACCAGGGGCGGATGACGCGCGGCGCCGTGCTGGCCATCAAGGCCCGTACGCTGCTGTTCGCAGCCCGGCCGCTTTTCAACTCGGCGACTCCCTACCTGAGCGGAGGACATGACGACCTGGTGTGTTTCGGCTCAAAGTCGGACGACCGTTGGCAGGATGCCATCGAGGCCAACGAGGCCGTGCTGACCTGGGCTGCCGCCAATAACTACGCCCTGCTCAATACCGGCGGTGCCGGTGAGGGCAACCCTAACCCCAAGGCCTTCGAAGACTATGCTACGGCAACTTCGACGCCTGCCAACCGGGAGGTGCTGCTGGCCTACAAATGCGACGAGACCGGTCAGTGGACGTGGCCCGGAAGCGCCATCTTCTACTACAATAACTACTCTCCGGTTTGGACGAACAACCGTTGGGATACCGATGTGAGCGGTGTATTGACCAACTTTCTGAAGCTCTATTACAAAGCCGACGGATCGGAATTCACGAACTGGCCTGGTGTGAACGAAGCCGCTCCGCGGGATGCTTCGGAGTGGATTCAGAATATCGGGGACATCGAGCCGCGCGCCAAGGCCGATAATATGTTCGTAGGCTTCGACGCCTTCAATAACCCGGGCCATTCGAGCTGGTCGGCCAACAACTGGGGCCGTCAGGTGTCGAATGCCGGCAAGAAGACCAATTTCCCGGCCGCCATCGAGGCCGGGAAGGGGTGCGCCGCGCCGGTCAAATTTTACTATAAGGCCGGAACGCGCGTCTGGTTCGAGTTCCCGCTCTTCCGCCTGGCAGAAACTTACCTCAACCTTGCCGAAGCCTATAATGAGAAGGGCATTGCCGCCAAGGCGCTCGAGAATCTGAACAAGGTGCATAACCGGGCGGGCCTGCCGAAGGTCACCGAGACCGACCAGGATGCCCTGCGCAAGATTATCCGCCGGGAGCGTGCCATCGAGCTGTACCGCGAGAACAACCGGTATTATGATGTCAAGCACTGGAAGGACGAGAATATCGGTAACGGTATCATCGGTGGCAACATGCACGAGTTGCAGTTCAAGATCAAGGAGAGCCATTCGGGCAGCTTCAACCTCGCTTCTGGCCTCGAATCATACTGGGATGCAGTGGTTTACACCTCGTACTGGAATCCGAAAATGTATCTCGAACCCATTCCGCAGTCGGAGATCAATAAAGGCACGCTGGTGCAGAACCCCGGCTACTAATTTCCGCAGGTTTTTCCGCTAAAAACAAATACGATTATGAATAAATTCATCATTATACCATTGCTTCTTACGGGAGTCGTTTCGCTGACCGCCGCAACGGCCGCCGGGACGATCCAGGAGCCGGCGCCTGCCGATTCGGCTTACGCGGCGGGGGCATTCTTCGGGACATCCCAGGCTCGCACAACGGGGGCCGTTTCGACCGTCGACGGGGTTTCCCTCGGCAAGACGACCGCACCCAACCTGACCAACAGTTTTGCCGGGCAGTTTTCGGGTCTGACACTTTTTCAGGGGTCGGGCGAGCCGGGTAACGATACGGCCAGCTGGCTGATCCGCGGTATCGGGTCGTATGGTAATGCCGGTTACAATACGGCTAAAATCTTTGTCGACGGCTTCGAAGTGAATGCCAGCTATATTGCCTACCTCTCGCCGGCGGAGGTCGAACGCGTGTCGATCCTCAAGGACGGTGCTGCGTTGTCCGTTTTCGGCGAACGGGGTGCCAACGGCGTGATTTGGATTGAAACCAAACGCGGCAGGATTGCCCCGGCAACCGTCAGCGCCTCGGTGCGTTTCGGGCTTCAGCAGGCCACGACCCTCGCCAAGCCGCTCGATTCGTACGGTTATGCGTCGCTTTACAACCAGGCCGTCAGCAACGACCAGGGGCGTTGGTCGCCTGCCTATAACGACGAGCAACTGGAGGCTTACCGGAATGGGACGGGTACCGATGTCGATTGGTACGACGAGGCATTGCGCAATGCCGGTTATACCATCGACGGCGATGTCTCCTTTCGCGGCGGTACCGAGGTCGCCCGCTACAACGTGATGTTGGATTACCTCAATCAGCAGGGTCTTTACGATGTGAAGAACAGCGATTCCCGGTCGAACCGTACCTACGAGCGCTACAATCTGCGTGCGAACCTCGACTTTACGATCTTCAAGTTCATCGAGGCGCGTGTCGACCTGGGCGGGCGGATCGAGCGTGGCAAGCGGCCCAATATCGCGACCGACGACCTGTTCTATAACATGGCACGCTATCCCTCGAACATTTACGAGATATGGGACGATGCCGAGCGGACGCACTATTCCGGAACTTCGGTCTACAACAGCAATCCCGTGGCGTCGCTCAATGCCCTGGGGTGGCGCCAGACCCAGTCGCGCGTATTGCAGGGCAATTTCCAACTGGTCGAGAAACTCGATTTCATCACCGAGGGGCTCTACCTGCGCGAAGCCTTCTCGTTTAACACCTATACCAAGAGCGGCTATTCGAAGACCCGTAACTACGCCCGCTATCACAACGGCGAGCGTACTACCACCGACGAAGATACATCGCTGCAGGCCAGCGGCTACGGCTCGGACGGCATGGAGGACTGGAAGCAGGGCCAGATTTCGCTGGGCTACAACCGTACGTTCGGCCGCCACGCCCTCGACGGTGCCGTGAATTTCCACATATCGGGCTATAACGGCGACGGCTATTTTTCCTATAAGTACCACTATGCGAATCTCAACGGCCGCATCAATTACAGCTATGACGACCGCTATGTCGCCGAGTTCGGGTTCTCCTATTTTGGTAACGATGCCTATGCCAAAGGCAACCAGTGGGCGTGCTACCCTTCTGTTTCCGCTGCCTGGGTGCTTTCCAACGAGGCTTTCCTGAAGGATTCCAAGGTCGTCGACCTGCTTAAGCTGCGTCTTTCGTACGGCCGTAGCGGCTTCGCCGATTCGGGTGCTACCGGCGTATTGTCGAACTACTCTTCCAATGGACGCTATCTGTTCAAGGACTATTACACCAATTCCTATGTCGGCTCCTTTTACATGGGCTCCGGCGAAGGAGTCTGGCAGAGTTCGCTGGTGCACATGTTCCTTGCGAACGCCGGCGTGCATGCCGAAAAAAGCAGCAAGTACAACGTCGGTATCGACGCCGAACTTTTCGGGAAACTGCATCTGTCGGCCGATGCCTTCATCGATAAACGCACTGACATCCTGACCCTCGATAATTCGATGATGGGCTATTACGGCAAAAATTATTATTTCGACAACATCGGCAAGATGACCAACAAAGGGGTCGAGCTCTCCGCCGTGTGGAACGACCTGCGCGCCAACTGGGGATACAGCATCAACGGGTCGGTGTCGTTTAACCGCAACAAAATCGATTACATGGCCGAGGTGGCTCCGGCGTACAGCTACAACGCCCAGACGGGTCGTCCGTACGGGACGCTGATCGGGTTGGTCGCCGACGGTTTTTACGATGTGGACGATTTCAATGCCGACGGTTCGCTCAAGGCCGACCTGCCGCAGCCGATGTTCGGCGCGGTGCAGCCGGGTGACATCAAGTACCGCGACCTGGATCGGAGCGGTTTTGTCGACCAGAACGACGTGACCAAGGTCGGCAAATCGCCCTATCCGGAGTGGACGTACTCGCTCGGTGCCGCCTTCAACTACCGGGGTTTCGATTTCAGCTTCCTGTTGCAGGGTATCGCCGGCGCATCGTTCAATCTGCTCGACAATGCGGTACAAACCCGGGCCTTCGTTGACAACGGCAATGTTTACCCCATCGCCCGCGGTGCCTGGGCCTACTATCCCGAACAAGGGATAGATACCCGGGCCACGGCGACCTATCCGCGCCTGACTACCCAAAGCAACGAAAACAACTACCAGCTGAGTTCGTTTTGGGTGAAGAGCCGTAACTTCATGCGCGTGCGCAATATCGAGGTGGGTTATAACTTCAGGCACCACGCCAAATTCCGCGCGGCGGGTATCTCCAACTTCCGGATCTACCTGAATGTAACCAACCCGTTTACCGTCAGCAAACTGATGTCGGATTACGACCTGGATCCCGAGTTGCTCTCCTACCGTTATCCGGTGCTTAAGTCCTATAACATCGGTGTAAGCCTTACTTTCTAATTAAACTATCGAAGCCATTATGAAATTCAGACTCATATCCAAGACGTTCCTGCTGTCGGCTGCTGTCGCGGCCGGTGCCGGATGCAGCGATTTCCTCGACACCAGTCTCGACCAGAACGAAACGGGGGAGTCGATCGAGACGACACTCGGTACGTTGTGGAAATTCGGCAATGCTTTCTACACCCCGATTGCTTCCGGTTATACTACGCTCGACTCCAATCTTTTCGCAGCGGCGACCGACGAGGCACAGCAAACCAAAGTGCAGTGCAATGCCAGCTATTTCAACAAGGGGGTCATCAACGCTAACCTCAACCCGATTTCGAATCTTTATACCGACTGCTACGAAGGGATCCGTGCCGCCAATTTTTTCCTTGACTACACAGCTATCGATAAAGGCGAGTACATGGTGGGCATGAACCGCGATACGATCAACGACCGCCCCAACTATGAACGGGACTTGGCCTCGCTGCACTGGTACCAGGCCGAAGCGCACATCGCACGGGCTTATTACTATGCCGAACTGATCAAGCAGTACGGCGGCGTTCCCATCGTCGAGAGCCAGTATGCCGCGAACAAGTTCATCCCGCGTTCCTCCTACGACCAGATAGTCGAGTACATTGTCAAGGAGATCGATGACCATAAGGGAAAACTGGCTGTCGACTGGGCGAGTTTCTCCGAGCGCAACGGCCGCTTTACGCTGGGCGCCGCGCTGGCCATCAAGGCGCGTGTGCTGCTCTATGCCGCCTCGCCGCTCCACAATCCCGACAACGATGTCGAGAAGTGGAAAAAAGCCGCCGCGGCTGCCTACGATATTATCAGCAACCCGGATTTGAACTACTCCCTCGACAGCGATT
>OOCK01001414.1_pt1 | contig 10304 bp, 13 predicted proteins | sample 1670951 | NCBI WGS metagenome assembly OOCK01 (sample SAMN06348107, study PRJEB24527) | human gut metagenome | biome: human gut; feature: ankylosing spondylitis patient; material: feces | host: Homo sapiens | place: China | collected 2015-10
ATCTCTGTGCTGGTTAGCAAGTTGAATGCTCATTTGATAAGCATTAAGCAAGTCCAGATTCATCATCACTTCGGATAGATTGTGTTTCTCCGGCGGAATGCCTTCATCAAACAAAAGTTGATTCTCAACTTCCGTGACGGTCGAACCTTCAATCGCAGTTGATTGTGTGATGAGTGAATAGAGCAAAAATTTCGAATAATCAAACTGTTGCGCAATTCCGAGTCGGCCATGCTCCGACAGCGTTTTCATCAGTTCTTTTTCCATGACTTAGATCCTTGCAGATTTGAAATAAGCGAGAAGACCGCTCTGAGAATCGCCTAATTGACCACTCGTCCGACCGAGCGCTTTTCACAACCGGACCGGAAATCGGCAAGAAGAAACCGATAAGGAAAAAGCCTGACAACTCAACGTTTATCAGGCTTTTGAATCTTGGTGCCGTCGGTGAGACTCGAACTCACACGACTTTCGTCACCACCCCCTCAAGATGGCGTGTCTACCAATTTCACCACGAAGGCTTAGCAATTTAATTTTTTGGTGCCTTCGATGAGCACCAATAAACTTTTATAAATCAACCGGTTAACAAGCTTCAATCACTTGAAATTCACTTCCTCGATTGATTGCCAATCTTTTTTGTCTCGGTCGCCCTCAACAACGAGCGAGATCTTAACACAAAAAATTTTTAGGTGTTGTGAGGTACTCCTTCTTTTCGAAGAAATCCCGAGACAAGTTTTTTCCATTTGTAAAATTCTACCTTAAGATGAAAGAAAACCCTTCTTTTACCTTGTTCTGAAAATAGCCGAACGTCTCAGTGAGGAACTTTCTTCATACTTCTTGAGTATCCAATCTTCTACCTGTGACTTCAACCACTTATTGTTTCCGCCTCCGACTACGGAAAAAGGCTTTGGAAAATCCGGAGACTCAATTATTTTTCTCATAGCTGACGAAAACGGTTTGTAGCTCATCATCCTGGCTATGTCAGTGGCGGTAACAAGAACTTTATTTGAAATATCAGAATTGATAATAGCCTCGGATACCTGACTCGAAAGCAAATTTAAAGTTTCAGTAGACAATGTAATACCAACTTTTTCAAGCTCAGTGTCGATGGCTTCTTTCTTGTCCTTATCCATAATTCTCTTCCTAATTAGCTATTTCTATTTTTTCAAGTCTTCGCAGTCATCTGCTCTGGAAATATGTCGAAAACTCAAAGTTTCCAAGCGGTAAAAAAATCAAACGGGAATGGAGCGCGAGTATTCGCGAAACCTCTTCGGTCATAACGCTGAGTTGTATTGATGGAAGAATGGCCCATCGCCTCTTTTACGATGGAGATGTCGGCCCCGACATCAAGCATTCTTGTTGCGAAAGTTCTTCTAAGGTCGTGGGGCGTGAATTTTTCAAGCCCGACAGCTTGTGCTCTTTTTTGCAGCATCTTAAAAATTGCCATCGGTGATAGTTTCTGATTCAACCGCAGATCACCGTGTTTTCCGATCCTCACGAATACTTCTGCACTGCGCAGATTGATCCACTCCTTCAACCGAATAAAAACTATTTCAGAACCGCACACAATTCGTTCTTTGTTCCCCTTACCAATTACCCGAATGCTTAGTTCAGAGAAATTGATGTCATCCAGTTTCAACTCTGAGAGCTCGTTTCTTCTTAGCCCACACCCTATTCCAAGGCTGATGATGGCAATATCCCGGATGTCTATTGCTTCATTTTTTGCTCTACAGAAAGAAATTAGTTTGGAAGATTCGATCTGGCTCAACGCTCTGCCCGAATATTTCCTTGAGCCTCTGACCGGCTTAACAGTTGAAAGAATCAATTTCTCGTGGTCTGAGATGAGGCCGATTTGCCATGCAGCTTTAATAACGCCTCGAATGGCAGCCAAGTAGGTATTGATTGTGTTAGGGCTTCGTCCTTCCTTCAGCAACTGTGTTTTGTAAAGGTTGATGGAAGCAACGTTAATTCTTTCCCAAGGAACAGTTTCCAAATTTTGGAACCCGAAAAATTTCGCGAAACGAAGCAAAGCATTTTTCATCCCGTTTCGTGAAAACTTGCTCCCCAGAGAAGTCAGATAAATAAAGGCCGGATTTTTTAAGGCGTTTTCGTTAATGCCGGAAGAGCCGAGAGAAAAATTATGTGACTCGACATCAATTATTTCGAAGTTAGGAATTTTTTCAGACATTTTCTCAGGTACACATAATGACACTTATTTTTACTTGAGGAAATTGTCACACTTTCACTAAGCCTTAATTGCTGAAATTAAGTCTTGGCGCGTAGCACTACGTATTCGACAAAAAAATTCATTAAAACTACGAAGCGCAGAATTTTGACTTACTTTGATAGATAGTACCAATAATGAAAAAACTGGGGCTTTAAAAACCGTTTTCATTATTTTTACCTTGACATTCATTTTTCGACGGACTGTGCAGCTCGATGAACCCAGTCCAGTCCTTCTCACAGCCTTAATCTCTTTCTTCGGGCAAACTTTTCCCTATTGTGATCTGTTAAAGCTTAGAGTACTAGGGATTCTTTAAGCCCCTTACCGCCGTTCACCCAAGAAATCGGCGATCTTCCCTATCTCTAAACAAATATATGCTGGTGTTATCAGGCTCTTCCAACCTGACCCCAAATTTCGTACTCTTTCCAGTTATCCGGGAAGCCCATAGCTTCTAGTTGGCTCTGCTTTCTTGTTGATAACAGATCCCCCAACCTCGTCGGCCATGTGGTCTTAGGATTATCTGCTTTAAGCATAGCGGCCAAAAGAACTGCAAAAATGTAGAGTTTATTACTTGACTCAATGGGCAGAAATTCTTCGAAGCCTCGTACTGTTAGTTTCTTCACCAACCTTGGTGACTTCATAAAGCAACGATTCCAAAGTCTCACATGATGCGCACACACATTCCTCAATTCAGTGAGAGCAACTGCAAAACTACCAAAAGGGTAATACTTGGCAAAACCAAACGATCTAGCCATCCTATTTTTAACGTCAGAAGCCTGAGTATTCTGAACCCAATGAATCAGTTCACCAAGTGTCATCAAGTGAACGCATGCCCATAAAGGTGGGGTTTCTTCTTCGTAGTTTTCAGAAAAATGTTTCACAAAAACCTCTTCCTTGCTCCTGTTTATTTCATTTCTCAATTTGTCCAAGTCTTCCAAATGTTTTTTCCTACTTGAAAAATTATTTGAATTTAAATGGGCAAACGGATCTTGCGTCAGCGTTGTCAATTCATAGACCCATTGTGTGCGAATGTGAATCTCAACACGTTCCAAAGCCTCCCAAAACAAACATCTAAGTTTTCTGTCAAAAATATATAGCTCTAAAACATCATCGAAGTTGACATTCGCATTAAACTGATGAATTTCCCCCCGGCAATATTCGAACGGAATACAGTAAGCACTGAAGCGGTAATACCCGATGCTGAGAAGATACCGAGAAGCCCTCTGAGAGTCAGGGACAATTAATCCTCGCGATTGGAGGAGTTTGACTTGTTCTTCAACAGGTAACGGTGGCTTGTTGAAATGAATTTTCATTCTCCGGATAAAAAAAGACCTCACTTGTTGCAGATAAACCAAAAGGCCAGAGCTGTGTGAGGTACGCTTAGCTCGAATTATAGAAGCTTTTTCTCATTCTGTATATCAAATTTGCTTCTCTTTTTGCCTTACCTGAAATTCTCTATAACATTTTTTCTCAGAAAAATACCTACGTTCTGCTGCTTCCCCTTGTTTACCTATATTGAAAGAGGAAATCGGCCGGTGGTATCCCATAACGCGAGTCCAAATCTCACAGCGAGTCCTCTCTGAATCTTTAATGCCGAATTGTTCCGGTGTTTCCATCATTTAATAACCTCCCAATTTTTGGTACAAAAAAAATGTTGACCCACATAGAAATCAGTGGTCTTTCTGTTACCAGGGTTTAAAAGACACAATAATCGAAAGGATGACAAGAGTCTCGAGAGTTCCATAAGCATACCAAGACAATTTGACTGTCTTTTCGTCATGCAAAACGAAAAGTCCGAAAGCCGTATACGCCACAACTAAAAAACCCGCCAACCAATGGATTAAATTGATATAAGTCATAAGTATTCTCCTTTTCTTAGATTATCTCCACACTACCGCATGGATTCTTTTGATTCCTTATAACAGCTAGATATGGCTTGGACGAAAGAATAACTATCAGTTCCCTGCTGGTAATCCTCCAGTCCTATATAAATCTCTTTTCCTGTCATAAAGACTTCTTTAATTGTTTCAATTATTTTGTCTTGATTGTCCAGTTCAGCCTTTGTAATACCTTCATCGAGATGGACAAAAACGACATCGAAGGTTGATGTCGAGACAACTTTGAGGGTATCAATTAATAGATTCACCCTTTGACGCGGATCTTCAATAATGTCGTTACGGTTTTTCAGCTGAACTATTTTGAGTCCCGAACTTTTACCGCCCGCTCTCAGAAATTCGAAATACCCTCCGCCTTCTCTCAGAACCGGTAAATAGCCCGATAGAACCGATGCACCAAATTCTAATTGAGCAATTCTCACTGGATATTCTTGCGCAGCAAGTGTTGGAAATTCTTGACAAAGCCACAGAACGGACTTGCCTTTTGACAACCTTTGCTCTGCAATTTCCAACAATCTGTAACCAACCGCATAGCGGTTTCCGATCAGAACTCTTTCTTCCTCTGGGAAGGAATTTGAATCATAAATCAAACTGTTTACAGGAAGCCTCAATCTTTCTTCCAGCCGGTCTTGATAGCTATTATCAATTGCAACCAACTTTTCCACTTTTGAAGAATCTTCCTTGCAATACCAATACTGCTCATCAAAACTATTTCGCAATTGGCGCAGAAAGTCGCGTTTGGAGGCTGCCGGTATCCAGTTGCAATTCAAGCCATTCACTAGACTGAAGAAGGAACAAATCGGTATTCTTACCGAACCTTCCGACAGGGATTTTTTCTTTCCCTCCAGCCATTGATTCGTCTCGAGAATCTCGGACTCCTTAAAATAGAATATCGCCATTTCTTATCCTGTAACAATATGAGTTAAGCAAGATTGTTTGGGACCATCCCCAGTCCTAACAGCAGTGAGATCCGTAGAGACAGCCGTAGTAGTGGCAGCCCATAGCTTTATGCCACTAATCATCTTCTGAGAGTTCGTCGGAATAAATCTCAGGAAGGGCGGTTTTTGCCGAGCCTGTCAGTTCCTTGACTTGTTTTAAGACATTGCAAATGTCCATTTGGAAGTAAGTTCCCTTGGCTGTGAGCAGATGGAACTTTGCAGGGAACCAGCCCTCGTTTTTATTCGGGATTTCAACTTTCTTAACAAATGCCTTGAATTGATCGGTTTCCGGAAGGTTTTTTGAAAAAATCGGGAGAGAATAATGGTATTCGATTTCCTGCCACCAGTCCTCAGAAATTTTCGGTAAGAGTTTTTCTTGTCTTTTGACAAAAAAAGCCAGACAAAAAAGATGGTTAGATCATCGGACTCGTAAAGCCTCTTGTCTCTCGAATTGTAAAACCCGAGAGCTATCAGGTAAGGTTTCTTTCCCGAGGCCCGATATTCGAAGGAGTAGCCGTTGAGAATATGGATATATTCTTCGTTGTTTAAATTATTTGTCATTAGGACGAACCCCTTTTCTTGTCCGGTGCGGGATAAATCTTCTTTTCATGCTCCTCATAAACACAGGCAAACTCGCCATTAAGCACATAAATTGGTTCGTCCATTTTCCGGAGCGTAGAAGGACTAACCACGATAACATCACCTTCGCGGCATTCTTTTATCTTTTGGAAAGCACCTCTAGGAACTACGCAAACTCTCTTGTTTGACAAATCTATTGTTAAGCTCTGATTAACTTTTCTTAAAGATAAATCTCGGGCAGGCCCATTGAGCTGATAATATGCGTTCACAGCTGTAACCGCAGCTGCGGCGGACGAGGCTACTCCGGCCCCTTGAGCTTCAACCTCTGATGCGACTGTTAAGCACATAGTTCCAGCGATTATCGCGCACGACATTGATCGGATTCGGTTCCGATAAAAGACTTTGAGAAAGAGAATTGAACGTAGATTCTTAATGTTTGCTTTTAGGGAACCATTGCTTAGACTGTTAATCATTTTTTATCCGTTTATTTTTACTCATGAAAGACCGTCTAAATTATTTTTGAAGCTCAAGAGAGGAAGATTTCTTAACTTTCAAATAATCCCAAGCCAGCAAACGTGTGTAGCAATCAAACATCGAAAGGAAGTTTTCACCGGCGTAGGTAAAGAAATCCCAGCCGTCAAACTTAAAAATCATGCTGTACCTTTCAATGGGAAAAGGAGAGTTTCCGTCAAATCTTCCGATCTGGCAGATAATTTCCTCGCCTTGCACAAAATCGCCGGGAATTTCCAGATCTGCTTCGTCATGGCAAAGTTCAACTTCGACCATTTCTTCCCTCCAAATCAGTCTTCACCGATAACAGATTTTTTTGTTAGTGTGGATTTTCCGCCCACAATAATCGACACAATCATGGTGTCCATTGGAAGCAACTTTTGAACGTATGTTTTGTCCTTCTTGTCAGCTTTCGGATGAGACTCGACTTTTTCGTACATTCCATCAACCAATTTTTCTCGCTCTTGTAGCAAAGATGTCAGGCGGTTTGCCTGAATTTCATCAAGCTCCACAGTCAATTCAAAAGTGCTCATTTACTTTCCTTAGTCATAAATAATTAACAAGCGGCTTCCTTGAAACGCTGTTCGAAGAACTCGACAACTTCTGTTCTCTTCCAACGGCGTTTTCCTTTGGGTGAAAGCTTGTAGGGCTTTGGAAAATTGGGATCCTTAATAACTTCATCCGTAAGAGAAGAGTTATAGCCGTTCCCCAACATGACATCTATATCTGCTCGGGATACAAAATAAGGCTCAATCCTTGGAATCCGGCGCACCACAATATCTGCGATTGAAACGGCCAGCGCCTGCTTATCCTCGTCATTTAGATGTAAGGCATTATCAGCCATACCTTCCTCCTTAATACTTATGTTCATTCTTTCAGAAGAAAATTTTTCTCTGTCTGAAAAACAGCAGGAATTACTCAAATTTTCTTCTGCCGGAAATTGTTCTTACGTTAAGGATTAAACATGACCGGATCTGTTGAGGAAGCCTTTGTGAACGTAGCGCTACGTTTTCAGATTTTGCGTTGTTGACGAGGCTGTGCTCACGGAATTAAATTCTTGATAAATAGAAAGAAAAACAATTTAAGGAGAAGATAGTGAACTATATCCAACGGCTGGCCGTTTTATCTTTTACGGCAGTTTCAATTTTAGGATTAAGCGCTTGCACGACAACGGCGGTTTTAACGCCTGAAGAAGCCTTAAAAAAAGACACTGATGACCAGATTTACAGCGATAAGCAAAGTCTCGCATCAAATATTTGTGACTATATGGGAATCTTTTGTCCAAAAGATGTAACCATGTCAGAAGCTGAATTTGAAAAAATGGTTGGTTCTGAAAAAGCACCGAACACCGGCATTGAGATTTCTAAGTTGGGCGGCGTGATGCTGGCTTCTTCATGGCTCTTTCCCACTTCTCTTGCAACTCAAACACACCAACTTGGCGCGGGATGGTTCTTTTTAGGAGCCGGTTTGTTGCAAAGTGCTATCACACCGTCCGACTGGAAAAATTCTCGTGTTTTGGCTTTCGTTCCTGTTGATAAAGCCAAAACTGCCGAAGAAGCCAGAAAATACTTTTTGGATAATTTAATAGCTGCTGAGAAAAAGGTCATCAAGGCAAATCATTTTGAAATTGTTAAAGAATGGCCTTTGCAAACAAAAGAATTTTCTGATCACACCACCACAAATATCGCAGTCAAGGGAAAAGAGGTCTGTCCGTTAAACGAGAAAAACGAGCAAACGTGTATTTTCGATGCCGCCGTTGTTCATGGTGGTCTCAACGCTGTAAAAACCGTTATCCCGAGCTGGCTTCCAAACGGAGGGCAAGAAGCATGGAGAATCTCAAGGACTGGGGCTATTTTTCGTTCAGAACCTTATAGAGTTTCAAAAGTTATCCAGAAGGATCTTGTTATCCAAGTTGCCGAAAAACTCCCGGATAATTTTTATGTTTACGTCCCTGCGACCGACGTTGGAGATGAGAAGAAAGACGGTCCTGCTTTCATTATGACCAATAAAACTGTCTATCCCTTTATTTACGTTTTTAATAAAAGCAAATAACAGTTGTTTTTCCAATTGAGAACCCCGGCACCCGTCGGGGTTCTTCTCTACCCTAATTAGAATCTATTGCAGCAATCAAGCCATCGCCAGATTAGATAGATAGGTTGCTCCCCAGCTACAGGAATGACTTTTCCGGGACCCCATGCCTCCACCATAGCTCCGACTTTGTGAGATCGTTGAGTATCTGCCACCGGATGTGCCATAGTGAATTTATATTGTGTCTTCGGAAAATACGGCGCGATATATCCGTTGCACAAAGCATCGTCGCCCATCGTAGCCCAAGCAAAGCCTCGTCTGTGAATTTGTGTCATAACTCTGACGGCACCTAAAGAAGTTCGTCTCAATATCCCTAACCTTTCGTTTATTCTGCCTGTAAGGGGATAGACAAGCCCCCATGTTCCTGCACACCAAAACAAAGGTTCCAGCGGCTTATTAACCGTACTAGACAACGCATCGGGAATACAGGATGCCAAGGCCGCAGGGTTGGCAAAAAGTGCGGCTTCGGGATTTGCAAAATAGCTTATCTCACCATTGCTCCAAGTCGGATCAAGCTCACTGATGTAAAGAAGATCGAAATCCGAATAACCGCCGGGGTTACATCCCTTACCGGAGAACAGTTCCAGCATATGGACAAGCGGAAAAACGTAATAGTGGTAGTGGTTAAAAGCAGCTTGGTCCGGTGAACCGGTCGGTGTTGTACCGTGACTGCCGAGATTCATGGGATTGATGTTAAGTCTGGTCCCGTTCAGCGCAGCCAAACACCCGGGGATAGTTTGAAACTCAATTAGGCGATAAGGCTCCCAAAAAGCCGTGACTAAGCCAGGCCTTGGGACTCCCAGTTGATCCTGACACATACAAACGGATTGATTTGAAGCTCCGTCGGGAACCTCTTCTCCGCTGCCAAAGAGGGTTGAAACGCCTTTCCCAACCCAATCCTGAATCCCTTCCATCCAATTACCGTTTTCGCCGTTGGCCCAGCCCTCGGACGAACCTGAAGAAATTTCTCCCAGATCTTCTTTTGTGGCGTTAAATGGATTCATAGTAGCGCCGGCAAGTTTCATAGGAAAAATACAACGCCAACAAATATCGGTAATGAGTTTCGGCCCGAGTAAATTCGCACTCTTACAGACAAAATCCTGAGAATTTGCGGAAAAGGAAAATAATAGGAGTACCGAAACAACTACAACTTTCAAATTATTTTTGAGGTGCATTCAATTTGTCTCCCGGCGTTAAATATTGTTCCTCGAGCTTTTGACGAACTTCGTCAATAGGTGCGCCATCAAGACGTTGTGATGCTCTTTCTTGAGCGTTGAAGCGCTGACCTTCGTAGTCACTCGGACCACCGGTTCCTGTTAGAGCTTCCATCGTAAGTTTTTCCACGTCCGCTCCCATAAAGCCAGCCTCCTGACTCATTGCAACCCATTCATCCAAGTTGATTGCATCCCAATTTACCTTTCCGAAATCTGCAATGGAAATCCCTTCGCACTGCGGATGCTTGGCACTTCCGAAGTTTGCTGATCCGTAAAGCTGGCTTCTAATTTGCTCTTGGAGAATGCGTCCGAGCGGTGATTTGTAGCAGCAATAGCTATAACGTTTTTCGATACAAGCGCCAAGAACCTTGCTCTTGCAATAAGAACCCACGTAATGGCATTGTCTCAAAGCGCGATTGGAGGCAAGCTCGAACTCTTTTTCTTCGCATTTGTAGATTGTCTGAATTACGAGCATTGCCACCTGATAAGCTACATACACGTATCCGACAACAGCAACGGCTGTCCCTATAGCCTCTGAAACTTGATTGGCCGTGACCTTTGCCAATTCAGTAGAACTTTCTGCCGCTCCGGCGGCGCCCGCCCCAGCTTGAATGCCCATCTTCTGAAGCATTGAGTTGATCATATCTGCTATAGCTTGAGAAATCTTTTTCTTTATTTCATCTATAGCTGCGGTCAGCGGTTGAAAGAAATTTTTGACGGCACCGGAAATATTCTCAGCATAGCTGGTAAGAGGTTTCGTAACAGGCGAAAGACCCTGTTTTACGATTTCTACCGCCGAATTATGTAAGTCTTGATAAGCTCCCACAAAAGAAGGTTGCATTTCTCTGTTCAGACTCATCAT
>OOCK01001420.1_pt1 | contig 10262 bp, 8 predicted proteins | sample 1670951 | NCBI WGS metagenome assembly OOCK01 (sample SAMN06348107, study PRJEB24527) | human gut metagenome | biome: human gut; feature: ankylosing spondylitis patient; material: feces | host: Homo sapiens | place: China | collected 2015-10
TATCCGTACCTGCGACAGCCGGATACACCCAGTTTGCCGTCCGGGCTTATAAATCCGCATCTGACGCGAACGCATGGAATAATAATTTTGTCGCTGAAAAAGGGGTGGGTGTAGCTAATGATGGTGCCATAGGAGCAACCGGAGCAACAGGGGCGTTTCCCCGTGACAGAGGTGTATTCGCATCAGGACAGACTTATGTCTGGAATGCGGATTACCGGGATAAGGTCATATATCTGATAGGGGGAGTTTATTATAATTTCCTTGTAAAGAATTACGGTGCTTCCGTTACCGATGCACCCACATCTGTCAACGGTGATTCCAATTGGGAAGCCATGCAGAAGTTTGTGAATATCGCTACTGACACCCTGTTTGCCGATGGTGCGAATGTAGCCGGCTTCATGTTCAAAGACAAGGTTCTCAAGTCTTTTAATGACAAAGGTGAAACTCTTCTTATCAACGGTGAAACCGGGTATTTTAAATGCAAATTAGCAGAGATTACAGGAACAATCACGGCGGATAAAGGACGTATTGGCCCGTTCTCCATCATTTCGGGGGTATTGTCCTCAAAGATCCTTTATGAAAATGAAACAAATAAATACGTCGGTTTCAATTTGTCTGCCGGACAAATTGAGTTTTATAACGAAAGGACATTTGCAAACGTAAGAATCGGGGGAAACACGCAGTTTGTCACCATTGAAGGGATTAAGTATGATGCTGGAATTGACATACAGAGTCCAAATGCCATGATCGGAATGCACATCAAGACTCCGAGCATTCCTCTATTCGTGGAGGGAGGTAACATTTTCCTTCATCCGAACAATGACAGCTATGTTTCTCTTCGTGGCATAGTTGGCAACTGGAGGAATATCTCTGTTAAAGCTTCATTGAACAACAACGATGATAATGTGATGTTTATTAATAGAGACAATATAGAAGTGACGCTTCCTCCGGATGTTCCGGGACATACTATATACTTCAAACGTATGAGCGGCGGAGTAAGATTGACAGGAGGACGGATCCTGCCTGCTCCCGGAGGACAGGAGGTGTCTTATATTGATTTGGATTTTGCATCCGGCTTCATTAAGTGTATGGGTAATTATTGGGTTATGTTTTATTGCGGATAATTTAAATATAAAGTATGAGAATAAATTTTGCACAATTCCCTATTTATGATGGGATTAAAAAAGAAAAGCTTATAGCCAGTAACATCACTGAGGCCTTCGGTGACTGGATATATAAGAACGTAGCGGGCTTGAAGGCGCATCTCCTTGCTGAGAAGATATTCAAATCTACTGCTGAAGGTGTCGAGATTGACGAAGAAGAGGTGGATATCATAAGACGCTCCACCTCCATGCTGCCCGGTCTGCTGGCGGACTCACTGAATGATTATCTGGATAAAAAGAAGGAGTAGTATGAAAGAATTATGGCAATTAATCAAGATGCTGTTCTCAAGCAAGCCGGGTGATTTTGATACTCCTGAGCTACTTCCCATGAAGCATTATCCTTTCAAGGGATACCGTTTCATGATGTGGTGCGGACGGATGATATACCGTGCCGAGAACAAGGAGAACATAGATAGGTATATGCAGACCTATGCGGGTAAGGAGAGTATGACGCACGAAACCATACACCTGCGTCAGGCACAGGTTATCGGCTCATGGGTAAAATACTACTGGCGGTATTTTGTCGAGTGGATCAAGGGAAACCCTATCTGCCATCCTGCGAGCTCGGCATATTATACTATAAAATACGAAATGGAGGCGTATGCCAACGAGGGCAATCCGGATTATCCCGTGAACTATGACGGGAACAACCTTTCCCGTTATAAGATAAAAAGTGGCAGGAAGAAGCTGTACAAATCGGTTGGCGGCACTTCAAAAGCGTGGAAAACTTATATAAGAACTTTATAAAATTGATATTATGAGTGATTTGAATTTAGAAAATATAGTTGGCTTTAAAGCTGTGGATAAAAACGGCAACGAACGACAGGTGACCGTCGATGAGATGACAGAATTAGTTTCCGCACGGATTGTTTCCGCTGCATCAGAAATATCAACATTTGCTGCCGCTGCGGCAGCCGGAACAGATGAGTTTGAGGACCAGTTGCCCCAGTCCGACACCTTCTCTTGGCTTCGTACTTTGGACGGTTCCAAGAACCCAACTTTAACATCTTCTTCGGCTGCCGCGAAAGTCCTGGGAGGACTGATAGGGATAAATGATTCGTGGTTTAGGAGTAGAATTCCTATATTTAAAGGAGATGTTGAAACGTTAGTAGTATCAGGAATATATGGAATAACACCTGAGTCTATTAACAATCCTATAAATGGCTATGGAATTTTATCCGTATTTTCGGTTGGAAACGAATCACGGGTTATGTACTTACTAATATCAGTAAATGGAGCGACATTTATTAGGGTGAAGTATGATAATAGTGATAGTAAGTGGAAAAAATTAAGTTTGGCTTCCTAGACTAAATTTGCTCTAGAAGTAATTGGCGAACCGTATCTTTGACATGGATTAAAACGGGTGGTCCGGTACAAGCCGGTGCCACCCGTTTTTTTATGTCAAAAATCAAGATTAATAGCATCACTTGGAATTGATTCCACTGTTTCTAAAGAGGAACTGTATAGTTGGGTCATCGGGGCAAATAAGATATTAGCATATTGAGCCATTTCAACAAATAATGATATTGAGTTTGTTTCCTGTATGTAGGAAATCGATGATATATATCCTTTTACTCCATTAATGAGCTTACAAAAAACTTTGGTTTCGTTCCATATCATCACAGAAACAGCTATTGTAGAAACAGAACCACTAGTGCTACCTACATATAGAAAACCATTAACCCATTCACCGGGTGAACTTATATTACATTTTAAACGACAATGCAAATTATTGATTTTAGCAATATTTCTGCACACTTGATTTTTGGGCATTAGTCCATCTTTTGTCGGTGTTGTAACACCAATCAGTCCTCCCAGCTCTCAACTTATGCTATTATTCTGTTGCAATTTGTTGCCAATTACTCCAAGTTTCTCCACTTTCGGAAGACCGCCTACTATAAATAGTAAAATAATTTAAAGAATATGCTATCTGAACAACATAATACCTCCATGAAATTACAATAAGAACAAACCAGTCTGTAATTGGCAAATTATCTAATCTATTATTTAAAATACCATATACACCGGGTACAATTGCTTTATTTATATCTGACAAAATCTGTTCCCTTTCCATGAATGGAAACAGCTTCAAACTATTCATCAGTTCTCCCAGAAGTCCAGCCGTTATGATTTCGTGCGTATTTTCTTTACTCTTATATCGGATGCCCCGTCACTAGTTGCGTATAATGTTCTTTCTGCAACTCTGAATGTCAATCCTCCTACAACACCTAATGTTGCGACTGAATAATAGTTAACGACTGCGATACAAGATAGAGTGTCTGATACAGGACCGCATATATAATATGCTCCTGTACCATACGCTATCTGCGTTTCGACACCTGACTCTAAGCTGAAACTTTCATATGTGTCATTAACGAGTTCTCCCAGAAGGGAGTTTAAAGCTCCGTTCCGTTAAATTTTCTCCATTTAAACCAGTCAGTAAATCATAATGCGTTGATTGGTATATCTACTAAATCAGATTCGGTCGGCTCTGAAGAAATTTGGGAAAATCCTGTCACTTCTCTACCAACACTGTTAAGTAGCCTCTGCAATGCTATCGGATCCCCAGTTGTGTTATAAATATAAATATTTTTAGTTGATGCACTATATTTAATCTTAACAGTACCTACACGAGATAAAGCTTTTGCACAACTGCCACCTGTTATGTTTATATGAGCAATAATAAATGTATTAGCTGCATTCTCGTAAGTTGATATTGTACAAGTAAATGGTCTATATATACTTCCCAAACTGACCTTAACACCATACTGAAAAGACAAAACCCCTCCGGCATAATAAGGCACCAATCCGTTTTTGCTAGCCGTAGCCGTACCAATCAGTCCTCCCAGGTCGAGAGTTGAGAGACTATTATGTCAAGATATAGTTATAGGATTTGATAAGTCTATAGTGTTTTCATATTCTTCCCCATAGCTTACATTACCCATTGAAGCATCTAAAGTTACATATAGATCCTGTATAGAATCAGGTATAAACATGTAAATTGATTTATCAACCCTATAAAAAGAAAAACCGCTAATATTACCAGCAATAAGTTTTCCTGAAGCCCATCGACCAATATTGTTGGTTGCTAAACATAGTATGATATAAAAATATGATCCGTTTCCATAATTTGATACTTTAACATTAATAATAGATCCGCTCCAATCATTCACTGAAATTATCTTCACATATTTACCTTTTAATTCTGTTGCGCCATTAACAACATAAGAGTTTGGGATTGCACAGTAAAGTTTAGGACTCATCAACCCGCTTTTATTTGATGTTGCAATCCCAATCAGTTCTCCCAGAAGTACAAAATATAAGAGCTTAAGTTATAATTTCTATACAAAAACACCTTCGTATTTTGCCCATTTTCCCCAATTATCTCCTAATTTTTGTCTTATATAAAAAACATTATCATTCATCGGAATGTATATTTGAGTTATAAACAAACGCCCAAAAACCAATAATCCTCCCCATGCCCTATGACCGTTAGGGGTATCTCTGTCAGTTAATCTGTCGTCAATAGTATAATATCCAACCTCAGTTGCCGATGCAAATGATGTTGGATATCCTTTATCTCCTAACATTTGATTTATCCCTAACAGTTCTCCCAGGTCAGTGCTACCCGGCTGTAGGTGTAATAATATTACCTGTAATATTCGCAAAATCAGAAATGGATATAGTGGCAAAATCGGGAATATCATTCCTATATAATCCAATTTTGTACTTTATAGTTATGTCAGTGTGTCGTGGCAACACATACAATATATTACCGTTCAATTTGAAATCACAATCATTATTTCCTAAATATCTAATTATTATATTTTTGTTTGGTGTTGCAAGTATTCTATAATACGCCACAGAGCCAGTTGAATAAAGAAATAGCTCAATGAGTGAAGTAGTGGAATAAAAACTAGTCCCATTTACATCATAGCTTATACTAAGACCTGCATTATATATATATCTAATAGTGTATTCTTTCCCCATCAAACCATCCTTTTCAGCACTTGCGGTTCCAATCAGTTCTCCCAGAAGCATGGAATACCTATTTTTTTGTTAAGAAATAGGTATTTCTGTTAGTCCAGATGGGGTTTCGATTTTAGTTATAGAAGGCATAGAATCTCCACATAGTAATTTAACAGAAACTAAAGAAGACCTAGTAGAAGCAACAATAGAAAGGATAATATCTCCGTTGTCATTATAGAAAAATTTAACAGATAACATAGAACTCCCTACTACAACACCTTTAACGTTATAATCATTTTTGTAGTTACTGTAATATTTAGATACAATATAAATTTTAGGTTGACTCCTGTCTTCCAGTATCTCTACAAGATAACTACATTTTACAACATTAGATGGGATGATATTATAATAATACGAATCATTAGCTCCAGCTGAATTTCTAGCTATAGTTGCATCTCTTTTTAGATCATTTATGCCAATCAGTTCTCCCAGTGCTACCGTTTTGCAAGTTCGTTTGTACGAATAGTAGTAATCAAATATCTTTTGTAAGATTGACTTTATACCATTTTCTACTATTATCTCCTCTTGCAAAAATAGAAAAAGTTGATCCTGTATACTCTGTAACTATTTGAGTTTTACTACCATCGGACAATACAATCAGATTACCCCATGATTGCGAAAATGGCGCATTGGCATATTCCCCACTAAGATTATATATTCCAGCTCCGCCAATCGTATTTAAATCAGTACCGGGCTCTATACCCCCTTTTATCGGGAAAAACTTCATCAGTCCTCCCAGAAGTGGAAACACCCCGTATTCTAGCTCCCAGCATTATTTTACCATTTTGTTCTAAATACTAAAAAACACCATAGTTATCAATACTTGTTCAAAGAACATTATCCCAAAAAATATTGTATCTCAATCATTTTTTTAAGTAAAATGTTTTTTTATTATATAAATTTAGTTAGATTTGAGGCGTAAACAAACCTTTTAAAAATACCTAAAAAATTAAACGCTCATGAAAAAACATTTGTTGTTCTTGTTGGCATGCCTGTTCCTTATGACAGGAACGGCAATGGCAAAAATTGTAAAAGGGCGAGTAATAGACTCGTCTGACAAAGAACCCATCGTGGGAGCGTCCATTTTTGTCAAAAGTACGAAACAGGGTACAATTACCGACATTGAAGGTCATTTTTCCTTGGAAATCCCCGACAATGTCAAAACAATCACTGTTTCTTTTGTCGGTATGGCAACTCGCGAAGTTACCATCACTCCCGGAGAAATGACAATCGAGCTTACGGCAGAGAGTCAGGCACTTGACGAAGTTGTTGTTGTCGCTTACGGCACGCAAAAAAAGTCTTCGATTACCGGTGCCATCACCCAGGTCAGAAATGAGGAACTCCTGAAACGTCCTGTGACATCCGTCACCTCGGCCCTTGAAGGCTCCACACCAGGTATCACGGTCACAGGCAACTATGGCTCACCTGGAAGTGACCCCACAGTACTTATCCGTGGTATCGGCACTGTAAACGGTAGTACCTCTCCACTTTATGTGATAGACGGCGTTCCGTACGGAGGAAACATCTCTGACCTTAACATGGAGGATATTGAGACAATGTCCATTCTGAAGGATGCCGCTTCGGCCGCACTCTATGGCAACCGGGCTTCAAACGGAGTGATTCTGATCACAACTAAAAAGTCAAAGAGTGAACGTATCCAGTTCAATTTCAAGACCAACCAAGGCTGGTACGAACGTGCCCTGCCGGAATATGAGCGTACCAATCCCTTCCAGTTCATGGAAGTTGAATACCAGAACGCAGCCAACGCATTCGTACACGGCGGAGGTGACCGTACGGACAAACAGGCTATTTTAAATGCCGTGAACAGCACACTTATTCCCGACAGACTTTACGTCAACATCTTTAATAAACCAGACGACCAGCTTTTCACCCTCGATGGGAAAATGGCTGCCGATGCCTCTATCATTGACGGGTATGCCGGTGATCTGGACTGGTTTGACCAGGCCACACGCAAAGGATATCGTTCGGAATACCAGTTCTCGGGATCGGGTGCAACAAGCAAGAGCGACTATTACTTCTCACTCTCCTATCTTGATGAGAACGGATATATGAAGGATTCTGGGTTTGACCGTCTGACAGGACGCATGGCCGTCAACATCAAGCCTGTGAAATGGTTACGGGCCGGCATGAGCATCAACGCCTCACATCAGAAATTCCAGAACACGTCAAACGGTGTTGGGGACGGCTCGTCATCATACAACAATCCTTTCTATTTCTGCCGCTATATGGCTCCCATTTACCCGGTACACTCGCACTATACGGAAACCGGAACGGTATATGACAATGCTGGAAACCCCATACAGGTGAATAAGGGGGATTATGTGCTTGACGGTGCCGGAAACCCGCAATGGGACGGCGGAAGCTATATCATCTACGACCAGAACGGAAACCCTCAGGAGGTCATAACCCGCAATCAGAACCGTGACCGCCACGTGATATGGGAGTCGGAATTGAATGATAGTCGGACAATACGCAATACACTCAACGGGATAGGTTATCTTGATCTCGTGCTGCCCTACGGCTTTACCGCAACCCTTAAAGCAAATGTGAACACACGTAACAGCGATTATTACAAATACGAGAATGCGGTCATCGGTGATGCACGTGGTACTGTTTCCGAGGACGGTTCCATCTCGGGTCGCAACGGGGCTCTTGCCAAAACCCTCTATACCTACAAGAACTGGACTCTACAGGAACAACTGCGCTGGAACATGACCTATAATGACAGACATAACATCGAAGTCCTTCTCGGACACGAGAACTACAGCTATCGTTATGACTATACCTATACAAGCAAGACCAATGAGGCTTTTCCAAACCGATATGCGCTTTCCAACTTCTCTGAAATGGCAAGTATCTCGGGATACAAAACCCGCTACCGCACTGAATCCTATCTGGCGCGCGTACAGTATGGATATGACAATCGGTACAATATCGAAGCCTCATTCCGCCGTGACGGTTCCAGCCGTTTCGCAAAGGAATCACGGTGGGGAAACTTCGGTTCGCTGGGTGCCAACTGGGTCTTCAGCAACGAGGAGTTTATGAAAAAATATACATGGCTCAATCAGGGCAAGTTGCGGGCAAGCTGGGGACAGGTAGGTAATGATTCCGGCTCCGGTTACTACGCATATTATGGCCTTTACGGATCATGGACCCAGAATTCCAAGCCGGCATACGTTGTAAGTCAGAATCCGGCAAGAGACCTGCATTGGGAAACCGGAGAATCATGGGGTGCGGCTATTGAAGGACGTCTGTTCAACCGGCTGAATCTCTCCGTTGAATATTTTGACAAAAGGAATAAGGACCTTATTTTCAGCGTATATGCCCCCAGTTCAGCAGGAGGTACCAGCACAGGTTCCTCCACATCAACCACAGACAAGAACATAGGTACAATCTCCAACCGCGGCTGGGAGATTTCCGCTGATTTCGATATCGTGAAGAGCAAGGACTGGACTGTCAGCGTATCCGCAAACCTTACCACCATCAAGAACAAGATCGTCAAACTTCCCGAACAGAATAAAAAGAAAACCGTATATCCCATTGATCCATCAGGAAAGCTTGGACAAAGGGAGGACCTGCCTGTCGGCATAACTTCCGGCAGCTATCTCATCTCCGAAGGCAAGTCACGATATGACTACTATACATACCATTGGGCAGGAGTGGACGAGATGGATGGACAGTCGCTTTACGAGGCAAATCTTAATGATTATTATATCGTACTTCCTGACGGGTCACAGCTTGGCGGCAAGCAGAAACTCAACGATGAAGGAGAACTGATGTGGGATGCCAACGGCAATCCCGTCCAGGGAGCCACCGAGCTTGCTCCCGAGAACTACAGGCTGATCAACGGGAAATATTATGTGCTCAAGACCACCTATGCCCAAAAGAAATGGGCAGGCAGCGCGCTGCCTACCACATACGGTTCCTTCTCGGCAAACATACGCTGGAAGAACATCAACATATCTGCAATGTTCACCTATTCGCTTGGTGGAAAGATATACGACAGCCCTTATTCCAGCCTGATGACACCCGGACAAAGTGCCGGAAATTACCATGTGGACCTGTACAACAACGCCTGGCGGATCAACGACAGGTCCAATGCCATGATAACCACTTACAAGAATGCCTATGATGACGCCTACAATGCTGCTATTGCAGCAGGCCAGACTACATCAGAGGCGAACTATGCCGGATATTATGCGGCAAACAAGGCTGTGGACGGCAATGGACGTATCAATCCCAACACCAATCCCGAGATCAATAATCTGACCAGCACCGACAATAATGCTGGAAGCGACCGCTGGCTGGTCAGTCGTAACTATCTTTGCTTTAAGAATCTAAATATAAGTTACACTCTTCCGAAAAGATGGACAGCAAAGGTCAACCTTTCCACTGTCCGTTTCTTATTCTCGGCCGAGAACATACACCTCTGGTCGGCCCGTAAAGGTATGAACCCCATGATGGGAATAGGTGGCGGCCAGAGCAACTATCTGGTTCCGGCCCGTGTCTTCACATTCGGTATTAATGCAACCATTTAACATTTGGAAAGATGAAAAAGATATATAATATAGTTTCAATGGCAATTCTGCTTTTCTGTACAGCAGCCTGTTCAGATTCGTATCTTGAACTCAGTCCGGAATCAAGCGTTTCAGACGAGGTGATTTTTGAGAATGCCGATGCCGCACAATACGCCGTGAACGGACTGGGTCGGATCATGAGCACACAGTACCTGGACACACAGGGGTACAACGGAGAAGGTACCGTTTATGCGTATCAGGGCGAATATCCTGGAGATGTGATACAGAAAGGCAGCTACACCGGCTGGCAGAATCTCGCGAAAGGCAACTATTTTACCAGCAGTACGAACAGCAACATCCATGTAACATGGTACTACTATTACAAACTCATCAGAAATGCTAACCAGATTCTAGACAACTGCAAGACGGGGCTTGCCAACGTGGCGGAGCAACGTAAATGGGACTATATAAAGGCACAGGCGCTGGTCTACCGTGCCTACTCCTACACCATGCTCTCACAGCTGTACAGTCG
>OOCK01001423.1_pt1 | contig 10230 bp, 10 predicted proteins | sample 1670951 | NCBI WGS metagenome assembly OOCK01 (sample SAMN06348107, study PRJEB24527) | human gut metagenome | biome: human gut; feature: ankylosing spondylitis patient; material: feces | host: Homo sapiens | place: China | collected 2015-10
CAGCTTCGGTGGTTCGAATCCACCCGCGCCCACCAAGAGATCCAGCATCCGAACCGGGTGCTGGATCTTCTGTTTTGTAGAAACTTTTTCAGGGCTGAGCGGGCGGATTCGAACAGCTGCGGCACTGTCGCAGAAGACAGCGCAAAAACAGCCCGGTGGGCTGTTTTTAGCAGCGCGGCTCGCGACTCCACCCGCGCCCACCAAGAGATCCAGTATCCGAACCGGGTGCTGGATTTTCTGTTTCGTAGAAACTTTCTCAGGGCCGGGCGGGAAGAAGGCAAATGTGAAAACCAAAGTACAGTCCTTGCCCAGGCCCGCCGGGTGTGTTAAACTGGAAGAAAAATTGCACTGATGAGGTGCATTCTGGGAGGAAACCGACTTTGAAGCGTATTTCGATGCTTGCACGCCGCATTGCGGCGCTGGTACTGGCAGCGGTGCTGCTGTGCACGGCGGCCCCTGTCGCATTTGCCGAGGGCGAGACGGCCCACCCCACCACCATGGGCGGCGCGGACACGACTCTGATCCCGGCGGAGGAAGAAAACTGCCTGAGCTGGCTGTTCGGTTCGCGGAATAAGATCACGATGCCTTACCTGAACATCAAGGGCAAGGGCCTGCGCCGGAACGTGACGCTCAATCTGGTGGACTGCCTGGTGGGCATCACCTACACCGAGCTTGGCTCCATTGGCAGCTTCGTCAGCGCGTCGGCGGCGCAGCAGGCCTGGAAGGCGCAGGCTGTGGCCATCCACTCCTATCTGCTGTACCATAAACAGTACGGCTCTTCGGCCAACGCCCTGATCTACACCCCGGTGGATGAGATCCCGTCCTCCACGCGGGAGGCTCTGCGCAAGGCCATCGAGCCGGTCAAAGACGAGGTCGTGACCTACAATGGTTCGGTCATTGATGCGGTGTGGTCGGCCAGCGCGGGCTACAACACCCAGACCGGCACCTACGGCACCTGTTCCGGTCAGGATGCCTGGGGCAGCGATGTACCGTATTTGCAGAGCGTGGAAAGCCCCTATGAGGAGCAGTATCATAACCTGATGCGCCGCATCATCGGCAAGGACTACCGCTATACCGAATACACCAACAGCAAGACGGGGCAGGCTTACCAGAGCGCTGACACCACCCACAAGGATCTGGGCGGCTATGTGCAGTACAACACTCTGACGGTCGATGGCAGCAGCTACCGGTACCTCGGCCAGTTCGTCAGCTCCCGCTACTGCTTCGATTTCGGTACCGATGCCAACGGCACCCCGGTGATGTACTACTACGGCTACGGCCACGGTGTGGGCATGAGCCAGTGCGGCGCGGTGGGCTATGCCAACGAGCGTGGAATGAATTATAAAAAGATCCTCAAGCACTATTATCCCGGCACCTCCATCGGCAAGGCGGGCCGCGGCACTTCCGGCCTGTTCGGCTGGCTGAGCGGTCTGTTCGGCTAAAGAACTGGCATCCGCAGGAAAATGGGCAAAAGCGCTTCTCAAACGGGGCGGAATCTGGTATACTATATTAGTTTGTAGGAAAGCGAAGCGCGGGATCTGCGTCCTGCGGAGAAGTGGAGAAATCAGAAATGCAGTTGGAGAAAGAAAAGGAAACGAGAGAGGCTGCAGAGCGCTGCCGCCTGCTGGCACAGCGCATCGCGGAGGAGCTGGCACCGGAGGCGGCTGCGGTGCTTGCAGCCGATGAGGAGTCCGGTGCGCTGCTGGAAAAGGCGCTGCGCCGTGCGGGCATCCGGGCCAACCCTTGGACGGCGGCCGCCACGGCCCAGCCGGATCTGCTGGTGGTGGAAGACCCGGCCTGGGTCGAACTGCCCGCCCGACTGGCCGAACAGGTCCTGCTGGTGTGCACCGATGCCACCGCCCTGTCCGCATGGGCGGAAAAGCTGGCCGAGCGCGGCTACTACCGTGATCTGCAGTGGCGCAGCCGGGGCCGTGCCCAGCAGGCGGCACTGTTCTGCACTGTCCAGCCCAGCGCCATGGGGATGGTCCGCGGTTACGAGGAAGAACTCGACATCCTGCGGGACCGGATGGTCCGTGCGGAGCGCACCTGCGGCGAGGAAGCAGCCCTCATCGAGCGGCTGCGCAGCGACCTCTCCCTGAGCCGCAGCCACGAAAAGCAGCTGGAGCAGACTCTGAACGAGGTCACAGGCTCCACCTTCTGGAAGATGACCTGGCCAGCCCGCTATGCGGTCAGCAAGAGCCGCCAGCTCTGGCACACCTTCCCGCTCTTTGTCTTCCTGCACGAGCTGCGCACCGAGGGCGTTTCCGGTATGCTGGAAAAGGCCCGCGCCCGCCGTGTGTACGCGGCGCTCTTCCCCGGCAGGACGATGCGGGCCGACCGCTTCGCCCCGGTGGAGCTGCTGGTCCGGCAGGCGAACGACCAGCCCGCCGGGCCGAAGATCAGCATCGTGGTGCCGCTGTACAACACCCCGCTGAACTTTCTGGAAGAGCTGCTGGATTCCGTCGTGAACCAGACCTACCGCAACTGGGAGCTGTGCTGCGTGGATGCCGGGCAGGACCCCGCCGTAGGCCAGAAGGTCCAGGCCCGCGCCGCATCCGACCCGCGCATCCGCTACCAGAAGCTGGAAAAGAACGAGCTGATCCCCGGCAACACCAACCACGGCTTTGAAATGGCCACCGGCGCGTACATCGCCCTGCTGGACCATGATGACATCCTGCACCCCTGTGCGCTGTGGTATGCGGCCAAAGCCATCGCCGAGCAGAAGGCGGACTTCGTCTATACCGACGAGGCCACCTTTGAGGGCGAGGTGGAGAACGTGGTGCTTTACCACTTCAAGCCGGACTTTATGCTGGACAACCTCCGCTCCAACAACTATATTTGTCATCTGTCCGTCTTCAGCTGCGCCCTGATGGAGCGCAGCGGCGGCGGTGAGCGGATGGAATACAACGGCAGTCAGGATTACGACCTCTTCCTCCGCCTGACCGAACAGGCCGAGAAGATCGTCCACATTCCCCATGCGCTGTACTACTGGCGCTCCAGCCCCGGCAGCACGGCGGCGGACATCTCCGCCAAGACCTACTGCATTGAAGCGGGCATCGCGGCGCTCAAGGCGCATTACGAGCGCTGCGGCGTGGCGGTGGATGATGTGACCCTCATCCCCGGTACACCCGGCTATTACAAGACCGATTACACCATCGCGCATCCGGGCCGGGTCAGTATCCTGATCCCCACCTGTGACCACATCAAGGATCTGGAACTGTGTGTGGAATCCATCTACGACCGCACCACCTACCCGGATTTTGAACTCATCATCATCGAAAACAACAGCAGGCAGCCGGAGACGTTCCGTGCTTACAAGCGGATGGAGCAGGAGCATGCCAACCTGCACGTCGTCACCTGGCAGGGCAAGGGCTTCAACTACAGCGCCCTGAATAACTTCGGCGAGAAGTTCGCCACCGGCGAGTATCTGCTGCTGCTGAACAACGACACCGAGGTCATCACCCCCCACTGGCTGGAAGAGATGGTCATGTACGCCCAGCAGAAGCGGGTGGGCTGCGTAGGCGCCAAGCTGCTCTATCCGGACGACACCATCCAGCATGCCGGTGTCGGCTTTGGCATCGGCGGCGTGGCGGGCCACCTGCACAAATACTTCCCGGCGGCATCCGATGGCTATATGGGCCGCCTGAACTATGTGCAGGACGTCTACGGCGACACCGCTGCCTGCCTGCTCATCCGCCGTGAGATCTATCAGGAGCTGAACGGCCTGGATGAGAGCTATGCGGTGGCCTTCAACGATGTGGACTTCTGCGTCCGCGTCCGCGAGGCGGGTTATACCAACGTCTTTACCCCGTTCGCCCAGCTCTACCATTACGAGAGCAAGAGCCGCGGCATGGAGGACAACCCCGAAAAGCAGAAGCGCTTCCAGGGCGAGGTGCTCCGCTTCCAGGCCCGCTGGGGCGACCTGCTGGCCAAGGGCGACCCCTGCACCAACCCCAACTTTGACATCCAGCGGGAAGATTTCGCGCTGAAGATCCTGCCGCTGGAATGACCCTCCCGGTCAGGCTTCGCGTGTCCGCCAAGGCCGGAGCGGGATGGCGCAGGCTGTTCCGTTCGGAACTTGTCGAGCACCGCGACAGAGAAGAGGAGAATCCATTTGAAATTATCAGCTTGTATTGTAGTCTATAACGGGTACGACGAGGCGCTGAAAGCGGCACAGACCGTTTTGCGGTTCACCCGCCGCCACCCGCTGACCCTCTATCTGGTGGACAACGCCAGCCCGGACGGTAGCGGCCAAAAGCTGGAAGCAGCGCTGCACAGCGGCCTGCTGGCAGCAGGGGAGGGGCAGCAGGTCGTTGTCCGCTGCCGCACCGAGAACGGCGGCTTCGGCACCGGCCACAATATGGTCCTGCCGGAACTGGACAGCGACTATCACTTCATCCTCAATCCGGACATCCAGCTGACGGCGGACACCCTAAGCGACCTGGCTGACTGGATGGACCAGCACCCGGACGTCGTCATGGCCCGGCCTGCGCTCGTCTTCCCGGATGGCCGCCCCCAGCAGCTGCCGCTGCGCCGGTGTGCGCTCCGCCCCATGGTCTACCGCCAGCTGCCGGCGCTCAGGTTCTGGGCAAAGTACAACGATGCCTACCTCATGAAGGACAAAGACCTGACTCGCCCCACCGAGATCGAGTTCTGCACCGGCAGCTTCTCGGCGGTGCGCACCCGCACGTTCCGGGCAGTGGGCGGCTTCGATGAGAAGTACTTCATGTATGTGGAAGACGCCGACCTCACCCAGAAGATGCGCACGCAGGGCAAGGCATATCTTGTGCCGCAGTTCACGGCCATCCACGCCTGGCACCGCGCCGCCCACCGCAGCCTCAAGCCTGCTCTCTGGCAGACCAGCAACCTGCTGCGGTACTTCTCCAAGTGGGGATTCCGGTGGTGAACGACCCTCTCAGGCAGGTTTACAATAACAGCGCGCTTTCCTCGGTACAACCTCTCAGTCTCGCCTACGGCTCGACAGCTCTCCTGATAGGGGAGCCCCTGGCGAGTCGGTGATGGTCGCGCTGGACGAGCGAAGTTTTTCGCATTCGTAAACGACCGGGCTCCGCTGTCGAGATTCACGGCTGCTTGCCTGGCATCCTTTGTCAGAGCGCAGTTCCGCAGCTGCTGTCCATTCGGACAGGGCCCGCCGCCTTGCGCTCGATCGGGCCTATGCGGACAGCAGGGCTGGCCCGGCCTGCCAATGGCTCCCCTACCAGGGGAGCTGGCATCGCGAAGCGATGACTGAGAGGTTCATCCCCAAATGACATCAGGAGAACGGCCCCTTTGCAGAAAAATTTCTGTAAAGGGCCGTTCTTTCTTGCTTTTTTTTCGATTTGATAGTAAAATAAAGTGTAAAACTATCTGCGGTGGTCGGAGCACCCCCGGCAGAGCGGTTTTTCTGCAACTTTGTTGACAGCGGACGCAGCTCCGCTTTGAATATTACGAGGCCGGAGGAAACGAAGGCTTCGTATAGCTGCACAACTTTTTTCATTTTAATTAAAGGAGTGCACAAACGATGAAAGGCATTATTCTCGCCGGCGGCGCCGGCACCCGGCTTTACCCGTTGACCATGGTCACCAGCAAACAGCTGCTGCCTGTCTACGACAAGCCGATGATCTACTATCCTCTGTCTACCCTCATGCTGGCGGGCATCCAGGATATCCTTATCATTTCGACCCCCACTGACACGCCCCGTTTCGAGGCGCTGCTGGGCGATGGCAGCCAGTACGGCATCCATCTGCAATATAAGGTCCAGCCCTCTCCCGATGGCCTGGCACAGGCATTCATTCTGGGCGAGGAGTTCATCGGCGACGACTGCTGCGCCATGATCCTGGGCGACAATATCTTCTACGGCAACGGCTTCTCCAAGATCCTGAAGACCGCTGCCTCCAACGCCGAGACCAAGGGCCGCTGCACCGTGTTCGGCTACTACGTACCGGACCCGGAGCGCTTTGGCATCGTCGAGTTCGACGCCAACGGCAAAGTCCTGAGCGTGGAGGAAAAGCCGGAGCACCCGAAGTCCAACTACGCCATCACCGGCCTGTACTTCTACAACAAGGAAGTCGTCCAGATGGCAAAGCAGGTCAAGCCCTCTGCCCGCGGCGAGCTGGAGATCACCACCCTGAACGACATGTACCTCAAGAAGGGCGAGCTGGACGTCCAGCTGCTGGGCCGCGGCTTTGCCTGGCTGGATACCGGCACGATGGACAGCCTGGTGGATGCCGCCGACTTCGTGCGGATGATCGAGAAGCGGCAGGGCATCAAGATCAGCGCTCCGGAGGAGATCGCCTTCAAGTATGGCTGGATCGACCGTGACACGCTGCTGGAGAGCGCAAAGCGCTATGGCAAGAGCCCCTATGGCCAGCACCTGAAGAATGTGGCCGACGGAAAACTGAGATACTAAGAGGAGACCGCACATGAAAATCATCGTTACTGGCTGCAAGGGTCAGCTGGGCACCGAGATCATCAAGCAGCTCCGCGAGGGCCGCAGCGAGATCGGCCCCATCCCCGAAAAGCTGCAGAGCGCGACCGTCATCCCTGTGGACCTGCCCGAACTGGACATCTCCAACTACAAGATGGTGGATGACTTCATCCGCCGTCAGCGCCCGGATGTCATCATCAACTGCGCTGCCTACACCAACGTGGACGGCTGCGAGGTGAACCACGACGCGGCCTTCAAGGCAAACGCCCTCGGCCCCCGCAATCTGGCACAGGCTGCCACCAAGACCGGCGCCCGCCTGGTCCATGTCTCCACTGACTACGTCTTCTCCGGCCGCGAGAACGGCGGCATCGCACAGGATGAGGCCACCCTTCCCGGCCCCATCAGCGCCTACGGCTCCACCAAGCTCATGGGCGAGAAGTATGTGGAGCAGTTCTGCCACCGCCACTTCATCGTCCGCACGGCCTGGCTGTACAGCTACTATGGCAAGAACTTCGTCAAGACCATCGTGAACGCGGGCAAAAAGTTCGGCAAGCTGGAAGTCGTCAACGACCAGTGCGGCAACCCCACCAACGCGGTGGACCTGGCCCACGAGATCCTGCAGCTCTGCGTCACCCATGAGTACGGCCTGTATCACTGCACGGGTGAGGGCATCTGCTCCTGGTACGATTTCGCCTCCGAGATCATCCGCCTGTCCGGCGTGGACGCAACCGTGGCCCCCTGCACCAGCGAGGAGTACAAGGCCAAGCACCCCGAAAGCGCCGACCGCCCCAAGTGGAGCGCTCTGGACAACCGGATGCTGCGCTGCACCGTCGGCAACGAGGTGCGCGACTGGAAGGCTGCCCTGGCCTGCTTCTTCGAGCATTGGGACGGCGACAACGGCATGAAGTAAACCCTCTCAGGCCGCTTCGCGTCCAGCTCTCCCTTCGGGAGAGTTGTCACCGCAGGTGACTGAGAGGCTGTATCAAAAAAACGAAAAAAGAGAAACAAATTGTTTTGAGGAAAGAATCAAACTATGAAAAAATATCTGATCACCGGCTGCGCCGGCTTTATTGGCTCGAACTTTGTGCATTATATGCTCAAGAAGTACCCGGAGATCCTGCTGGTCAACCTGGATAAGCTGACCTATGCGGGCAATCTGGAAAACCTGAAGGATGTCGAGGGCGACCCCCGCCACGTCTTCGTGCAGGGCGATATCTGCGATAAGGAGCTGGTCGAGGGCCTGTTCGCAAAGTACGATTTCGACTACGTCATCAACTTTGCCGCAGAGAGCCACGTGGACCGCTCCATCAAGAACCCGGAGATCTTCGTCCAGAGCAACGTCATGGGCACGGTGAACCTGCTGCAGCGCGCCAAGGAGGCCTGGTATGACGCCGAGGCCAAGACCTGGAAAGAGGGCAAGAAGTACCTGCAGGTCTCGACCGACGAGGTCTATGGCGCTCTGGGTGCCGAGGGCTTCTTCATGGAGACCACCCCGCTGTGCCCCCACAGCCCCTACTCCTCCTCCAAGGCCAGCGCTGATATGTTCGTTATGGCATTCCACGATACCTACGGTATGCCCATCAACATCACCCGCTGCTCCAACAACTACGGCCCCTATCAGTTCCCGGAGAAGCTGATCCCCCTGATGATCAACAACGTCAAGCACCACAAGCAGCTGCCCGTCTACGGCGACGGTATGCAGATCCGCGACTGGCTGTATGTGGAAGATCACTGCAAGGCCATCGACATGGTAGCCAACGGCGGCAAGATCGGCGAGGTGTACAACGTGGGCGGCCACAACGAGCGCCCCAACATCTTCATCGTCAAGACCATCATCGAGCAGCTGCACGACCGCCTGAAGGATGACGGCATCAGCGAAGACCTCATCAAGCACGTTGCCGACCGTCTGGGCCATGACCGCCGCTATGGCATCGACCCCACCAAGATCAAGAACGATCTGGGCTGGTACCCGGAGACCCCGTTCGAGAAGGGCATCGTCCTGACCATCGACTGGTACCTCGACCACGAGGAGTGGATGGAGCACATCACCAGCGGCAACTACCAGAAGTACTACGAGGAAATGTACAAGAATAAGTAAGCGCTTGTAAGATCTCGGAATCGCAAAACAAAAAGGAGCACTCCTCTGCATGATGCAGGGGAGTGCTCCTTTTTGCGTATGGATCAAATTGCGTCAGAGTAGGTCAGCGGCCAACAGCAGAAGTGCCGCAGCAGCTACACCATCCGAGCCTTCTTTGTATTCGCCGATGGCCGTGGAGCTCCAACCGGTTCCACGATAGATCGTTCCATCCTTATATTCGCCGATTTCTCTGGAATGCAAGCCAAGGCCGGTATAAATAGTGCCATTCTTATACTCGCCAATGGCATCCGAGTGCAGGCCGCAGCCACGATAAATCGTACCATCTTTGTACTCACCAACTGCATCTGAGCTCCAGCCGGTGCCACGGTAGACTGTGCCATTTTTCGTCTCGCCAATCAAGTCAGAACGCAGTCCGCATCCGCGATAAATTGTTGCCATAAAGATATACCCCGCTTAGAATTTATTCAGTTCTTCTCTAAATATTTCAATATAGTAGTCTAATTCATCTGAAGAAACATGTGTTGATTCATAACGTTTATCTGCCCACATGGTGTCAAACCCCAGCGTATAAGAAAAATGTCATCAAATGGAGAAGTATAGGGGATTCCACAATATTCAGGAAGGTGAAAACCTTCAGACAATATGGTGCTGATATCGAGATATTCAGGTTTCTCATATTTTTTGAAGCGAGCTAAATTTTCAGGTCTATTGAATAGAGCTTGTTGGATAGTTTCAAGATAAATTTTCTCAAAAGACGGATCGCTATGAACGGTTCGGTAGACAAGTGCGTAGTGGTCTAATTTTGATTTTAAGACATCATTTACGATAGGCGCAGAAAAGGTAAGACAAAAATAAGTTTTAGAGGCATTTTTGCTGGGAGAAATGCTGACAAGGCATGGTGAAGTGGACATTCCACGGACGATACTTTTGAAATCTTTGGCAAAAGAGAGCTGTTGTTGAAAAATAGGGGAAGCGAGATAAGACTTTTTCTTGCTTCCAAATAAGTCAAACATGATATTCCTCCTCAAAATCTCGGATAAATTCTGTTGCTAATCAAATTATATCAGAAACAAACTGACACAACAAGAGAAATGGAACATAAAAAGTGCCGAAAATTGCTATACTATCCGATACAATATGACAAAAGGATGGTGCTTTGCATGTACGAAGAGATGTTCTCCAAACGTTTGGCACAATTGAGAATGCAGAAAGGTGTCTCTGCCAGAGATATGAGTTTGTCGCTGGGGCAGAACCATGGATATATCAATAGCATTGAGAATGGAAAGACCTTTCCGACGATGACGAATTTCTTCTACATCTGCGAATATCTCCACATCACGCCGAAAGAGTTTTTTGAGGACGGCAGTGCAGACCCGGAGACCATCCGGAAGATGGTGGAAAACCTGAAGCGCCTGGATGGGGAACAGGTGGATGCCCTCTCCAAAATCGTGGAGGGGCTGGCAAAATGAAACGAAGCAAACGAAAACGAGCGCTGCATGGTGGGGGCAGCCCTCGTTTTGTATCGTTTTCAGGAAAACCTCAGCCCAAGCTCACGCCCATCCGGCGGGCGACGGTGAGCAGCTCACAGCCTTCGGGGACGTTGCGGGTCTTGCCGGCGATGTCCTCCAGACGGTTGGCGGTGACATGGCCGTTGACCAGAGCGACGGTCACGCCGTAGCGCTCGATCTCCACCAGCTTGGCAGCG
>OOCK01001432.1_pt1 | contig 10194 bp, 8 predicted proteins | sample 1670951 | NCBI WGS metagenome assembly OOCK01 (sample SAMN06348107, study PRJEB24527) | human gut metagenome | biome: human gut; feature: ankylosing spondylitis patient; material: feces | host: Homo sapiens | place: China | collected 2015-10
TTTTGTCGCTTTGCAAGCAAAATCCCACTAAACCCTATAGGTTGCGGATTTGAGGTTATATATAATGTATGTCTGATGTTTTAATGTTAAACAAAAAAGGAGCATCATCTGCTCCCTCATTCCGGAAAGCCCCATTGGCTCTCCTTCTCCATCTCGGAAGCCCATATTGGCTTCCTACTTTGCTTCAATTACTGTTTCTGAACTTTTAAAGTTCCTTACTTCACTGGCAGCTTAAGCAAGCTTGTTGCTAGCTGCGCCTACTGTTGCAGCAAATGCTACTACTGCTGCGAAAACAATACCTAATACTAACATAATTTTTCCCTTTCTTTACTTTAAATTCAACATTATCCTTTTCTTAACAATCTTTCTATGTTACCCTATTTTCAATCTTTACCTTATTTCTAATACCTCTCTTATCCTGAAATCAATCATTAACCTTTTTCGTATCCTGACTTTTCAATCTTAATCCCTTATTATCAATACCTTTCGTATCCTGAAATTACTAATCTTTTATCCTTCTTTCTTAATTCCGATGCAAAGATACAACTTTCTGTGTTCGCACACAAACTTTTTAGGAGAAAAGTTTCAAAAAGCACCGATTTCTTGATGAAGGTCAAGAACCTTTACAGAGATGTTACAAAAAGGCGGTATTTTTAAAGCTTTTGCCCTTTCAGGGCGACATTTTGTATTTGTTCTAAAACCCAAGGCGATGCCCTGGGCTAGGAGCTTCTGCCCTTTACCTTTCCCTTCGGCCGGTGACCGTTGGTTCAGGGCGTATGGGCATTGGCTTCTGCTTTTTTCAGGGCGTGCTGACAAAAGCGGGAGCGTGGGACTTTCGCCACGCCCGCTTCACTAGCCTTACGCTGCCATTCCAGGCGTTCCATAATGGCCATATTTACCGATGAACTTAGCCGTCTTGGAGAAGGTGCCGTCCTCGTTCTTCACGATGAAGCCACGCTTCTTCCAGGTGCACAGGAGGACGGCAAGCTTCGTCTTGGTGCCATGAACCATGCAGACTTCCTGAATCTCAGCCTTATCAAAAGTATCGTGAACGAAGAGCAGAAGATTGCTCACACCGGATGCATGATAGATAGAACGGGTGTCTGCATCTATCGCCTCCTGCATCTGATTGCCGAAGAAACGCATCTTGCACCACAAATCATACTTCACGCTCCATACGATGAAATCCTCTATCGCCTTCTCCCACTTCTCGCCATTCGCCAGATAGAGCACCATCGCCCTGCGGAAACCATTCGCCAGACTGCGCTTGGCAAACTCGGCGTAAGGCTTGTTGTAAGCCAACTGAGCCAGTTCCATAAGCTCACTGCCCAGGCGCTCGATAAGCTGGCGCACCTTCCTGCACTCCTTGGAACCGCTGGCGGCATTCAACTGATGGATGTAAGGAGCCAGCTGCGACTTAAACTGCGCATCATAATTCCCCACAACCGGACAAGGAGCGAACTCGGGAAGGAAGATAGTGGCAAGCGACAATCGGCTCACGGCTCCATCAGCCACCTCACGAACCGAGAAGAACTTCTGGGTAACGGCGATGGTGCTGGAAGCATTCCAGTTGAAACGGGTCTTCACGCGGGCAGTAACGCTCTTGGTGCCCACACGCTCCTGACCATCCTCAGAATTATCCCAGCAGAGACGAATCAGCTGGCTAGGGTCGTTGAACTTCTTGAGCATGTCCACCTCGTCCATCTTGCAGTAGAGATAAGCGTCGCCAGCCTTCTGCGCATCGTCGAGACGCTGGATGTAGGCAGCACGGGTAAGGTCGGGCGAAACGATGCGGATGCAGATGTCTTCCGGACGCACCGGCTTCTTCTTATTGTCGCCCATGGTGTTCACCTCGTCCTTCCAATCCTGCTCCTTCTGACGGTTCACCTTATCCATCTGCACCAGGTCTTCGATGATGCAGTCGATAGGTCCGTTTACCGCTGATTTGCCTGACGACATCGGTGCTACGAGCAGATTCATCATTGCTGCCTCATGTACCTGATTGTCGATGTAGCGGAAGTTGACGCCCTTGAGATGAGCGGCAAGCGGAGGAAAGACCGCCATCGCCACAGGCGCCTTGAAATCGGCTGGCACCTTGCTGGTGAGCAGCTTGATGAGCTTAGGCAAACGGGCAGGCATCTGAGGGGGAACATCGGCGTAGATTCCCGCCTTCTCGGTGGCCTGCTTGGCGAGATAGTTCTTGCGGGCGAGCTCCACCGCCTGCTTCACGAGCTGAGGCATTTCCGAGGATTGAGCCACCTTGCAGGCACTCTCTACAGAGGCGAACGCCTTCGCCTCGTCTTCGCCGAAGATTTCGATTACCTGCTTAATCCAAGCCGCCTCGCTATTGCAGATGTATCTGAGCAGGCAGGCTTCACGATAGATGAAGTTGTTGCGGTTGCCATGGGCAGGAGCACCGCCCATCAGCTCCACCAGCGCCTTGGTAATCTCCTCATAAGGAACGCCATCGTATGTCTGCTCATACTGCGCAGCATTGGCTGCCTTTCTCGCCTTCTCCTCCTCGCTCTCGATAGGCTGGAAATCTACGGTTGGAGCAGAATCAATATCCATCGGACGACCGTCAATATCCAGTCCTCTCTTTCTGTAAGCCTCACGATATTCTGCCACGGCTTCCTTATCCAGGTGCTTGTACCAGTCGTCGGCAGTATAGATCTGGCTCACGGCATCGGTGATGAAGATGATGCGCTCAGGCGTAACGCAGCTAGGGTCTTCGGTGGCATGGATGAGCTTGCAGAAGGCGCTCTGAGCCTCAGCGATGGTCATTCCGACAGGGATACGGATGTCGATGTGCGCCTTGTTGCGAGCCGAACGTTCCACGTGAAGCACTTTTCCCTTCCAAAGCTCGATGTCATCGGCAGAGAAAAGCTTCTCTCTGAAAAGCTTCTCGGCAGGATCATCAAACATTCCGTTCAGCAGCAGAGCATTCTTCACCGCCGTCTCCACCTCCTCCGGGTTGTCGATGTCAACGGTGGTTTGGAAGGTGAAAGCCTCCGGGTCGATGGTCTTCTGGGCACGATGGTCATCGAGGAAGTGGAAGTAATGAGGAGAGCGGAACGGCAACTGCTTCTTGAGGACGGAAATCTGCTTGTCGAGCTGCTTGAAGGTCTCGCCTGCCTTCACCTCCTCCTGCTTCTTGATGATGGCGAAGGCAAGGTCATCCTCGTTCTGATACTGCGCAGCATCCACAGCCTCAGCCGCCTGCTGCAGCATCTGCTTCTGCTTGGCGGTGAGGTCGCGAATCTGACCTACGAGGGTGCAGAGCCAAGGCTGCTTGGTAAGCTCGGTGTAGTAATCGAGAAGACAAGTGGAAATCTTACCCATATTCGCATTGCGGTTAGGGTTCATGGCGATGAGACGACGGCTTATCTGCTTGCACTCATCAAAAGAAAGATTGTTGTTTACCATTTGAATATTATTTAGATTATACAATGACTGGATTACTGAAAACCAGCCACTTCTCTTCCGAAAAGCGATGCAAAGATAAACAAAAAAATAGCCGTTTACAAGTTTTTTTTGAAATAAAAAAGCAGGGGTATAAAGAGGGTATAAAACAAGGTATAAAGAATCATCAAAGGGTATAGGAGGGGTATAAGCGAGGTATTAATATACCCCGCTAGCTACCATCTTCCGCCGTCATCTCGTCATCATTCTTGGTGTCCGAGTCTGGCACTTCCTTATCCACCTGTTTCGGCAAGATTTCCTTCAAGTCCACATTCTCCAAAAAAGCTGTTGCGCCCAAAATCTTCTTGAAAACATTCACAATATCGCAATAATGATTGAATCTTTCTAAGCTTACCGAGCCCAACTTATCTGAACTAAGTTTCCACCATTCCAGAGCCGCATATTCGAATGGGTCAGATTTCACCTGCGCAAGATCCTTCCATTTGCAGAGCGGAGCACGCTCCGTATTCTCCGGAGGTAGTTTTTCATACAGGTGGGCCAGATGTTTGCAGAAGGCTGTAGGAGTTCCCATATTGAATAGCCCCCACCCGTTTAAGAGGCGGAACACAGGAAACCAGTCGGATTGCCTTTTCACCAGCACTTCAGGACAGCCTTTTTTCTTATAAACCGCTATCTTCGGAATTACCAAATCAACCAGTTCCATGAATTTCTCTTTCTTCACTTCGTTCGAAGGCTTGGCACCCACCGCCTTCATCGCCTTCATCGCCAGCAGCGCCTCCTCGTTGCCGTGCTTGCCCCACTGCTTCACATCGCTCACCCTGCCGTTCATAATCATCAGTACGATGCCCGAGAGCAACTGGAGCATCATCTTACGAGGCACACGCTTATAGAATACCTGGCGGAGGAAATCTACCGGGTCGGCCTTGAACGTGGGATAGAGCGAATAGGGAAAGGCGTGCAGCTGATGTTCTATGGCGTCCAGCTGGTCCTTATAATCGTAGGTGCCCGTCTGCTTCTTCTTGAGGGCGATAGGCGCATCTATGAAGAACGACTGGGCTGCACGCTCACGATAATCTGAACTGGTAATGAATCCCATCTCCGTATACAGTTGCTCGCCCATGCGATGGATTTCCTCATCGTCTATGAGGTCGAGGTTGTTGAGAATGCGGTTTCTCGTCTGCGTCATCTCGCGCGAATAATCGCTTCGCTGTATTTCCATGAAGCTGCTGAGCCGCTCCCTAGCCTCTTCCAGGTTGTCGCGCAGCTCTGCCTCCAGCGCCGACCGGGAATCGGCATCAAGGGGGTTCTTATCGGCTTCAGCGGAATCTGAATCACGAGAAGAATCTGAATCATGAGAAGAATCTGAATCCCGTGAGAGTTGCTCCTGAATGCTGATGATGTCGTTGATGACGCCTTCCAGCATCATGGTGCAATCACTGAAACGGGTCAGCTTGTCGATGGGCAGAATGGGTCCGGAATAGTGCCAGTCGTCATAGATTCTGTCATCATAGATTTCCCTGCGCGCCTGCTCTATCTCCTGCTCAGAGACGTCCACGCGCGCCTCCACTATCAGCTGGAGTCCCGACTTCTCATCTGCACCCTCCTTGCTGTTGCAGCCCAGGCATCGGGTGCGCAGGTTTCTGCCCTTCCGGGCGATGATGAGGGCTCTTACGTCCTCGCCTTCCAGGGCTGAGACATAGCCGATGAAAAGCTGCTTGTCGTAAGCCTTCACTGCCAGCATATCAAAGGGGTTGGCGTCATCGGGCACAAGACAGATGGTTCTACCCACTGCCTCCTTGGCGTATTCTACCTCACGACCTTTCACGTCGTTGTGGGTAAGACCTACTATATGGAATTTCAGTTTTTTCATTTTATGTTGTTATTATTGTTTTTATGTTGTATTTTGTTTGATGTTGCTGTATTTTGTTTGATGTTGTTATAGTCGGGTACAAAAGTACGGCTTTTCGATGAACCCACCAAGCATTCTTGTTTAAATTTCCTAAAAGAGCATCTGGGAGCAGCAGGGGTTAACAGGGTTAACAGTTAACAGCTGTTTTTTCCTACCTCCCCCTTGCGTACCTTATTATATTAAATATATATATATATACTTATTTTTATATATGTGTGGGAGGGGGAGTATGCATTTTTGAGGTGTTAACTGTTAACCTGTTAACTCTGCCCGGTTGATGAAGGGGAGAATGGGGCAACGGGAGATGAGGGCTAAATGGGCTTATATGATGGCTTTAACGGGTCATAATAGATGACCAATGCCGGTCATCATTTATCGTTAGAATAAGGACAAGAGAAGGCAGAATACTACGATTTCACATCGGCCAACCCATGACTTCCCTGGCAGAAAACCATGAGTTGCGGGGCAGAAAACTATGGATTAGTTTTTTTTAACGTTACATTTTCTATATATTTTTCATGCATGTTCTATGGAATTCCGTTTTTTTATATACCTTTGCTGCCGGAATATTAACAATAAATTTTTAAACGTATGAATTCAAAATCAGCAGCAAAATTGGCTGCATGCGCCTCATTTGCGCTATTTTTGAGTGGAATTCCTTCACAGAAGGCCTGCGCGCAAGAGCAGGAGAAGAAGGTTGTGGTAGAAGATGCAGGCAACGAGAAGCGCTATCTGCCAGCCAACAGCATCAGCGTAAGCAGCGGATATTCATGGCTCAGCAACGAAATTCTTACGGCCAACGGCGACAAGTTGGGCAGAACGCCTACCGGCTTCGACGTGACCATGGAGTACGCCCATCTGTGGAAACTGAAGGGCACCCGCCGTCCTTTTTATTTCGGCTTCTCCATTAATGGCGTGGGCAGCAGAACCAAGGTGGAAATCCCTAGAAACGGCGGCAACGACGTCAACGATGTAATCATGAACTATTTCGTCGGTGCGGGTTACAAAATGGCCTACAAGACCAACAAGCGCTTCATTTGGAATCTGCTGCTGAGCCTTGGCTACGCCTGCACAGACGACGAATTCAACACCACAGATGGCTTTGGCGTCTATGCGGAAGCGGGATGCGAATACATGCTCAGCAAGCACTGGTCGGCTGGCGTGAATCTTGGCGGCATTTCCACCACTTACAAGCAGCCGGCAGGCTGGGACGGCAGCAAATATAAATACGGAATCGATCACAATGGCTTGCGCGCAAAGCTGGCCTACTACTTCTAATTACGGAACCAGGCTCATTGAATTATAAGAAAGCAGCGAGGCGATACTCTACCTTGATTATTTATAGGTAGAATATCGCCTCGTTTCCTTCATTGAAGAGGAGGTCCAGGATGCTCATATTCGGCTGGAAACCGTATTTCTGCTCGTAAACCTGGTAATAGCGCTGGGGAGCGAATTCAGCATCAGGGAGCGGCTTCTTTGGGCGAATCGCATCGCGGAAATCCTTGATATCATCCTCTTCTTTCAGTTCTTTACTCTGAATATAGGCTTCGGTGATTGAAATCTTCGGACGGATGTCGAGGAGTTCTATCATCTTCGCGGTTGTCTCCATGTTGAAATCGAAGAGGAACTCGTATTTCTTCTCGTAGAAGGGGCGGATATCATCCTGATAATACTCGAAGAAAGGGCTCTCGCCGTAGGCTGAAAGGAGCGCATTCCAGTGGACGTGGCGCCAGTTGGCGTGGTCGGAGATGCGGATGTCCTTCATCGACAGGGAGATGTCGTGATTGGTGGGGATGGTGAGCGAGAGGGGGCCGTTGGTGGTAGGGATGAGCATGCGGTTACGATAGGTTTGCTTGATAAAGCTCTCGTGGCGCTCTATCAGGCATTCATCGTAGCGGTTCAGCTTCTGGTACCACTGGATGGGGCCGAAATATGTGGAAGAAAGAAGGGCTTTCAATTTCTGCTTTGTTATGAAGGGTTAATGATGAAGAGGGGGACGAGCGATGGAATCGCTCGGAACGGGGGCAGACGAGGGACAAGCTTCCGGCGGGGCTCTAAGCAGCGGCGAGGAGCACGAGAGAGCGAGGAGCAGCAGCGCGAGGGAGCTAGAACAGCTTATGGGCTTTGCCTATCATCTGGTGCTTGTGGACGAGCTGCTGGCCGGTTGGCGTCTTCAAGAGATAGAAGCGGCAATCCTTGCAGCCGCAGCGCTTGCAGCATACGGTTGGGATGACGAACTGCACGGTGTCGATGCGCAGCGTATCGCCTGGAAGCTTCTCTATCCTGCCTATGAAATGAGACTCGAAGACACGCTTGCGGCGCTGGTTCTTGGGCTGGTAAACCACCGTATCGGTGAAAACAACCACATCGCCACGCCCGAAATTTTCGCAGTCAATCCTGTTCACTATCACCCGGTTGCCTGCCTTCAGCTGGGGCGGAAGCCCGCCCTGAGGCACCGAGAAGATAGTGAAGACATAGGTGCGCACTGCCCAAGCCAGGAGCAGCGACAACACCAATGCTATTAGGAATTTGACGGCAGTCTTCAATTCTTATTTCTTTTTCTTACTTAATATTGTCTACAAAAGTGAAGAGGCGATTCCAACGGATGCCCGAGAAGCCCGGATGATCAGGGCTGTGGCTCCACCAGATGAAGATAGGCTTGCCCACGATGTGATCCTCAGGCACGAAACCCCAGTAGCGGCTGTCGGCTGAGTTGTGGCGGTTGTCGCCCATCATCCAGTAATAGTCGAGCTTGAAGGTGTAGCTCTTCGCCAGCTTGCCGTTGATGAAGATGCGGCCAGCGTTGTCTACCTTCAGGTCGTTGCCCTCGTAAACCTTGATGCAGCGCTCGTATACAGGCAGGTTCTTCAGCGTAAGAGCGATGCTTTCGCCCTTCTTCGGAATCCAAACCGGACCGTAATTATCTCTTGTCCAGCCGGTATAGGCGTTGAGCGGATAGAGGTCGCCATAGGTTGCATCCGTATTGATAGAGATGCTCTCTACGAGGTTTCTGTTCGCCTTCAGCGCCAGATAAGCCTTCTTGGTGAGTGGAATCACGCCACTCTGATTATACATCAGCAGGTCTTCGTTGGTGATTCCCAGTTCATCGGCAAGGTCGATTGGGAACTCGCCCTTGAGCTTCATCTTATAAGTATACTGCACGTTATCAGGCTCCTTGTTTGCCTTTCCGTTCAGATAAACGATGTGGTTCTTGATCTGCAGGGTCTGACCAGGCAAGCCCACGCAGCGCTTTACATAGTTCTCGCGGCGGTCGGTAGGACGGCTGATGATGTCGCCATATTCGCCCGGCATGCTGCTAATGTAGTTGCGGCCTGTAGCATAAACCTGCTCAAAATAGTGGCGCTGCTGCAATGGGTTCATCGCGCGCACATCCTTTTCCTGTCCGTTCTGCTGCATCAGCTGGTCGCCGATGCTGTAAACCATCTGATAGTAATCATTCGCCTGATAGCGCTCCTCATTGACGAGCGTATCGCCTGCAGGATAATTGAACACCACGATGTCATTGAGTTTCACGTTACCCAAACCCTTTACGCGGCGGTAATCCCAGTGAGGCCACTCAATGTAGCTCTTCACGTTGACCAGCGGCATGGTGTGCTGGGTGAGCGGCATGGTGAGCGGAGTTTCAGGGATGCGAGGACCATAGCTTACCTTGCTCACGAAGAGATAATCGCCCGTGAGGAGACTCTTCTCGAGAGAGGAAGACGGAATGACGTAGTTCTGGAAGAAGAAGAGGTTGATGAAATAAACCGCTACGAGAGCGAACACGAGCGCATCTACCCAGCTCATGATGAAACGGATAGGACCTTCCTCATCCTTCCACCACTGCCAGTGAATCTTCTTGGTGATGTAAACATCGAAGATGAACGGAACCACGATGAGTCCCAACCAGCTTTCTACCCAAACCAGAAAGAGGAGATAGAGGGCGAGAACCACTGCGAACTTCGCCCACTGTACCTTCATATTGAGTTTTTGTTTCTGCTTGTCTATCATAACTTCTGCTTAGAACTTAAATAAATCTGATGTGGTGAGCAAACCGGAATGGTTGGCTGTGAACTCAGCTGCGAGAACGGCTCCCAGGGCGAAACCCTTGCGAGAATGGGCACTGTGCTCGATGGTAATCATATCAGCATCTGAATCATACATCACGGCGTGGATTCCAGGAACCTCGCCATCGCGTACGCAGTTGATTACCAAATCCTCATCGGTGATGTTTGCATCGCCCTCATCGTGATGACCATCCTCTGTCCAATAAGTAACGCCACGCTTCCAGTCCTTCTTTCTGTCGATGTTGTCGATGATTTCCTCGGCAAGGGTGATGGCTGTGCCTGATGGCGCATCAAGCTTGTGCACGTGGTGGGTTTCCTGCATGCATACTGAGTACTGTGGGAATCCGTTCATGATCTTAGCCAGATAGCGGTTTACGGCAGAGAAAATGGCCACACCGATGCTGAAGTTAGAGGCCCAGAAGAGGGTCTGCTTACCATCTGCGCAGAGCTTCTCTACGTCTTCCTTATGGTCTTTCATCCAACCTGTTGAACCTGAAACCACCTTCACGTTGTGAGAGAAAGCCTTCAGATAGTTGCCGTAAGCGGCAGTAGGGTTTGTAAACTCGATGGCAACATCGGCAGAGCAGAACTCCGGACTGTCGATATCCTCAGGGTTATTCACGTCAATCTTACATACGATTTCGTGGCCACGCTGCAGGGCGATCTCCTCGATCATGTGTCCCATCTTTCCGTAGCCGATCAAAGCAATTTTCATCTTTATCTATTTTTTATTTGTTCTATTCGGCAAAAATACACATTTTTCTTCGAAAAACCTTGAAAAATCCTTGTTATTAT
>OOCK01001439.1_pt1 | contig 10140 bp, 10 predicted proteins | sample 1670951 | NCBI WGS metagenome assembly OOCK01 (sample SAMN06348107, study PRJEB24527) | human gut metagenome | biome: human gut; feature: ankylosing spondylitis patient; material: feces | host: Homo sapiens | place: China | collected 2015-10
AAGAATTCAGCATCTCTTACACAGAGAGTTAATAATGTTAATTATAATGATCTGGCTATAAGGACTTACACTGATAACAGCACATTATCGTATAGAACTGATGGCAATAATGTAGATCTTTCAACAGAGAATGTTGAACTTGCTTCAGAACAGATTAACTATAATGCTCTTATTGACAGTATGAATAATGAGTTTTCAAGATTTAAGGCAGTGCTTAAATAATATATAATGTGATTGATATATGGAAGGAGAACAGGACTATGTCTATGTTTACGGCGTTTAATATTAGCGCATCCGGAATGACAGCCCAGCAGTTAAGAACGGATGTTATATCAGAGAATATAGCTAATGCAGACACAACAAGAACGAGTGATGGAACTCCCTATGTAAGAAAAGCGGTTGTGTTTACCGAAAAGACAATGACTGGTACAGCACTTGGAAAGTCTGCGTATGGTTCATATGGTACAGGAGCATATTCAACATTTTCAGATGCATTAAGACTTGCCAATGGTGGTGTTGTTGGAAGCGGCGTTAAGGTGACATCTGTATATGAGGATACATCAACAGATATGGAAAGGGTATATGATCCTTCACATCCGGATGCTGATGAGAATGGATATGTTACATATCCTAATGTGAATGTGGTTCAGGAGATGACAGATCTTATAGATGCATCACGTTCATATGAAGCTAATATATCAGCATTTAATGCCAGCAAATCTATGGCAAGCAAGGGACTTTCAATAGGTTCTGCTACATAACATATGTGGATAACTGGTTTAATTCATATGATTAATACTATATTTGAACAAAAAGAGGAGATTTAACATGGATCTTACTAGTGCAATAGGAAGCCTTGGCGGTGATTATGTCAATAAGGTTACATCGGCAATGAAAGAGAATGCATCACTTAGTACATCTAAAAGCAAAGATTCAGATACAACATTTGATGCTATATACGACTCAGTGGCAGGGCTGTTGAACAGTACCAACTCATATGTGCAGAAAGCACAGCAGGCAGAGATAGATTATGCTCTTGGCAATATGACTAATACTCATGAGCTTGGAGTTTATCAGCAGGAGGCTAATATTGCTCTGCAGTATACAGTAGCAATAAGGGATAAGGCATTGGAGGCCTATAACTCTATTATGAATATGTCAATGTAATTAGGGGTTTTATATGGATAAATTAAAACAGATTCCAGCCAGATTTCTTGAAATATGGAAAAGCTGGTCCAGAAATCAGAAGATAATAATTGTGAGTGCTGTAGCTGTATTTATTGCGGCGGTTGTTGTTATTGCAGTTGTGTTATCAAGACCAACATATCAGGAACTTACAAGATGTGAAGATTATAATGAGATGAATACAGTTACTTCTCTGCTTACAGATAATGGGTATACATATCAAATTGATAATATGGCAGTTAAGGTAAAGGAACAGGATCTTACTAATGCTAAGATGCTTATTGCTTCTAATGATATTAAACCTTCGGGATATTCATTAGATGATGCTCTTAATAGCAGTCTTACAACAACAGAGTCTGATAAGAATAAGAAGTATGCCAAATATCTTGAAACTAAGTTTGAAAATGATATTACTTCTTTAGACGGAATCAAATCTGCATCTGTTACAGTACATTTGTCAGATGATACGAATTCATTCTATTCTACAAAGAAAGATACAACTGTAGCCGTTACGATTGATACTAATAAGACAGTTGGAGAAGACACAGCGGAAAGTATAGCAGTTCTTCTTGCAACAGCAGTAGGAAGCAGCAATACTAATGGTATTACAATTATTGATACATCAGGAAAGACATTGTTTAATGGAGCTGATAATTCGGGTTCAGTTTCTAATATTGCTTATTCAAGCAAGTTAAAGTATAAGTCACAGATTGAATCAACGGTAGCAGCAAGTGTTAAGAATACAGCACTTTCAACATCACTGTTTAATGATGCAACAGTTGCTATTAATCTTGATCTTGACTGGGATACTGTGAATAAGATTGCTACTGAGTATACAGCACAGGAAGGCAGAGAAGAAGGTCTGTATGATACTTCTTATGAACTTGAATCGAATGGAACAAATGGTGCAGGTGGAACACCAGGAACTACGAGTAATGGAGAAACAGGAACAACCTACGATCTTACAGATGGTACATCAAGTTCATCAACATATACTGTAAAACAGTATCAGTATCTTCCTAACCAGCTTGTTACTACAACTAATAGTGATCCTGGAAAGATAGTATATGGTACTTCTACAATGGCTGTAACGCTTATAAAGAATGTTATTTATAATGAAGAAGATTGTAAGAATCTTGGATATCTTGATAATATGACATGGGATGAATTCAAGGCTCAGAACGCAAATCCTGTTCAGGTTAATGTTGATAATGACTGGATGAATATGTTTTCAAGTGCTACAGGAATCTCAACTAATAACATTACTGTTTTAGCATATAATGTACCTTATTTCTATGATGCACCGAAGACTAGCGTATTAAGCCGTGCTTCATTCTGGATTCAGATTGGACTGGCTGTTGCTATACTTGGTATTCTTGTGTTTATAGTTTTGAGAAGCGCAAGACCACTTACAGTAGAAGAGAAGGAACCGGAACTTTCTGTAGAAGAAATGCTTGCTTCAACTAAAGAAAACCAGCCTTCTGTTGATGATATTGATCTTCAGGAGAAGTCGGAGACGAGAAAAGCTATTGAGAAGTTTGTTGATGAGAATCCTGAAGCAGTTGCATTACTGCTTAGAAACTGGCTTAATGATGACTGGTGATTATTATGATGGATAGGACCTGAAAGGTCAATTGATTACATATGATTGGAGATGGAAACATATGCCAAAGACATCAGCTAATGCTGAAAGAGGAATGGATGGTGTAGAAAAGGCTGCTATATTGCTTATTGCACTTGGACCAGAGAAATCAGCACAGATTTTTAAACATTTGAAAGAAGAAGAAATAGAACAGCTGACACTTGAGATTGCAAACACAAGCAGTGTCTCACCTCAGACAAAAGAACAGGTGCTTAATGAGTTCTATGAGGTATGTCTTGCACAGCAGTATATTGCTGAGGGTGGTATCACATATGCCAAAGAGCTTCTTGAAAAAGCACTTGGAGAAGATAAGGCAAGAGATGTTATTGGAAAGCTTACAGCGAGTCTGCAGGTTCGTCCATTTGAGTTTATCAGAAAAACAGATTCTACACAGCTTCTTAACTTTATACAGGATGAGCATCCTCAGACTATAGCCCTGATTCTTTCATATCTTCCTGCAGCACAGGCTTCGAGTGTTGTTTCAGCACTGCCACCTGAAAAACAGGCGGATGTAGCCAAGAGAATTGCCATGATGGACAGAACATCGCCTGATGTTATCAAGCAGGTTGAGAAGGTACTTGAAAGGAAGCTTGCCTCACTTGTTAATCAGGATTACACAATTGTTGGTGGTGTTGATGCCATTGTTGAAATTCTTAATTCTGTTGACAGAGGAACAGAGAAGCATATTATGGAAACTCTTGAGGTTGAAGAGCCAGAGCTTGCTGATGAAATCCGTAAGAAGATGTTCGTATTTGAAGATATTCTTTCTCTTGATAACAGAGCTATTCAGAGAGTACTCAGGGATGTTGATAATCATGATCTTGCTCTTGCACTTAAGGGGGCTACAGAGGAAGTTCAGAATGTTATTCTTAATAACCTTTCAACACGTCTTGCTTCTATGATTAAGGAAGATATGGAATATATGGGACCTGTACGTATGAAAGATGTTGAAGATGCTCAGCAGAAGATTGTTAATATTATCAGAAAGCTTGAAGATTCAGCAGAGATTGTAATATCACGTGGTGGAGGTGACGAGATAATTGTCTAATCTGTTAAAACGTGTATACACGGTGAATAAGGACGAAAGAGTAATTGATTATAATGATCTGATTAAGAAAAAGCTAGAGGCAATCATGGAGTCTAAACATGCAGCAGTTGATACAGATGGATTTGTTAGCGGACTCAATGCGGACGTTGTTGAAGAACTTATATCAGATGATAGTTCGGAAGAACTAATACAGGATAGCGGAGCTGATTCTGACCAGTCTGCGGCTGCATTGGAAAATGCTAATGCTGAAGCAGCAAGAATTATAGAAGATGCCAGACTTCAGGCTGAACAGATTGTTTCAGAAGCAAATAGAAATGCTGATACTGCATTTGAAGAAGCCAAACAGAATGGCTATTATGAAGGCTGTTCTAAGGCAGATGCGGAAATTGAAAAGAAGCAGCAGGAGCTTGAGACGGAGTACAATAAGAAAAAATCAGAACTTGAAAATGAATATAACGAGCTAAAGGACTCTATAGAACCTGAACTTGTGGAAGTTATTACAGATGTATTCAGAAAAGTCACAGGTGTTGTAACGGAGGATAATCATGATATTATCCTGCATCTCATTAACGATGTCATGCATAACGCAGATGCAAGCAGAGATTTTGTTATAAAAGTATCGCCTGATGATTATAGTTTTCTTATTAATAATCAGGGCAAGATATATTGTGCAATGTCAAGAGAGGTCAATATAGATATTGTGGAAGATGTTACGCTTGAACGGAATCAGTGCATGATAGAGACGAATACAGGTATATTTAACTGTAGCCTTGATATTGAACTTAATAAGCTTATTAATAATATTAAACTTTTAAGCTGCACAGGCTGATGTTACAAGTATGATCAGAACTAATTTTATTGTTAAGGAGGATGATATGTCATCAATTAATAAAAACAAATATTTATCGCTGACAGAAAAATCCTTCTATAAGAAACTTGGGAAAGTGACTAAGATTGTTGGTCTTACTATTGAATCGGTAGGACCGGATGCCAAGCTTAATGATTTGTGCAGAATTTATTCTGCGGATAACAGTCAGGAATTATATGCAGAGGTAGTTGGATTTAATGATTCAAATGTGCTTCTTATGCCATATGATGTTGTGGATGGGATAGGTCCGGGAAGTGTTGTTGAGAATATGGAACGACCTTTGTCGGTAAAGGTTGGTGATGGCATACTAGGACATACACTTGATGGACTTGGGAATCCTACGGATGGTTCTGAATTAGAATATACAGATGAATATCCGGTTGAGGCAGCACCGCCAGATCCTATGGACAGGGAGATAATAAGCAAGGTGCTTCCTCTTGGCGTAAAGGCTGTAGACGGATTACTTACTGTTGGCAAGGGACAGCGAATAGGCATATTTGCCGGAAGTGGCGTAGGAAAAAGTACACTTCTTGGTATGTTTGCAAGAAATACTAAAGCCGATATTAATGTTATTGCTCTTATAGGAGAGCGAGGCAGGGAAGTAAGAGAATTCGTTGAGCGGGATTTAGGCCCGGAAGGTATGGCACGAAGTGTCCTTGTTGTTGCAACATCGGATAAGCCTGCTCTCATACGAAATAAGGCTGCGAAGACTGCAACAGCAATAGCAGAATATTTCAGGGATCAGGGCAAGGATGTGCTTCTTATGATGGATTCACTCACACGTTTTTCTATGGCACAGCGGGAGATTGGACTTGCGTCAGGTGAACCGCCAGTGACAAGAGGCTATCCACCGAGTGTATACAGTGAAATGCCAAAGCTTCTTGAGAGGGCGGGGATGTCGGACAAAGGTTCTATTACAGGGCTGTATACTGTTTTGGTTGATGGTGATGATTTTAATGAACCTATAACAGATACTGCACGAAGTATTCTTGATGGACATATTGTGTTGTCAAGAAAGTTAGGACAGAAAAATCATTATCCTGCAATTGATGTTTTACAGAGCATATCAAGATGTATGAGTCAGATTGCAGACAAGAAGCATAAACAGATGGCTGGCAGAATGAAAAATGTAATGGCGACTTATAATGAAGCAGAAGATCTTATTAATATTGGTGCGTATAAGAGCGGCTCTAACCGTAATATTGTGCTATATATAAGATTGATGCAGTTAATAAGTTCCTTATGCAGCAGACGGATGAAAAGTTTGATTTTGAAGATGAAGTCACACAACTGTCAGATATATTTGCGGATTATGAAGCATTTGAAAATGGCTCACTTCAGTTAAAGAAATAGTGGAGGCATGAATGGCAAAATTTTTATACAGCATGCAGAATGTTCTTGATATTAAAGAACGCCTGGAAACACAGGCTAAAACTGAATATGCTGAGATGAATAACAGGCTTTTCATTGAAGAGGAAACTATGAAAAGACTCGGAAAAAGGCTTGATTCATATGAAAATATTGCGAGAAGCTCTGCATCAGAAAGACTTGATATTATGGAAATGCGCAGATGTAATGAGGCAATTGATATTATCAAGAACCAGATGACACAGCAGGCGGTCAGAATAAGGATTGCACAGCGCAATGTTGATAATGCAATGAAGAAACTGACTGAGGCAGTGCAGGACAGGAAAATTCATGAAAAACTGAAAGAGAAAGCATTTGAACAGTTTAAACTTGATATTAATGCTCAGGAAATGAAAGAGATAGATGAAACGGTGAGCTTTAAATATAATAACAAAGATGAGATTGATATGGCTAAGAAAAAAGATGTTAATATTGATGAACTTGATGATGAATCAGGAAAGAGTGGAAAGCTGGTAAGCATACTGGTTGCAATGCTTATTATTGTAATATGGCTTGTTATATTTGCACTTCTTATTAAGATGAATGTCGGCGGTATTGGAAGTAGTTTACGGCCATATCTTAAAAATGTTCCGGTAGTGAATAAGATTCTTCCAGCAGCTACAGATGAAGAAATTCAGGAAGAAACAGGGGGAAAGTACAAGAGCCTTTCTGAAGCAGTTGACAGAATTAAAGAACTTGAAGCACAGCTTGATGAGAACAATAATAATGGGAATGCATCAGCCCAGACAATTGCTGAGCTTCAGGCTGAGATTGCCAGACTCAAAGTGTTTGAAGAGAATGCACAGCATTATCAGGAACTTAAAGATAAGTTCGATACAGATGTTGTATATACAGATAATGCTCCAGATATAAGTGAATACAAATCGTGGTATGAAAGTATTGATTCAGAAAATGCAGCAAAGCTTTACGAACAGGTTGTAAAGGATTTACAGTACTCACAGCAGGTTAAGGACTGGGCAGAAACATATTCTAAGATGGATGCGAAAAATGCGGCAGCTATTCTTGAAGAGATGACTGGAGATACAGACCTTGTTTCTGATATACTTCTTTGCATGACGTCTAAACAGAGAGCAGCAATTCTTGCAGAGATGGATCCTGTATATGCTGCAAAACTTACAGTTATTATGTATCCAGCTAAAGGTTAAGTCTGTAGCACAGACTACCGATATATAATATGGATTAGGTCTATCCTGATTCTAATATGAAGAAAGGAGGAGGATAATATGGTAAGTTCAGCTGTTACAGGAATGGTCCTTCCGGTTACTAAGGTGGCAGGAAGTGTTGGAAGCCAGTCTGGTCAGGATAATTCCGGGAATGTTGATTTTGCAAGGATAATGAATAGTTCTGTAAGAAACGATGTGACTGGGAATTCATCAAAGCAGACTAATACATATTCAGCAGCTCCATCAGATTCACTTGTAAGCATGGGTGCTAATAAGTCTAACAAGAATGCAGATATTGTTACCACTAATTCAACTGTAAAAAATGTAAAAACAGATAATGCGGTTAAAGAAAACAGTAACAAAATGACTCAGGATGTGCAGAATGCAGTGTCGGACATTAAAGAAAAGATTAAGAAAACAATGAATGTATCTGATGAAGATATAGAGAGTGCTATGGAGCAGCTTGGAATTATAGCAGAGGATTTGCTTGACATGCAGAAGCTTACGGATCTTGTAGTTGCTCTTAGCGGAAACACTGATTCACTTGAGTTTTTGACAGATGCAGATTCAGTATCTATGCTCAATGATATACTGGAATATGCAAAGTCTGTGACAGATAATCTGGAAGATGTGTATAATATGGACATTGATTCAATTAAAGAAATGCTTGTTTCTGCGAAGGATGATGTTAAACAGTCTGTTAAACAGTCTGTGGTGAAAGAAGATGCACAGCCAGAAGAACGGCCGGAAGCAGCATCACAGTATGAGTTAAGCAATGTAATTGCACAGAAGACTAAAGTGCAGGCTGATAATGACAATAATGCGGATGATAAGCAGCAGACTCATATGTCTGATAAAGCATCTGTGCAAAATGAAAACTTTACCGGGAATATGGCACAGAACATCCAGAATGCTTTCAGCGAGATTATTGATGAAGTTTCTAATGTTAATGAAGCTGATATTGTAAGACAGGTTGTAGAACAGATTAAGGTTACAACAGGACAGCAGCTTTCAAGTATTGAAATTATGCTTAATCCTGAGAATCTTGGAAAAGTACATATAGCTGTCACAGCAAGACAGGGAGTAATTACAGCACAGCTTACAGCACAGAATGAACAGGTAAAAGCTGCTCTTGAAAATCAGATGACAGCTTTGAAAGAACATTTTAACAATCAGGGCGTGAAGGTTGAATCTGTAGAGATTACTGTACAGAGTCATGGCTTTGAATCACAGCAGAATCTCGAAGGTAATAATTCAGAACAGGCTGGTCAGGAAAAGAAGACTCATAGAAAGCTTGATCTTAGCAGTCTTGAAGAACTGGAAGAATCTGATATGACTGATGAAGAAATCAGGGCAAAAGATGCTATTGTTAATGGCGACAGCAGTGTTGAATATTCAGCATAGAATAAGATGAGAAAGGAGATAATATATGGCTAGTACGATAGGTGCATGGTCTTATGTGAAGAATGATGGTTCATTAAGTACAAAGGACGATGTTAACAGCAACTTAAGTTCAACAGGAAAGAATAAGAGTACTACTAATAAGACAACGCTTGATGTTGAACAGTTTTTACAGCTTATGGTAGCTGAGATGCAGAACCAGGATCCGCTAGAACCTACAGATAATTCGGATTATATGGCACAGCTTGCTACATTTACACAGGTTGAAGCTACTAAAGAAATGAATGATAATACATTACAGGATATGGCATCTAACCTTGTGGGTAAGCAGGTTATAATGACTACAACACAGAACAGCAATGGTTATATAGGCGGAACTGTTGATTATTGGGAAACAATAAATGGAACTGTTTATCTTGGAATTGGTGGAAAGCTTTATGATATTGCAGATCTTGATACTGTAATGGATAAGGACTATTTTGACAAATGGAAAGGAAATGGTTCTACAACAGATACTAAGACAGAGGATACAAAACCTGGGGAGTGACCGTTATGATGAATAATATGATAGGTAATAATATTGCTTCTATCGAAAAGATGACGGACATTATAGGAAAGAAGAATTCTGATAATGTTGATAAAATGTATAATGGCAAAACATTTGCTGATATATATAATCAGAAGCGTTCGATTGAAGAGGTTATTTCCGACAGCGATATTAAATCGTCAAAAGGGTTGAAGTTCTCTAAACATGCTGGTGAAAGGCTTGAACAGAGAGATATCCGGTTATCAGACGAACAGATGACAAGGCTTGAGGAAGGAACCGAAAAAGCAATTTTGAAAGGAATCAAAGAATCGCTCGTTATAGTTGATGATCTGTCTTTTATAGTTAATACAAGAAACAGAACAGTGATTACGGCGATGGATCAGAATAACAATGAAGACAATATCTATACTAATATTGATGGAGCAGTAATTATTTAGCTGGACCGCAAGGAGGCGAATGTCCCTGAATGCCAGAAGGGACGATGCTTTATTGATGAATGCATCAGATATATGTCTTTACATATTTATGGAGGAACAAATATTATGATGAGATCAATGTATTCTGCTGTGTCAGGTCTTAAGGCACATCAGACAAGAATGGACGTTATTGGTAATAATATTGCCAATGTTAATACTGTGGCATATAAGTCACAGTCTATGACTTTTTCAGAAGTTTTTTATCAGACAACTCAGATTGCGTCAGGACCTAATGCAGAAACAGGAAAGGGAGGAACTAATGCTATGCAGATTGGTCTTGGATCATCTGTTGGTTCTATCTCCACAGCAATTTCTTCAGAAGGTGGTTCTGAGAGAACGGATAATGCATTTGACTTAAAGATTGGTGGAAGTTCTTTCTTTA
>OOCK01001441.1_pt1 | contig 10128 bp, 8 predicted proteins | sample 1670951 | NCBI WGS metagenome assembly OOCK01 (sample SAMN06348107, study PRJEB24527) | human gut metagenome | biome: human gut; feature: ankylosing spondylitis patient; material: feces | host: Homo sapiens | place: China | collected 2015-10
GTTTTCGTGTATCTTCTTAATTCTTTTCTCGTTCTGTGAAGAGTAACTTTCACTGCTGATTCACTCATCTGCATCCTTTCTGAAATATCTTTAATTGAATCCGAGTACCAGTACCGCCTGAGAAATATAATTCTTTTATTTTTATCAACTGTTTCAAGAAAATGCGATAACATCTCTCCAATATCTTCCTTGTCCAGATGTGTCTGCAATCCGCCATCACCTATGCATTCTTCCAGTTCTTTTGTCAATTCAACAACTTTGGCCTGTCTCTTTCCCGCATTGTTTTTTCTTATCATATCAATCGCAATATTTCTTGCAGATGCCGCCAGAAATGCGAATAAATACTCTGGTCTTGCAGGCGGTATGCTATTCCATGCTTTCATATACGTGTCATTGACACATTCCAGCCCATCCTCTCTTGATTGCAGTATATTGGCTGCCAGTGCATTTAACTTAGAACCATATTTTTCATCAACTGCATTAATTGCATCTTCATCCCTTTGAAAAAATAAATTGATTATCTGTTTATCATCCATTACTGTCTGTACTCCTTGTTTTTTAAAAGCGTTAACCCTTTCATAATTAAAGACGGATTATTCCGGCAATGGTTACATTTATCCCATAAAAAAATTCTGGAAGACGCATTATCTCCCAGAATCATCTTTATATTCACAACACATTAAGCATTACCACTGTTTTAGTAATTCCCCAAACACATCCAGTGCTTCCTGCACAACATCCGGTCTTGTCATATCTATTCCGCACAGCTTAAGAAGCTCAATAGGGTGCATTGACGAACCGCCTGACAGGAATTTCCTGTAACCTGCTATAACCTGCTCATCCCCCGCAAGTATCTTTGAAGATATTGCGATTGCAGCTGAATAGCCTGTCGCATACTGGTATACATAGAATGGTGTGTAAAAATGCGGTATCCTTGCCCACTCAAGTGCTATCTCATCATCAATAACCATATCTGGGCCGAAATACTTCTCATTCAGCATCTTGTACATGGCACAAAGACTCTCTGCTGATAAAACTTCACCCTGTTCAGCCTTTGCATGCGCTTCCATCTCAAACTCTGCAAACATAGTCTGTCTGTAAAGAGTTCCCTTAAACTGCTCAAAGAAATGATTGAGCAGATATCTTTTCTTCTTCTCATCATCAGTATTCTTTAACATATACTGCATAAGAATCGCTTCATTACAGGTTGACGCAACCTCCGCAACAAAGATCTTATATCCTGCATAAATATAAGGCTGGTTTGCATTAGAATAATAAGTGTGCATTGCATGTCCCATCTCATGAATAACCGTAAAAACATCATTGAGTGTATCTGAGTAATTAAGAAATACATATGGGTGTGTGCCATAAGCGCCCCATGAAAATGCTCCCGAACGCTTTCCGGTATTCTCATACACATCTACCCAGCCATTATTGAAGCCTTCTTTAATGTGTGAAACATACTCCTCACCCATTGGTGCAAGTGCCTTCACAACAATGTCCTTAGCCTCATCATAGCTTATCTTCCAGTCAATATCCTCTACCATCGGTGCATATATATCATAAAAATGCAGCTCGTCAACACCAAGTGCCTTCTTTCTTATATCAACATAGCAGTACATTTTGTCAAGATTGTCATTGACAGTCTTAATAAGATTCTTATATACATTTTCTGGAATAAATGAACCATCAAGATACATGTTCAGTGTTGACTTGTAACCCCTTGCGTCTGCATAGAACATTGCCTGCTTGACATTGCCATAAAACGCTGCTGCAATCGTGTTGATATACGCCCCATACTGCTTATACAACGCCTCAAATGCCGCCTTTCTTACAGCTCTGTCATGACTTTCCATAAATGTGGCAAAATTGCCGTTAGTCAGCTCATCTTCCTGTCCACTCTCCCTTTTCACCTTGCCAAACTTAACATCAGCATTGTTAAACTTAGAAAATACCTCATTAGGCACAGTTGACATCTGTGATGCCTTTGCAAGCAGTGCTTCCTCCTTTTCAGAAAGCGTATGCTCTTTCCCTGCGAGGCAGTCATCAATAAAATGCTTATACATTCCAAGCCTTTCATCCTCGCTGATATATTTATCAAGCACATCGGTATCTATTGATATAAGCTCAGGCTCTAAAAATGCATACTTCTCTGACACCTTCATCGCAGCCATCTTGGCTTTCCCAGATATTTCCTGATACTTTGAATTGCCTGTATCCTCATAATATTTCATAAATGCATACACATACACTCTTTCAGTAATGTATTCTACCCGTTCATACTCCTTAAGCGCCTTGTAAAGCATGCCGGCAGACTCGCCCATCCTGCCCTTAAGCTCACTTGGCTGGTCAGTCAGTTCAAGTATACTGTTATAATCCTTCTCCCATGCTTCATCAGAGCTGTATAAATCACTCACAGCCCATTTAAACTTATCATCAATCTCACTTCTTGCTGGCATAACAATCCTCCATTCATATTAACCTGCGGTAATATCCGCATTTATAAATAAAAGCCTGCAACAACTCATGCGCTGTCACAGGCTTATCATTCGTATTAATCAAGTTCTGGCAGATAAGCAGATGTCGCTATCGCAAGTGCACCATGTCCTATGTGGCAGGCAACTGAAAGTGAAAGTGGATCCATGTGGAAATCAAACTGCGGAAAAGTCTCTTTAACTAACGCAGCCCATTCCTCTGCCTCCTCAGGATTACCTGAATAGGCAACCTCCATATGCATCTTTCCATCCTTTGCAAACTCTGCAAATCTTGTATCTAAATCATCCTGCATTGCCTTAAGCATAATCTTCTTCGCAGAAGCCTTACCTCTTGCCTTGGCAAATGCATCTAACTTCTCACCCTGAATCTGAAGCACAGGATTAAGCTTTAACATAGTTCCAATAGCAGCTGCCGCAGGAGTTATTCTTCCGCCCTTCTTTAAGTACTTAAGAGTATCAAGTGTAATATATATGCTTGATTCCATCTTATGCTTCTCAAGAATCTCCTTAATCTCTGCCGCAGACTTACCCCTCTGTGCAAGCTCCTTCGCATCAAGAACAGACTGTCTCATGGTTACAGAAATTCTCTGGTTATTGACAACCTGAACCTTTCCATCATAATCATCAGCAACCATAGTAGCTGTCTGACATGTTCCGCTGAGCCCGCTTGACATAGGAATATATACAAGTTCATCATATTCCTTTAGAAGCTCATCAAATGCGTCCTGCATCTCACCAATAGAAGGCTGTGAAGTAGATATATCAGCATCCTGCTTTAACTTCTCGTAAAACTCTTCCTGTGTAAGATTAATATCTTCAAAATACTGTTCTCCATCTATAAAGAACGGCATTGGTATAACTTTAACTCCAAGCTCCTTAGACTGAGCCTGTGTAATTCCACTGTTACTGTCTGTAAGTATGGCAACTTTACCCATGTAAATCCTCCCAATAACCTATTGCTGATAAATCAATTATTTTGTTATACTGATGTATATACCTTTATATAGTAAGGCATTTTGACACTTTTGTAAACAAATGTTTCTTATTTCAAAGTAATATTTTTATAAACTTTTATTGGAGAACCACTATGAAATATATTGAGATTGACTATCTGGACAGCATTTTAATGAATGCTCTTGAAGAACTTATTAACAAATGTGACGGCTACGAGCCTTATTACTGTGATTCCCATAACGACAGCTTTATCCAGTGTGCGCTTGTTGATGAAGATGCAGATTCACCTGTAATGTATGGCTTTATTGGACTGCTTATCAATGATGAATGCGGGTATGTTGAAGTTTCAGGTCTTATAGCTCCTGATTTTCGCCATAGAGGACATTTTCGTAATATGCTATCCATCTGTTGCAGAAAGCTTAAAAGCAGCTCTGCTGGCAATTTAGAGCTTATTGCGCCTATAAGTGGAGAACTTCTTAACTGTTCTTTATGTGGTGATGTATGTTTCTACGAATATCTGTACCGGCTTGATAAAGCACATTTTAACTCAGAATCAATACAGGCTGCAGAGCCTGACAATGCCGAATACTATCTTGAGGGTGATGATTATCTTATGTATCTGCCGGAATATAAAGAACCTGTGGCTCTTCTTTATCTTGATACACAGAACACATTTGTCAATGTATACGGCGTATTCGTTGATGAGAAGCTTCGTGGGAAAGGCATTGGTACATGCCTTATGAAGCATTTTCTTAAAGACTACTTTAACATTGCTTCACTTCCACTCGTACTTAATGTAACAAGCAATAACAGGGCAGCTGTGGCATTATATAAAAAATGCGGCTTCGCCGAAGCAAGCCGCATTGAATATCATTATATTAACTGTTCTGACAACTAGTTCTTAGCTGCAATAACATCTCTCATATCGTACATTCCAGCCGGCTTTCCTGCAAGGAACTTGGCAGCCTCAACTGCACCCTTTGCAAATACAGCCTTAGAATGTGCGGTATGCTTGAATTCTATAACCTCGTCTTCTCCAGCAAAAATTACTTCATGCTCTCCAACAATAGTTCCACCTCTTACGGCACTGATTCCGATTTCCTTAGGATCACGCTTCTGTCTTAACTGGCTTCTGTCATATCTGTAGAAATAATCATCATCAAGCACTTCCTTCATTGAATCTGCAAGTGCAAGAGCTGTTCCACTTGGCGCATCAAGCTTCTGGTTGTGGTGCTTTTCAACTATCTCAATATCAAAGCCTGCTGACGCAAACACTTTGGCAGCATCCTGTAAAAGCTTGAATAATGTATTGATTCCAAGTGACATATTAGCTGAACGTAATATTGCAACACTCTTTGATGCTTCATTGATTGATGCAATCTGCTCATCGCTTAATCCTGTTGTACATATTACAGCAGGAATCTTAGTTTTCTTAATATAGTCAACAAGTGTATCCTCTGCCTTAGCTGATGCGAAATCAATAATAACATCTGCTTCAACATTACATTCTTCTAATGAAGCAAATACCGGATATAAGTTATGTCCGTCATCACGAAGGTCAATTCCTGCTACTATCTGTGCATTAGCATCGTTAGCAACTATTCCTGTAATGACCTGTCCCATATGGCCGTTACAGCCATGCATAATTATTCTTGTCATGTTCATTCTCCTGTCAATTAAAGTATTCCGTAGTTAACCATTGCTTTCTTTAATCTCTCAAGGTTAGCCTCTTCCATCTCGCATAATGGGCTTCTGAGTGGTCCCATATCCCATCCCATAAGGTTAAGTGCATGCTTAACAGGAATTGGATTAACCTCACAGAATAATGCATCTACAAGCTCTAATGCCTTAAACTGTAACTGTGCAGCCTTAGCAACATCTCCAGCTGCAAATGTAGCGCAGATATCATGTGTCTGCTTAGGAGCAACATTAGATAATACTGAAATTACACCCTTTGCTCCAATTGACATAAGAGGAACAATAAGTCCGTCTTCACCTGAGTACATATCAAGTCTTCCCTCAGCTAATGCCATTGTCTTGCTCTCCTGTGCAAGATTACCTGTTGCAGCTTTAATAGCAACGATATTGTCAACATCCTTAGCAAGCTTAGCTGCTGTCTCTGGCTGGATATTGCAGCCTGTTCTTCCTGGAACATTATACATAATGATAGGAAGGTCTACTGACTTCGCAACTGCTGTATAGTGCTGGATAAGACCCTTCTGTGTTGCTTTATTATAATATGGTGTAACTACGAGACATCCATCAACTCCTGCCTTCTGTGCTTCCTGTGAAAGCCATACAGCTGTTTCTGTGCAGTTAGAACCTGTTCCCGCAATAACAGGAACTCTTTTCTTTACATAATCAGCAGCAAATCTGATTGTTTCTACATGCTCCTCATGTGTAAGTGTTGATGCCTCTCCTGTTGTTCCGCAGATAATAATTGCATCTGTTGAGTTATTAATCTGGTAATCAAGGAATTCTCCAAGCTTATCATAATTAACTTCTCCATTAGCTTTCATTGGTGTAATAATCGCTACACCGGCTCCGGTAAATACTGACATACCATCCTTCTTTCCGCTGTTAACAGCTATTATTATGTACATGATTCCTGTCTATTCTCATCGCTACCCATGTGAGTAGCTCAACAACATAGAAGAGCCAATCTGCTCAAACAGACTGGCTCTTAAAGAAATCATAGTAATAGTCCTTTAAGTAGCTCTCCATCTATTCGATGACAGTCGTAAAACTATTAATCCTACGCCCAGTAAGACTGCTCCGGAAACAATCCTCTTCGGCACTTTCCCCTTTTACTATCCTTCATATGTCTTCCGGGACATCAGGATAATTACTCTTGAATCGTGCGACCTCTACCTGCTGCAGGGGAAACCCTTACAGTTAATGTGACTATATCACTCTGATAATGTTATGTCAATATATATCCTTAAACTAAAGAACATAAATGTTGTCTTAATTATTCCTCATCTTCAACAAGGTCAATCTTGCTTACTGATACCTCATAAGCAACTCTTCTCTCAACCTCTTCTTCTCCTATTTTCTTAGTGTACTCTCTGCTCTGTACACGTCCGCTAACCTGAAGATGTGCACCTACTTCAAGACCTCCTGCAAATCTTGCATTTCTTCCCCATGCTATACATGGTATGTAATCCGACTTGCCATATGGTCTGTTTACAGCCACTAAGATATCTGCAATTTCTCTTCCTAATGGAGTTTTTCTATAAATAGGAGGCTTGCATACATATCCGTCAAGGAATATCTGGTTGGACTTAGACTGCTCTTCAGGCATCTCGTCATCTTCTAAGAATCTTAATTCTCTTACAAATATTGAGAGCACCAGCTTATTCTTAGTTCCTTCATGTCTGTTATAAGAACGGAACTGTCCTGCAACCTCAATCTTCATTCCTCTATAATCCTTAGTAACATCAATAAGCCTTTCAGATATCATAAGTGGTATGACATCTACCATATCACTTAATCTGTTCACTGATACATTAGCAATATAGAAGCCCTCTCCAAAGACCTCATGGCTGAAAGTGAACTCTGAGACAATCTCTCCAATGATACACACTCTGTTGTTTTCAATTACTTTATCAAGCATTCTGTATTTCTCCCTTCTTTGCCACCTTATTATGTGTTATGGCATGTGCTTTGTTTTCTCTAATATGTATATGTTGTCATTTTTGCAAATATTACAAAAACTTTTTGAATAATGTGTGTTCAAAAAATAAAAAAATTTTTATATATTTAGTATTGTTTTTTAAGAATATTGTGATAGAATATAAAAGTTGCTAATCATAGAAGATATTTTAAGTTTAATTCAGGAAGGACATTATTAATGAAAACAAAGCGTGAAGATATTCGTAATATTGCAATTATTGCCCACGTTGATCATGGTAAGACAACCCTTGTTGATGAGCTGTTAAAGCAGAGCGGAACTTTCAGAGCTAATCAGGAAGTCGCTGAACGAGTTATGGATTCCAATGATATCGAAAGAGAAAGAGGAATCACTATTCTTTCTAAGAATACAGCTATCACATATAAGGATACTAAGATTAACATTATTGATACTCCTGGCCATGCTGATTTCGGTGGCGAGGTTGAGCGAGTACTTAAGATGGTTAACGGCGTTATTCTTGTTGTTGACGCATTCGAAGGTGTTATGCCTCAGACAAAGTTTGTTTTACAGAAAGCTCTTGACATGAATCTTTCTGTTATAGTATGTATTAACAAGATAGACCGTCCAGAAGCAAGACCTGAAGAAGTTATTGACGAGATCTTAGAGCTTTTCATTGACCTTGATGCTAATGAAGATCAGCTTGACTGTCCATTCATCTTTGCTTCAGCTAAGTCAGGCTATGCTATGGCTGACCTTAATGATGAAAAGAAAGACATGCAGCCACTCTTTGACTGTATCGTCAATAACATTCCTGCACCAGAGGGTGACCCTTATGCAGATACACAGATGCTTATCTCTACTATTGACTACAACGAATTCGTTGGTAGAATTGGCGTAGGTAAGATTGATAATGGAAGCCTTAAGGTTAATCAGGAGGTTATGATTGTTAACCACCATGATCCAAGCGTTAAGAAACGTGTAAGAATTACTAAGCTTTACACATTCAACGGACTTAATAAGGTAGAAGTTAATGAAGCAGGAATCGGTGAAATCGTTGCTGTATCAGGTATTGCTGATATTCACATCGGTGATACAATCTGTTCACTTAACAACCCTGTTGCCATTCCTTTCCAGAAGATTTCAGAACCTACTCTTTCTATGGACTTCATGGTTAATGACAGTCCTCTTGCAGGTAAAGAAGGTAAATTCGTTACTTCAAGACATTTAAGAGACAGACTTTTCAAGGAACTTAATACAGATGTTAGTTTAAGAGTTGAGGAAACACCTGGCGTTGAGAACTCATTTAAGGTTTCAGGACGTGGTGAGCTTCATCTTTCAGTTCTTATTGAGAATATGAGAAGAGAAGGTTATGAATTTGCAGTAAGTAAAGCCGAGGTACTCTACCACACAGATGAGAGAGGTAAGAAGCTTGAGCCTATGGAACTTGCTTATATCGATGTTCCAGATGACTGCACAGGATCTGTTATCCAGAAGTTAAGCCAGAGAAAGGGCGAACTCCTTGGTATGTCACCAATTAACGGTGGATACACAAGACTTCAGTTCTCTATTCCTTCAAGAGGTCTTATCGGATACAGAGGTGAATTCCTTACTGATACTAAGGGTAACGGTATTATCAATTCTTCTTTTGAAGGATATGAAGAATACAAAGGAGATATTTCTTACAGAAAGAATGGTTCTCTTATTGCTTACGAAAGCGGTGATGCTATCACTTATGGTCTTTTCAATGCGCAGGAAAGAGGTACTCTCTTCATCGGACCTGGTGAGAAGGTATATGCCGGAATGATCGTTGGCGAAAATCCTCGTACTGAGGATATTGAGGTTAATGTATGCAAGACAAAGCATCTTACCAACACTCGTTCTTCAAGTGCTGATGAGGCTCTCCGTCTTGTTCCACCTAAAATTCTTAGCTTGGAGCAGGCACTGGATTATATTGACACAGACGAATTACTTGAAGTAACACCAAAGAGTCTTAGAATCCGTAAGAAGATTCTTGATCACACAGCTCGTTACAGAGCAAACAAAAAGTAATTATTTTTAGGAGGTTTGAATTATGGATAGCGATTTAGGAGCTAAAGTTAAGAAGTTAAGAATTGCACACGGTCTTACACAGGAAGACGTTGCTAAAGCATTAGAGGTTACACCTGGTTACATAAGTAATGTTGAGAATGGCCGTAACCTTACGACATTAAGAATGCTTTCATATTATGCAGAACTTACAGGAGTTTCTCTTGATTATCTTGCAGGAAGCGTTGACAAGTCATACCAGAATACAGCTCTTGACAATGAAATCATGCAGATTGTACAGAAGTTAGATGTTGATTCTAAGGAAAAGCTTATCTCTACACTCAGAATCTGGTTTGCTGAGAATAAGTAATTAAAACCGACAGGCATATAAATAAGGAGACGGGTTATATTCCCGCCTCCTTTTATTTTTTAGCTCTGTATTGATTTCATCTGATAGAATTCGCCTTTAAGTTCCATAAGCTCATCATATGTTCCATATTCAACGCAGTGACCATCTGCTATTACCGCTATTCTGTCTGCACCCTTTATAGTCGATAATCTGTGTGCAACTATAAATGTTGTCCTGTCTTTAGTAAGATTATTAAGTGCCTCCTGAATAAGCTTCTCAGATATACTGTCTAATGCTGATGTTGCCTCATCAAGAACTATTACTTCAGGATTTCTCATAAGTGCTCTTGCAATCGATACACGCTGCCTCTGTCCTCCTGAAAGCTTTCCACCATGCTCTCCCACAACTGTATCTAATCCATCCGGAAGTGAATCTATAAGATCTCTTAAATTAGCTGCGTCCACAACTTTATTAAGGGATTCTTCATCGAAATCATCTATTCCATATGTTATATTATCTCTTATAGTACCTGAGAATAATATTGATGTCTGCGGTACAACTGCCAGATGCTTTCTATAACTTCTAAGATCAATATCTCTCATATCATGAAGAAATGACGTAACAACTCCGTCTGTGGCAAAATTAAAACCTATAACAAGGTTAAGAATTGT
>OOCK01001443.1_pt1 | contig 10099 bp, 7 predicted proteins | sample 1670951 | NCBI WGS metagenome assembly OOCK01 (sample SAMN06348107, study PRJEB24527) | human gut metagenome | biome: human gut; feature: ankylosing spondylitis patient; material: feces | host: Homo sapiens | place: China | collected 2015-10
AATACTGTATTACTTTTCTTTGCCATGATGCAAAGGTACAAAAGTTTCTTTATCTATTCCGTTGTTGCAGGATATTTTAGCTAGCAGCCATGCCTCTCATCCACGGACAATATCGGTAGAGCCATATTTCTCTCTCTGTTGCTTGTTCTGACGAACGTTTGATTATTTGAGCAACAACACTGACAACGACATTGTCAGAATCAACAGCTTGATAGATCGAGGAAATTTCAGCAGGATTATAATCGCCGAACTTCATCAGGTCTGGGTCTGTTAGCACAGCTTCAAGCATCTTGTCATTATTTGTAGTATATTCCATAATTATAATATGTTTATGTTATAATATGTTGTAATATCATCAAGTTCTGTATATGTAAAGTCCGCATTTTCAGATAAAGATGCAAAATCTCTCACACGTTTCATCTCCATTTCTAGTAGTCTTCGCTCCATATTGAAATTTTCTGCTGCAGAGTTTATTATAGGAGCAACTATTAGATCATGAATCACAGCATTGTACTTATCCTTATGTTTTCTCAGAATTCGACCTCTACGTTGAATGAATTGTCGAGGGTTTCCAGTACTAGCACAAAACACTGCCATTTCGCTGCGTGGAACGTCTACACCTTCATCAAGACATTTCATTGAAGTGAGTACTTCCAAATCGCCATTAGCAAAATCACATAAGATCTTGTCTCTATTTTTTGATGAGGAGGTAAACTCACACACAGTAGTAGTATTACTTATACCCTTAACAATATCTGTGTATTGATCTATTAAATGTCTTGAAGTGTCGTCGTCACCAATAATATCTGATGTATCAAAAACATCTGATGTATCATCCGGCTTGTTGCCTTCAGGTACATATACCAAGGTATATTTCAAGTTACCTTTTTCCTCGTACCTTTGCTTCAAGATGTTGCGGAATACGCCTTCTTTATTCTTTGCTTTATGTATTATACGTTTCCGTTTCAACAGTAAAGCCATAAGGATATCATCACTTTTAGGAAAAGACAGGCTGTCATAGTTAAAGTATTTTGCCAGTTGTAATGATATCTTTATATATTCAGCCATTTCTTCATCATCCAAGTACACGACATGAGGATAATAATAGTAGCGGCAAAGGAAGCCATTGTCTATAGCATCACGCATAGAATACTCAAATGTATACCCTTTTTCACTTCCAAAGAAGTTTGCCAACCTACTATTGGCAACATCATCATACTGTCTATTAGGAGTCGCAGACAGCCCTATACGACGAAGATACTTAATAGCGTCAAGCCGATCAAGTATTCTACCAGCCCCCATATTATGAGCCTCATCCGCAATGAATAGAGTTTGATTTACAGAAAAGCCATTCAATGTTTTGAAAACATTGGCACGAACAAACGATGCATAAGTAGATATAATGATAAAAGACTCCTTGCTATCAGAATAATTAAATGTTTCTTTTATATGCAACGCCTCTATCTCATCCTTCCACTTTCTATTACGCGAATATACCTTATATATGTTTTTGAAATTAAATTTGTGACATTCGTCAACCCATTGTTCAACCAAGGTTTGAGTCGGCACAAGTATGATCGCTTTGTAATAACCTTTACTTTTATATATTTCTAATAGACAATTAAGAGATGTTATTGTTTTTCCTGTACCCGTAGCCATCGCAAATAATCCACGCTGCTTATTATTCTTCCATTTTTCAAAAGCCTGTTTTTGATATTCACGAGGACCTGAAGGATACGGGAAATGTGGTACATCATTATCGCTATCATGCACATAAGCGTTTTCTTCACTCACTTTCAGTGCTTTTCTTTCTGCTTTGAGTCTTTTCAGTTTACGCTCAACATCAAGCAATTCATCAACATCTTTTTCATTAAAGGAAGAAGCAATTGCTATTTCGAGTTTATCAGCTGACAAATATTCGATGCCTGATTTCTGATGATTCATAATGGCATCAAACTCTTGACGTTGACTCTTTATGCGTGCACGCACCATACCATCTACGCTATCGCTTCGATCTATTTTTATTTCTTCCAGATTGTTGAACAGCCCACTAATTGTAAAATTCGCAGACCCGATGAAAGAAGTAACGCTGTCTCCATCTCTGAATTGTCCAGACTTAGTATGCGCTATACCTTTACGGTTGCGTGGACGTATTATTCGTATATCAATACGCTTGTTGTAGATAAGGAAGGCCAGGCAATCAAAGAACTGCTGCTGATATTCGTCAAATGTTTTTCGCAACGATTCAAAATCTGTAAGATCAAAACAATTGATGAATGTACCTTTTATTCCTTCGTTTATTGCTTTCTTATCTGCTTCCGAAACTATTTGGTTTATTACAAGACGCATTCTGCCACCATTCGCAATGAATGTAGCAAAGCCAACAGCAAGCACACTGATTGCAGCAGAGCTAAAATAGCCCAGCTGCAAATCAAACTCACTGCTATTTCTTAAACCATCGTTGAAGAATTTCTCGGGCGAATTATTTTCTCCAGGACGATATGTGCCGTCTTCAGCCCAATCAACCTCGTATAGCATAAATCAAAAGATTTTAGATGAAACAATTTGTACACATTACCTCATCATCGAACAATTCGACAAGTGTTGTACCCTTTTGTTTAGCGCGGTTTTCCTCCTGACGTTTTATGATGTCAAGTTTTATCTTTCTTATACGTTCTGGTTTTATCATGTCAGCAAGACTTTCTCCTTGATTCCATGTATAACCGTCTTTTTCGAACTCCATTGCTTTTTTATATAGCTCAGGATGTTGTTCATAAAGCCATATCCATTCTATTTTCTGCTGAAAAAAGCAGAAATAACAACCAGAACGGCTTCTGCAATAAGTACCGGTCTTTCCATCAACTTCAAAAGGTATTTCCTCATAATACTTTGGCACACCAACGCCACTCTCTCGTAATAGTCTGAAGATGTCATCTTTTACAAGAACTTCGTCGTTGTCTATCAACGGAAAACTATCAAGTTTGCCAATTGGATATTCTGTTGTTTTCAAATATTCAAAAACAACATGGTTGAATAGTTTTACATCTATGTCAAGCAATGCATTCAGTTTCTTTGAGTAGTAGAACTGTTTGGATATAGGGCGCTTCAAAATCTCCATAATATCCTCACGTTGATAGTCCTTGCATAAGCTATCATATAATGCTATTATCTGTTCTTGCTGATCATTATGGAGGACCTTATTTATGACATCAATGCTCCATATATTACGACGGAAGGGGAACACGGCTTGAATATTGGGTTTTGAAGAAATGTATCCATCGCGATCCTCGTCGCCACGTATGCCTACATATGACACAGCATAGTCCTCGCCAACATAGCGTTCAAATTCTGCCAGTTTCATCTTTTGTGTACACCAACGAGCCTGCGGTGATGGCAGAAAGCCACCACACGCTTTAAGGAAATGCTCAAAAGGTGTCGGTTCTGGACTGTCCTCGGCAGCACGGAGTCGTTTAATGCTACCAAGATAAGCCCCGAGACGATCTATCAGCAACTCTGTTTCCGCAAGTTCGCATCCTGTATCAGAGTTATAGTATTCTATCTTTAATTGCGGATATTTCTGTTTTAGGTATATAGCCAATGCAGCACTGTCTTTACCTCCAGAAATTCCAAGTATGTGTCTTACGTTCATTTTGACATTTTTTTATTCAACACCCTTAACAATGTACATACAGCGACATTGTTATTGTCTATGTTTGCGAGTGCGTTATTTAAAAGCATTTCAAGTTCATCCGCTTTCTCTGTTTCTGTTTTTGTCAGCTTGAATGTCTGAGATGAGATGTTTGTGCCTTTTGTAGCAACCATATCAACAGAAAAACACTCCTCGTCACTATCAATGTCCATCTGTGATATAACTGAATATTTCTCGCATTCGCGGAACAACATTATAAGATTGTGTACAAGCTTTTCTTCTTGATCATCACGCAATCGTTCAAGCGGTTGTTCTAAAGCAGTGTAACAGATTGACTGATACCATTCCTTGCGATTATCAAATTCTGTCATTACGTGATGATAGAACTCCTTGAGACGATCTGTCAGAAGATGCTCGTTAACAGAAGAAAATCGGCTGCGTATAGTCAATATATATTCCGTATAATTATATTCCTCAATACTCAATGCATCTAAGAGACTTGATTCTATACGATCTATCAGATCATTATAGCATGATCGCAATTCTCTCACAGCACGGTTAACGACATAACAGAACTCTTCCACATTCTCTTTGTTCTGCAATGCTGTTTTGTCGAAACCTAACGCTTCAGGCAAATCCTCAAAGAATGTCTTTTCTGGATCTTTAGCTACTGCGAGAATGTCGCGGAAACGTGCAGTCTGCTCGTGGTTAAACTTTCGTGTATGCTTGGCATAATCGTTAAGTTGTCTACTATAGAAGAAAAAGAACGGCTTAATAGTCTCAATGAAGTCGTTGCTTTTTACATCTCCCAAAGTCTTTACGTTAAGGAATTTGCGATATTGGTTGAATATATCCATACGTACGCCTGATACGTCCAAAGCTTTAATACTATAGTCGGCAGGATGTTTTTGTAGTAGTTCAAAGAACTCCATATTCACATTCGGTATATATGCACCTCCTGTGCCATACAATGAATACTCCTGTTTCTTAATGTACAGATATGTAGGAATCCAAAATTCGAGGAAACCCTGTTTTAATTTATATGGACGTGCCGACAATAACTTTATCAGTTCTGATATTTTACGTGGCTTGTTGGTTGTTGAAACCAAAAACTCCTCACAAGCGTCCCATAAAGGCATTAATCCGTCATTGGTAGGTTGACTTGAAAAAGCGCCATCTACATGAAGTCCTGTATGCTTCAACAGAGAATAATATATGGTTTTCTCTGGAGGAAATTTATCCTTGGCAAATCCAAAATCTGCTTCATTCCCTTGATTGAGCATCGCTGCAAGATATTTCACACGGGCACTTGATATCGAACCGCTCAACTTATGACGATTGAACAATTCGTTATTCATTATCGGTGTCTTAGGATAGATGGTTTCGCACACATGCGACAGAAGTTCGTTAAACATACGGAACGTTTTAACTTCCACCTCTTTGCCATCGAATATCCATGTTACATCATCGCTATATGAAAACAATGCTTCATTGAGCGACTTATCTAACAATACCTTCTCATACTCCAAGAGATTTTTCACTTCTGTTATAGCAACATGATCGGACTTATCCAGTAGCACCTTGCTCAGTATATAGTTATACTTCTCTATTAAGTATAAATGATCTACAAGTTCACTTGTATTTTTAAAGCAAGCAAAGACTATTGCATTGCTACACTCGCTACTTAACTCAACTGTATCCTTTACAACATTCTTGTTTGAAGAGAATATGAGTTGTATGTAGCCATCAGTATCACCAGTAGGAGTTTTATCCTGACCTTCCTCCAAAATTTCGTATTCGAAATAGCGCGGCGTTCCTTTCTGAAAGTAGCACATTTTTACCGGTGCTATCTTCTTAAAGCAATAGCTGCGTATTTCATCAACAAAATTTACGGGACGACCTACTACTAAGCCTGCTTTTCTAATTTCGTCTTCGATGTTTATATCAGTTCCATCAAATAGTATATATCGTAATTTATAGCTTGCAAAGCGTATTATCTTGTATTGCTCAAGGAGGTTGAGTATATGTAAAGCATCTTCAATTCCAAGCGCAACTTTAGCATAGTAGGCTGTTTGTTCTCGCGTCATCTTGAAAGAAGAATTGCCAAGCAAGTTTAATAGTCCGATAGTTTTTACTATCTTTATTGCTCCAAGCAATTCATTCTTAGTTTCCCACGACTGACCTTCTACACGTTCAAGTGCCACCTGCATAGAACTCCATTGCATTGAGTCAGCATTGGCATCCTTTAGATACGAATAGAAATTATGCAAGATATAGTCGTAACAATTTGCAATACAATAAAACCCATCTTCGTATTCACACAACGAATTTGCTCCTTTCGTATTAAGAAAGGAGAATAATGATCGTTCATTCTGTCCATAACGCTGAATTGCCTGAGTAATGGCGTAAGCAGAGAATGGCTCCAACGGATAAAGAGCTTTCGCTGTTTCTGGAGTAAATCCATCAGATACGAATTTTGTATCTTTTGCAAGTTCGCACAATTTGGTTAACACTGTTTCACTGTCGCCTAAATCTTTACATGAACCATTTTGTTTTGACGCGAGGTAAAGCAGTTGTTCTACAGGTTCTATAAAGACCAATTCCTTGAAACGTCCTTTCACCTTGTTCCACTCTTCTTTCTGTATTGTAGAAAGTTTTCTTGCATATGCGCTGAAGTTTTGATGTAAAGTTGTCACAAGTAGGATTTGTCTTGTAGGAGCATTGACAAACTCTGCCAGTTTCTGCATAAAATACAGTTCCTGCTCAGGATCGTTCTTAGCAGCATGTTCAAGAACCTTACCAAATTCATCAATAAATATGATAAGGAAACTTCCACGCTTCTTTGCTTGGTTATATCTGTTACGCAATTCGTCAAGCACATTATCGGAAGTTCCGTCAATAGCCAATTTATTGCGCATTAGTGAAGCAAGATCTTTGTAATCGCCTACAATCTTCAGCACTTCATACTTTTTACATGAAGATAAAGTCTGCGGATTTATAAGATTATATTGACCTTTGCTCTGCAAATCTTTTTCCAACGCTAGCAAGAAGCATGACTTGCCAGTACCATACGAGCCAATAATCGTGAACGAATGAATACCAGAATTATACCCATTTACGATTCCGGATGCTACTTCTTGAGCATTGGGGGTTACGATATAATTGAAATCCTTGTTCTGGCCTTCTTCAATATTAGCCGACAAACTAAACTGCTGCATTTTCGTAGTATCTGTTAAGTAAATCAAATAGTTCTATTTTCTTGCCTTCCTTAAATAGAAGTTGGCGAATTCCTGAATTGTCACTATACTGCACATAGTAGGAATACTCACTATCTATCTGCCTCATCATTTCAATCACTTCAACATCTGTCATACAGAATACAAGCCCGACATTCTGCAATGTATCATACGCAACAGCTCCATCGTCACCTTTCATCATAAGAATGGCACAAAAGAATATCTCCAATGGCACAGAACGCTTTCCTTCTATATTGAATGTGAATGTCTTATCTGAATTGTCGTGTCTAATAAGATTCAAATCTATCAATAAAGAAGAATAATCTTCATAAGACTTTGGATTTGATGGTTGAGTATAATTCTGAATCAACACATTAAAATCTTTTCCTACTGTATTAGCATTGAATTGCTTCTGTTTGTCATCTTCTGTCATCAGACGTTTTACATAGTTCTGTATCTGCTCTTTATCAAACTGCTTACGTTCTTTCTGGTAGCGTAGAAATAAAATGTTATAAAGAGTTGCTTCTTGTGTTATAACAAGAAGTAAATGAAGCAGCCATAGCGTGCCGAGACTTTCTATACACCTGTCTTTGCCATGCCCCATTCCAAACAAGTAATTTGCTAACGTCGTTGGTTTGTCCTGCTCCGTCATACCTAAAGCCTTTAACCAATAGCGTATTGAGGCTACCATGTTTTTGCCAACGCCCAATTCCACAACAGAGTTAGGATCGTTGAAACTTTTGCCTTTTACAATATAATCATATCCTTTTATCGGCCATAACATTCTACACGGAAACGATTCATGACCAGAGAACACATACTTTTTATACATAAAGAAAAATACTTTATTCGTTATGTTTCCGACAGAACCCCAATATCAGATAGATTAGACCTACGTTTGCTTTTATGCTTTTAAAAACAGAATGCGTGGGTTCTTTCCCTTCGCCCGTTTCGCAAACCGTAGGCCTTCGCATTGCCCAAAATCGCAAAAAACGGACAACTGCAGAAAGCCCACGCATAATATACAATATAGTCCCATACATGGGAAGCCATATACACACGTACCCATTGTGCATGAGACATATGTATACAGCAACCCAAGGCAGGGTTATAAATATACCTACCGTGGGCATCTACGTTGCCATCTCGTCTTTTGCGATTTTTGTAAAGTTGCGAAGTTTACGGTTTGAAAAGACAAGCGTCAAGTAAACGCCCTATTTCTTAAAAGTCTGCACCCTCCCACTTATTACCCTTTTCGGGCTTTCTGCAGGACGGATACTAAATGCAAAATTAATGAAAATATCTTGAATCACCATACCGACACTGTCTTTTTTGTATTTCTCATATTATATATGAATATTCGCTTATATTAATTTTGCCATTTCCATTGTTTTTTCGTACTTTTGAAGCATAATAACCAAACCTAAAGCTATATGAACGAACCATATTTCAACTATGATATCGCCTATGATGTATACACCAAACAGATAAAGAAAATGGCTGTTGGAAGCATCAAGCGAACTGGCATAAAGAAGATAGCCAAGCCGGTATTGCTGCTGGCTGTCATAAAGGGTATCGAGGATGGAGTTTTCAAACAAAACCGATTCGAATACGAGCAACTTGCAGAGATATACGAGGCTGTGTTCAAGAAATACGCAGAGATAGCAAAACAGAGTGAATACACCCTACCCTGCTATCCTTTTTATCATATGCAGACAAGTGATTTCTGGAATTTAAGTATCCTAACGCCGCATTCAGAAACAAAAACGGTTTCACCTTCCATTGCTTGGCTAAAGAACAACATTGAATATGCTTATTTAGATCATGCGTTTTGGGATATGCTTCAACAGAGCGAATACCGCAAACGGGTGGCTGAGTTTATTGTCAACACGAAGATAAAGACAGCTACGGCTAATAGTCGTTCGTTGTTGCGCATGTTCCTCGGTTGGCTCTTGGCTGTGTAAAGCCCTCTCGCGTGCGTGGCACACCTTTTGCCCTGACACGATATTTGTAGGTTTGACCGCTCAAGAGTGCGCAGAAAATCAGAAAACAAATTGTGGGTGCATTTTTCGCGAGTTTTGGAGGGGTTGAAAGGACGAGAAATGTAACGTACTGATATTTAATCAGTTGTGGCGTTATTTCCTAAAAACAAGTGCTATTGTGGCACTTGTACTGAGTACTCGTGCTACTAAACTCCAGTACTCGTGCTGCTAAACTCCAGTACTCTCAGCACGAGTACTGGGTAGAAGTGGCACTTAGGGTGGATGAAAATGGCACTTGCACCCGACGAAAGTGGCATTTGGGGTGGGCAAAAGTGGCACTTGCACACCAAAAAACTACATTTTTGTGGTTTTCAAGGCGAACAGCGAGGGCGAAAAGGTGGCGTCTACCGCGGTTTCTCTCTCCAGAATGGGTGTTCAGGCCGAGGGTGCTTGAACAATATTTGCATTGCAAGTTACGGGGTTGGCGTAAAGTTTTTACAACAAATTTGATGAGCGTTGACCTCCTACAGATGGCACGGATGAACACAGATGGTTGGGGTGCGCTGTTCTCCCACAGAATTCACAGAATACACAGAATTTGGCAGCGTGGGTATGGCAGGGATGCCATACCCTCCTAATCTGTGAACATCCGTGCCATCTGTGGGAGGCTCTTCTCTGCCAGAAGGTTCCGTGTGTGCGTTCTGCGGGAATATCTTTTCTCCCACAGATGGCACGGATGAACACAGATGGTTATGGTGCGCTGTTCTCCCACAGAATACACAGAATACACAGAATTGGGCAGCGTGTGTATGGCAGGGATGCCATACCCTCCTAATCTGTGAACATCTGCGGGAGGCTCTTCTCTGCCAGAAGGTTCTGTGCGTTCCGTGCGTTCTGTGGGAATATCTTTTCTCCCACGGATGGCACAGATTGACACAGATGGTTGGGGTGCGCTGTTCTCCCACAGAATTCACAGAATACACAGAATTTGGCAGCGTGGGTATGGCAGGGATGCCATACCCTCCTAATCTGTGAACATCCGTGCCATCTGTGGGAGGCTCTTCTCTGCCAGAAGGTTCCGTGTGTGCGTTCTGCGGGAATATCTTTTCTCCCACAGATGGCACGGATAAACACAGATGGTTGGGGTGCGCTGTTCTCACACGGATGGCACGGATGGACACAGAATTTGGCAGCGTGGGTATGGCAGGGATGCCATACCCTCCTAATCTGTG
>OOCK01001462.1_pt1 | contig 9974 bp, 4 predicted proteins | sample 1670951 | NCBI WGS metagenome assembly OOCK01 (sample SAMN06348107, study PRJEB24527) | human gut metagenome | biome: human gut; feature: ankylosing spondylitis patient; material: feces | host: Homo sapiens | place: China | collected 2015-10
AGTACGGCTGCAACCCCAACCAGAAGCCCAGCCGCATTTATATGGAAGATGGCTCCGACCTGCCCGTGACTGTTCTGAACGGCAAGCCCGGCTACATCAATTTTCTGGATGCGCTCAACTCCATCCAGCTGGTCCAGGAGCTGAAAGCGGCCTGCGGCCAGCCCGCAGCGGCATCCTTCAAGCATGTTTCCCCGGCCGGTGCAGCCCTGGGCCTGCCCCTGACCGAGGTGGAGCGGAAGATGTACCACATCGCCCCGGATCTTGAGCTGTCTCCGCTGGCCTGCGCCTATGCCCGCGCCCGCGGTGCGGACCGGATGTCCTCCTTCGGTGACTGGATCGCCCTGTCGGATGTCTGCGACGTGCCCACCGCAAAGCTCATCCAGCACGAAGTGTCCGATGGCATCATCGCACCGGGCTACGAGCCGGAGGCGTTGGCTATCCTGTCCGGCAAGAAGAAGGGCAACTACAACGTGGTCGCCATCGACCCGGAGTATAAGCCTGCCCCGGTGGAGCATAAGCAGGTGTACGGCATCACCTTCGAGCAGGGCCGCAACGAGCTGGTCATCAACGCCGACACCATGTTGACCAACTGGGTCACCGAGAATAAGACCGTCTCGGAGGAGCAGAAGCGCGACCTCGTCATCGCCCTCATCACCCTGAAATACACCCAGTCCAACAGCGTCTGCTATACCTACAACGGCCAGACCATCGGCGTGGGTGCCGGCCAGCAGAGCCGCATCCACTGCACCCGTCTGGCAGGCCAGAAGGCCGACAACTGGCAGCTGCGCCACATGGACAAGGTGCTGGATCTGCCCTTCCGCGATGATGTCTCCAAGCCCAACCGCGACAATGCCATTGATGTTTACATCGGCGATACGCCCGAAGATGTCATCGGCGACGATGTCTGGGCCGAGACCTTCACCGAGCAGCCTGCTCCGCTGACTGCCGAGGAAAAGAAGGAGTATCTGCGCCACGTCACCGGCGTTTCGCTGGGTTCGGATGCGTTCTTCCCGTTTGGCGACAACATCGAGCGCGCCCGCCGTTCCGGCGTGACCGCCATCGTCCAGCCCGGCGGCTCCATCCGCGACCAGCAGGTCATCGACACCTGCAACAAGTACGACATCGCGATGGCCTTCTGCGGCATCCGGCTGTTCCATCACTGACCCTCTCAGGCGCTTCGCGCCAGCTCCCCCAAAGTGGGAGCCTTTGGCAGGACGATAGAGAGAATGCTGGACAGATAAGGCCCGATGTTCCGGAAGCTATTGGGCTCCGCTGCTTCGAAAAGCAGCAGCTTGCCTGAGCGGCAAGGCCCACATCTCTATGGCGGGTCGAACCCAGGCAGTCAGCAGGGCCAGAACCGACTCGCCAGTGCCTCCCACTTTGGGGGAGGTGGCATCGCGTGAGCGATGACGGAGAGGGGAGGATCTGGATGGAACACGAGAGTTTAGGAGATAGAATATGGCTAAAAAAATATTAGTCGTTGGCGGCGGCGGACGTGAGCACGCCATCATCAAGGCATTGAAGAAGAGCCCGGACTGCGGCGAGATCTGGTGCGCACCCGGCAACGGCGGCATCAGCTATGACGCCAAGTGCAAGAACATCAAGGCCACCGATGTGGACACCATGGTCGCGTTTGCAGCGGAGGAACAGTTCGATTACGTCGTCGTCGCGCAGGACGACCCGCTGGCTCTGGGCATGGTCGATGCGCTGGCGGCGGTCGGTATCCCGGCCTTTGGCCCGGACAAGGCAGCGGCCCGCATCGAGGCTTCCAAGGTCTTCTCCAAAGACCTGATGAAGAAATACGGCATCCCCACCGCCAGGTATGAGACGTTTGACGACCCGGCCAAGGTCATGGACTACATCCGGGCCGAGGGCAAGTACCCTGTCGTCATCAAAGCAGATGGTCTGGCTCTGGGCAAGGGTGTGCTCATCTGTGAGAACGAGCAGCAGGCCGCCGACGGCGTGAAGGAGATCATGCTGGACAAGAAGTTCGGCGCTTCCGGCAACCATGTCGTGGTCGAAGAGTTCCTCACCGGCCCGGAGGTCAGTGTGCTGAGCTTCACCGACGGCAAGGTGGTCAAGCCCATGGTGTCCAGCATGGACCACAAGCGGGCCAACGACCACGATACCGGCCTGAACACCGGCGGCATGGGCACTGTGGCCCCGAACCCCTACTACACCCCGGCCATCGCTGCCGAGTGCATGGAGAAGATCTTCCTGCCCACCATCCGGGCCATGAATGCCGAGGGCTGCCCCTTCAAGGGCTGCCTCTACTTCGGCCTGATGCTCACCCCGGACGGCCCGAAGGTCATCGAGTACAACTGCCGCTTCGGCGACCCGGAAACGCAGGTCGTGCTGCCGCTGCTGGAGAGCGATCTGCTGCAGATCATGACGGCCTGCACCAATGGTACGCTGGCCGACACCGAGGTCCGGTTCTCCGACGGTGCCGCCGCCTGTGTCATCCTGGCTTCCGGCGGCTATCCCGTCCAGTATGAAAAGGGCAAGCCCATCTCCGGCCTGACCAACGGCCAGCTGGCAGGGGAGGAGAACATCACCGTCTACCACTCCGGCACGGCCATCACCGAAGACGGCACCCTCGTCACCAACGGAGGCCGTGTGCTGGGCGTCACCGCTACGGCACCCCGGCTGACCGCCGCCGTCACCCAGGCTTATGCGGCAGCCGAGAAGATCTCCTTCGAAAAGCTGCACAAGCGGACGGATATCGGTCTGCGGGCCCTGAAGGCGATCGCAGAAGGGTAAGCCCTCTCAGGCGCTTGCGCGCCAGCTCTCCCGGAGGGAGAGCCATTGGCATATCGGGCAGGTCTGCGCGTTGTCGCCGGTGGCTCTCATGCAGCGGGGCCTTATCCCGATTGGCAGCAGTTGCTGACCTCTGTCGCGGAGCCCGAACGTTTGGGTTAAATAAAGCGTGATTCATCCAGCAGTTTCAAGACCGTCCTGCCAATGCCTCGCCCTTTGGGAGAGGTGGCAGCGCGCCAGCGCTGACGGAGAGGGTGAGTCACTGAAAGAGAGGATAAATTCCTATGGTATATCGTATCTATGTGGAAAAGAAACCCGGCTTCGACGTGGAAGCCGAGGGGCTGAAGAATGAACTGGTGTCGCTGCTGGGCGTGTCCGGCCTGACCGGCCTGCGCCTGCTCAACCGCTACGACGTGGAGGGCATCGACGAGGCACTGTTCCAGCAGTGCGCATCCACCGTGTTCAGCGAGCCGCCGGTGGATGACACCTACGACGCACTGCCTCAGTTTGAGGGTGTGTCCTTTGCTGTGGAGTATCTGCCCGGCCAGTTCGACCAGCGCGCCGACTCGGCTGCCGAGTGCATCCAGCTCATCAGCCAGGGCGAGCGCCCGCTCGTCCGCTCGGCCCGCGTCTATCTGCTGCAGGGCGGCCTGACCGAGGCGCAGGTGGAGGAGATCAAGAAGTATGTCATCAACCCGGTGGAGGCCCGCGAGGCAAGCCTGGAAAAGAAGGATACCCTGAAGATGGAGTACCCCATCCCCAGCTCCGTGGCGGTGCTGGACGGCTTCAACGAGCTGGACGAAGAGGGCCTGAAGAAGTTCATCGAGGAAAAGGGTCTGGCCATGGATCTGGGCGATATCCGGTTCTGCCAGGACTATTTCCGCGGTGAGCACCGGGATCCCACCATCACCGAGATCCGGATGATCGACACCTACTGGTCTGACCACTGCCGCCACACCACCTTCGGCACCATCCTGGACGATGTGCAGATCGACGATGCTGTGGTGCAGGAGGCCTTTGACCGCTACATGGCCATGCGCGAGGATCTGGGCCGCACCAAGAAGCCCCGCTGCATGATGGACCTGGCCACCATCGGTGCCAAGGAGCTGAAGAAGCAGGGCATCCTGAAGAACCTCGACGAGTCCGAGGAGATCAACGCCTGCACCGTCAAGATCAAGTGCGACGTCAACGGCAAGGATGAGGACTGGCTGTTCCTCTTCAAGAACGAGACCCACAACCACCCCACCGAGATCGAGCCGTTCGGCGGCGCAGCCACCTGCATCGGCGGTGCCATCCGCGACCCGCTGTCCGGCCGCAGCTACGTCTATCAGGCCATGCGCGTGACCGGTGCGGGCGACCCGCTCAAGCCCGTCAGCGAGACGCTGCCCGGCAAGCTGCCCCAGCGCAAGCTGGTGACGACCGCTGCCGCCGGTTACTCTTCCTACGGCAACCAGATCGGCCTTGCCACCGGCCAGGTCGATGAGATCTATCATCCCGGCTATGTGGCCAAGCGGATGGAGATCGGCGCCGTCGTGGGCGCGACTCCCGCTTCCCACGTCCGCCGCGAGTGCCCGGCTCCCGGCGACGTCATCGTCCTGCTGGGCGGCCGCACCGGCCGCGACGGCATCGGCGGTGCCACCGGCTCTTCCAAGGCCCACAATCTGGGCAGCCTCGACCACTGCGGTGCCGAGGTCCAGAAGGGCAATGCCCCCATCGAGCGCAAGCTCCAGCGTCTGTTCCGCCGCGAGGACGCCTGCAAGATGATCAAGCGCTGCAACGACTTTGGTGCGGGCGGCGTTTCCGTTGCCATCGGTGAGCTGGCCGACGGCCTGTATATCGACCTGAACAAGGTCACCAAGAAGTATGACGGTCTGGACGGCACCGAGCTGGCCATCAGCGAGAGCCAGGAGCGCATGGCCGTGGCCCTTGCCCCGGAGGATGTGGACAAGTTCATCGCCATCGCCACCGAGGAGAACCTCGAAGCAACTCCCGTGGCCAAAGTCACCGAGGAAAAGCGCCTGAACATGGTGTGGAACGGCGTGTCCATCGTCAACATCAGCCGCGAGTTCCTGAACTCCAACGGTGCAGAGAAGCACCAGAACGTCCATGTGGAGCAGGGCACCGTCTGGCAGCCCCAGTGGTCCGGCATCACCTTCGCCCAGAAGATGAAGAACATGGTGGGCGACCTGAACGTGTGCAGCAAGAAGGGCCTGTCCGAGCGGTTCGACTCCACCATCGGTGCCGCCACCGTCCTGATGCCCTTTGGCGGCGCACACCAGCTGACCCCGCAGAACGCCATGGTGGCAAAGCTGCCCGTGGACGGCGAGACCACCACCTGCTCCGGCATGGCATGGGGCTACAACCCCTACCTGATGAGCGCCAACCAGTATGTGGGTGCCCGGATGGCTGTGGTCGAGAGCGTGACCAAGCTGGTCGCCTCCGGCTTCCGCTATGAGGACGCCTACCTGACCTTCCAGGAATACTTCGAGCGCCTGGGTTCCAAGCCGGAGCGCTGGGGCAAGCCGCTGGCCGCTCTGCTGGGCGCACTGGATGCCCAGATGGGCCTTGGCATCGCCTCCATCGGCGGCAAGGACAGCATGTCCGGCTCTTTTGAGCAGCTGGATGTGCCGCCCACGCTCGTCTCGTTCGCGACGGCCATCGGCAAGGCCGGCCGGGTGATCTCGACCGAGTTCAAGAAGCCGGAAAGCACCGTCGTGCTGGTGCGGCCCATTCTGGACCCGGAGACCGGCTGCCCCAACTTCTTCTCGCTGAAGGCCAACTATAAGATGGTAGAGCAGCTCATCGAAGAGGGGATGGTCGCCGCTGCCTGCTCGGTGGGCTACGGCGGTCTGGCTGAGGCTCTGTTCAAGATGGGTCTGGGCAACCGCATCGGCTTCAAGATGATGGCCGACAAGACCACGGCGGAGATGTTTGCGCCCATGTATGGCTCCATCGTGCTGGAAATGGTGTCCGATTCGCCTGCCGGTGAGCTGCTGGGCGAGACCACCAAGGACTACACCTTCGAGTGCTGCGGCGAAACGCTGGATATGGCCGAGCTGCAGGAGATCTGGGAGTCCAAGCTGGAGCCGGTCTACCCCTACCGCAAGGCCGGTGCCAATGTGGACAAGATCAACGGCCGGCTGGAAGCTCCCGCCGCTGCGCCCAAGATCGGCGTGGCAAAGCCGAAGGTCATCATCCCGGTCTTCCCCGGCACCAACTGCGAGTACGACACCGCCCATGCCTTTGCGCGCGCCGGTGCCGACCCGGAGATCCTGGTCATCCGCAACCTGACCCCGGCGGACGTCACCGCCAGCTGTGAAGCACTGGTCAAGGCCATCGGCGAGAGCCAGATCGTCATGCTGCCGGGCGGCTTCTCCGGCGGCGACGAGCCGGACGGCAGTGCCAAGTTCATCGCCTCCTTCTTCCGCAACCCCGCTGTCACCGAGGCAGTGCGTGAGCTGCTGCAGAAGCGTGACGGCCTGATGCTGGGCATCTGCAACGGCTTCCAGGCCCTCATCAAGCTGGGTCTGGTGCCCTACGGCGATATCCGCCCCATCACCGGCTATGACCCGACCCTGACCTTCAATACCATCGGCCGCCATCAGAGCATGCTGGTCCGCACCCGCATTGCCTCCACCGGCAGCCCCTGGCTGAGCAACTGTGCTGTGGGCGATGAGCACACCGTGGCCATCAGCCACGGCGAGGGCCGCTTCGTGGCCCCGCAGAACGTGCTGGACGAGCTGGTCCGGAACGGCCAGGTCGCCACGCAGTATGTGGATCTGGACGGCCAGCCCACCATGGATCAGCGCTACAACCCCAACGGCTCGGTCCTCGCCATCGAGGGCATCACCAGCCCGGACGGCCGCGTCTTCGGCAAGATGGGCCACTCGGAGCGCAGCGGCGAGTACCTGTACAAGAACGTCACGGGTGATAAGTACCAGCCGATCTTTGAGGGCGGCGTAGACTATTTCAAGATTTGATGGTAGAATAAAGATATCGGCCTTTCCGTTGCAATGGATGAGTTCCTTCGTACAACCTCTCAGTCACGGCTGCGCCGTGCCAGCTCTCCTGGTAGGAGAGCCTCTGGCGTACCGCAGGGCTTCGTTCGCATGGCATACCATGCTGCTGCCGTAAAAAGCAGAAACTGTATCGTGATGCCAAGGGCTCCCCTACAAGGGGAGCTGTCGAACGAAGTGAGACGGAGAGGTTGTATAGAAGGATAAAAATCAGAGAGGCTGCACCGAGTAAAATCTGCCCTCGTGCAAGTGACCGGGGGCGTAGGAGGATTTCCAATGTCTCAGCATGACCGCTATATCAGCCCGTTTTCCACCCGTTATTCCTCCGATGAGATGCAGTACATCTTCTCGGATGACAACAAGTTCCGCACCTGGCGCCGTCTGTGGGTGGCGCTGGCCCGCGCAGAGATGAAGCAGGGCCTGACCAACATCACCCCCGAAATGGTGGAGGAGCTGGAAGCCCATGTGGACGACATCAACTACGATGTCGCCATTGCCCGCGAGAAGCTGGTCCGCCACGACGTCATGAGCCATGTCTACGCCTACGGCCAGCAGTGCCCCAAGGCGGCAGGCATCATCCATCTGGGTGCGACCAGCTGCTACGTCGGCGACAACACCGACATCATCGTGATGCGTCAGGGTCTGGAGCTCATCCGCAAAAAGCTCATCGGCGTGCTGGCCAAGCTGGCCCGTTTTGCCGAGGAGTACAAGGACATGCCCTGCATGGCCTACACCCACTGCCAGCCCGCTCAGCCCACCACCGTGGGCAAGCGCGCGACCCTGTGGGCCAATGAGCTGGTGATGGACCTGCAGGAGATCGACCATCGTCTGGCTGTGCTGCAGCTGCGCGGCGTCAAGGGAACCACCGGCACCCAGGCTTCCTTTATGGAGCTGTTCAAGGGCGACGCGGATAAGATCCGTGCCGTGGATGCTTCCATTGCCGAGGAGATGGGCTTCGACCCCGAAGCCGTCATCCCGGTCTCCGGCCAGACTTACAGCCGCAAGGTGGATTCCTTCATCCTCAACGCGCTGGCTGGCATTGCTCAGAGCTGCATGAAGTTCGCCACCGACCTGCGCCTGCTGGCCAACTTCAAGGAGATGGAAGAGCCGTTCGAGAAGAACCAGATCGGTTCCTCCGCCATGCCGTACAAGCGCAACCCCATGCGCTGCGAGCGCATCTGCGCACTGAGCCGCTATCTGATGGTGGACGTGCTGAACCCCAGCTTCACCACCGGCACCCAGTGGTTCGAGCGCACCCTCGACGACAGCGCCAACAAGCGCGTTGCCATGGCCGAGGGCTTCTTGGCGGCAGACGCCATCCTGAACATCATGCTGAACGTCACCGACGGCATCGTGGTCTACCCCAAGGTCATCCGCAGCCGTCTGATGGCGGAGCTTCCTTTCATGGCCAGCGAGAACATCATGATGCAGGCCGTGGAAAAGGGCGGCAACCGTCAGGAGCTGCACGAGCGCCTGCGCCAGCATGCCATTGCCGCGGGCAAGCAGGTCAAGGAAGAGGGCCTGCCCAACGATATGGTGGACCGCATCGCCGCAGACCCTGCCTTTGGCCTGACCAAAGAGGAGATCGTGGCCGGTCTGGTGCCCGAAAACTTTGTGGGCCGCGCTCCCCAGCAGGTGGAGGAGTTCATCGCCCACATCCTCAAGCCCATCTTTGACGCCAACCCCGATGCGATCGAGCAGCATGCTTCGTTGAGCGTGTAAAAGCAGGCGGGCTGTTCGGCCGCCTTCCGGCAAAAATGGAAGACTGCGCGAAGAAGCGTGAAATAAGATTTGCTGCGCCTTGCTGTTTTGGCAGGGCGCAGCTTTGCTATCACAAGGAGAACCCATGCGATTGGATAAATATCTGGCCGAGACGGCCCAGTGCACCCGGAGCGAGGCGAAGACGCTGCTGCAAAAGGGGAAAGTGACCGTGAACGGCACGCTCTGCAAAAAAGGGGACACCCAGCTCCGGGAGACGGATGTGGTGGCCGTGGAAGGGAGACCGCTGGCGTACCAGAAGTTCGTCTACATCATGCTGAACAAGCCCGAAGGTGTGGTCAGCGCCTCCACCGATAAGCGGGACACCACCGTCGTGGACCTGCTGGGCGACGCCTACCCCCGGCGGGAGCTGTTCCCGGCCGGGCGGCTGGACAAGACCAGCACCGGCTTCGTGCTGCTGACGGATGACGGCGGCTTTGCCCACGACATCCTGGCCCCGAAGCGCCATGTCTCCAAGACCTACACCGTCACACTGGACACGCCGCTGACCGCTGAAATGAAAGCGGGCTTTGCAGCGGGTGTCACCCTGGCGGACGGCACGGCGCTTTCCCCCGCCGAGGTGGAGGTCCTGACGCCCGACGGCCTGACGGTGCGGGTGCTGCTCAAACAGGGGGTCTACCACCAGATCAAGCGGATGTTCGGCGTTTACGGCGCGGGGGTCAACGCCCTGCACCGGGACGCCATCGGCGGCCTTGCGCTGGATGCGGCCCTTGCGCCGGGGCAGTGGCGGGAGCTTTCGGACGCTGAAGTGGCAGAAATTACCGGCTGAGGGGGTCGGCTTTTCACCCCATTTTCAAAAAAACATCACAATTTCCCGGTAAAATACAGATAAGAACCACGCAAAAAGGCGCTTTTTAGGCCGTGTCAGACCCTTGAAAGATAATTTCAACAAGAAAAATAAAAATTTTTTGGTGAAATATGTTGCAAAAGTAAATTCTTTTGTGTAAAATAGATAATGTAATGCGGCGAAATTGTTAAAAATCACAATCTCGTCCCTGCGGCTTGCACAAAAGAGGAAAAGGGGTATCCATTTATGGCCAATAGAGTATTCCAGAGCGTGATCTACCAGATGAAAGACGCAATCGACCGTGTGGTCGGCGTGGTGGATGAGACCGGTGCAGTGATCTCCTGCTCGGAGCTGAACCTGATCGGAGAAGTGCGCGAAGGCTTTATGGCGGAGCGCCTGACAGCGGGCGACCGTTTTGTGCGGGATGGCTACACCTATCAGCAGTTCTCCAGCGCCAAGCACAACGACTATGCTGTCTTCGTGGAGGGCGCGGACGAGACCGCCGGTCAGTTCGCGGCGGTGCTGTCCATCAGCCTGCAGAGCATCAAGCAGTATCACGATGAAAAGTTCGACAAGTCCAACTTCATCAAGAATGTGGTGCTGGACAACATCCTGCCCGGCGATATCTACGCCAA
>OOCK01001464.1_pt1 | contig 9953 bp, 8 predicted proteins | sample 1670951 | NCBI WGS metagenome assembly OOCK01 (sample SAMN06348107, study PRJEB24527) | human gut metagenome | biome: human gut; feature: ankylosing spondylitis patient; material: feces | host: Homo sapiens | place: China | collected 2015-10
ATGAAAGGCGCAAGAATTCTGCGCTTCCACACTTCCGACAAGGTTTTCCACTCCATCAATGCAATTTGCTGGTACGCCTTAGTCATCACCGGTGCCATCGTTTATTTCGGCCATTGGATGGGCGATATTTCCGATGAAACCTCTAACCTCATGATGGTTTGGCACCTCTGGCTGGGTGCTCTCTTCACCCTTAACTTCGTGGGCTATGTTCTCTTCGCTCCCGAACGTTTTGCCGTGACCCTTAAGAATCTTCTTGAGTGGGACAAAAACACTATTATGTGGTTCAGAAATTTCGGCGGTTATCCGCGTCGTTTCTTCAAGATCCCGTTCGGACCGGTTGAAGTTCCGCCGCAGGGTCGTTACAACGGCGGCCAGAAGATGAGCTATCTTATTTTCCTCGCAGCTGTCGTTTACCTGATCGCTACCGGCTGGCTGCTTTGGTTGGGTGCTCCCCTCCTTGGCAAGACCGTTTTCTACTGGCTCTTCATCACTCACGTTTGGGGCAGCTTCATTGTTACCGCTATGGTTACATGCGCTCATATTCCTCTGGCTCTCCTGTCCATGGAACATTTCAAGGGCATTTGGAGAATCGGTTCCGGCGACATCTCTTACGAAGCCGCTGAACATCACGCTCTGACATGGGTCAAACGTGACGTCGTCAAAGTTGTTGAAAAATAATCCTTGACCGCTGAATAAAAAGAGGGGGCTTCGGCTCCCTTTTTTGTCGGCTGTACATCGTAGAATCACGGAAAACAGAGGAATTTTTTATGGCGGAAATGAATCAGACCCCCAAAGGTATGCGTGTTCATATCGGAATTTTCGGACGAAGGAACGCCGGGAAGTCGAGTGTGATCAACGCGCTGACCAAACAAAACATTGCGCTTGTCAGCGACGTTGCCGGCACGACCACAGATCCGGTGTTTAAAGCGATGGAAATCCTGCCTCTGGGGCCGGTGATGATCATTGATACCGCCGGCATCGACGATATCGGAGATCTGGGCAAACTTAGGATCGGCAAAACTAAAGAAGTCATGACTAAGACCGATGTCGCGGTCATTGTGATTGACGCGGTCAATGACGTTTCTGACTTTGAACGATCCTTAGTTTCTGAGTTTAAAAAACTGGGAACGGCCTACATCCTCGCAGCCAACAAGATTGAAACGGTTGCCGATCCTGCCGAGCGGATTGCTGCCTTGGAAAAAGTTTTCGGAGAAAAAGTCGTCCCAATCAGCGCGCTGGAGAAAAAAGGCATTGATGATCTGCGCTCGCTTATCGTCAAAACAGCACCGGAAGCTTTCGAAGACGGTCCCATGCTTCGGGATCTTGTCAAAGAAGGCGATACCGTCGTACTTTGCGTTCCCATTGACACAGCGGCACCCAAGGGTCGAATCATTCTTCCCCAGGTGCACGCTATACGGGATATTTTGGACGCCAATGCCAAGGCAGTTGTTGTCAAGGAAAATCAGCTCGCCGAGCAGCTTGTAAACCTTAAAGAACCGCCTGCATTGGTGGTTACGGACAGCCAGGTCTTTGCAAAGGCTGATCGCGCTGTACCCAAAGAAATTCCGCTCACATCTTTTTCTATTCTCATGGCGCGTCAAAAGGGCAATTTAAGCGGATTAGCCGCCGGCGCCAAAGCCGTGGAGAATTTGAAGCCGGGCGATAAGGTTTTGATAGCCGAGGCCTGTACTCATGTTTGTCAGGCAGAGGATATCGGCAGAGTCAAGATTCCGGCTTGGCTGAATAAGAAAGTCGGCGGCGAGCTGGACTATGAATGGTATACGGGAGATTCTTTCCCGGAAGACGTTTCAGCGTACCAACTTGTTATTCACTGCGGAGCCTGCATGATTAACCGCCGAGCTATGCTGAGCCGCCAGAGAAAATGCGCCGAGGCAGGCGTGCCGATTGTTAACTACGGCGTTCTGATTTCTTATTTACACGGAATCATGGGTCGCGCTATGTCGCCAATGCAAGACAACTAAACGAAGAGCCCGGATTTCCGGGCTCTCTCATCTTTAGATGTCGAGATCGACGTCTGTGTGTTTTAGTTTTTGGCCGTGTTCACGGGTAACGTGGAAGGCGACCTGAGGCCAATGTTTCTGCGTTGTCTGCAGGTTGTAGATGCTGGTGGCAAGGTAAACGGTGTTGCCGTCTGCATCCTTAGCTAAACGCATTCCCTGTTCCTTCTCAAAATCCTTACGGGTCTGCTCATCGGGGTAGGTCACCCAGCGAGCCGTAGAAACGGGCGTGTTTTCGTAGATTGCGTCAACGTTGTATTCCGTTGCCAGGCGCTGAGCCACGATTTCGAACTGAAGCTGGCCGACAGCGCCGAGGTAAAGGTTACCGAGTTCATCTTCAAAGACCTGAATCGCGCCTTCTTCGCCGAGTTCTTTCAGACCCTTATGAAGCTGTTTGGCTTTGAAAGGATCTTTCGGACGAGCACTGCGGAAGAGTTCCGGAGCGAAGTATGGGATGCCGGTAAAGCCGAGCACTTCGCCCTGCGTGAGCGTATCGCCGATGTGGAGCTGACCATGGTTGTAGATACCGATGATGTCGCCGGCAACGGCATCGGTCATCAGCACGCGGTCGTTGGCCATGAAGGTGAGGGCGTTCGGGATCTTCATCTCTTTGCCTTCGCGGACATGGAATACTTTCATACCCGGCTGGTATTCGCCGGAGCAGACGCGGAAGAATGCGATACGGTCGCGGTGCTTCGGATCCATGTTGGCCTGAATCTTGAACACAAAGCCGGAGAACTTGGCCTCATCGGGTTCTACCATCCGTTTTCCTGCGTCGCGAGGCTGAGGTGTCGGGGCCCAATTCACCAGGGCATTCAGCACGTCCTCAACGCCGAAGTTATTGACACCGGAACCGAAGAATACCGGCGTCTGAGAGCCTTCCAAGAATCGTTCAAGAGAGAACGGCTCACTGGCGCCTTGAATCAGTTCGATGCTTTCGCGAACATAATCCATTTCCAGCGGGAAGAGTTCGTCGAGGCGAGGATTGTCGAGTCCTTCGATTACTTCAACGTCGTCGGAGAGCTTTTCTCCGCCCGGCGTGAAGCGCTTCATGCGATTATCGAGCAGGGAAAAGACACCGCGTAATGTTTTGCCCATGCCGACAGGCCAGGTGATCGGAGCACAGTCGATCTTCAGAACATTTTCAATCTCGCCGAGCAAATCAATCGGATCCTGAACTTCTCGGTCGAGTTTGTTGATGAACGTAATGATCGGAGTCTTGCGCATACGGCAGACTTCGAGCAGTTTGATGGTTTGTGCTTCCACGCCCTTGGCGGCATCGATGACCATGACGGCGCAGTCCACCGCCGTTAAGACGCGGTAGGTGTCTTCCGAGAAGTCTTCGTGTCCCGGGGTATCCAGTAAGTTGATGACATGATCGTTGTATTCAAACTGCATCACCGAGCTTGTGACGGAAATACCGCGCTGCTTTTCAACTTCCATCCAGTCACTGGTTGCATGACGGCCCGCCTTTCTGCCTTTCACGGCTCCGGCCATCTGAATCGCTCCGCCGAAAAGCAGAAGCTTTTCCGTTAATGTGGTTTTACCCGCGTCAGGGTGAGAGATGATTGCGAAGGTTCTTCGTCTTCTTACTTGTTTCTGTGCCTGCGGACTTAACAAAGCCATTTTGTTCAGAATCCTATACTTATCTGTAGCCGAGAATTGTAGATCAAAGGATGGAGATTCAAATGTCAACGAATGAAAAAGTGAGGGTTTGTGAACGAAATTTAACTAATTGAGCTACTAGAATTATCAGGATTAATTCCTAGATACGCTCCAAATGACACAAAACTACTTTCCACGTTGGAAAGTCAAGACGGAAGGCACAATTGCGCCTGATGAAACACTCCCTCTTGGCCAAACCCTGGCAATGGGCATCCAACACGTCGTCATCATGTTCGGTTCCACGGTGCTCGCGCCGTTGATTATGGGTTTGGATCCCAATGTCGCGATCTTCATGAGCGGCGTCGGAACGCTTTTATTCTTCTTAATTGTCGGCGGTCGAGTTCCGAGTTACTTGGGCTCGAGCTTTGCTTTTATCGGCGTGGTCATCGCGGCCACAGGATATGCCGGTACAGGGCCTAACCCCAACATACCGATCGCTATGGGCGGTGTGATTGCCTGCGGCGTGGTATACGCAATTGTGGGTCTTATCGTAATGTGGACCGGCGTGGGCTGGATTGAACGTCTGATGCCTCCGGTTGTGACCGGCGCCATTGTGATGACGATCGGTTTGAACCTAGCTCCGGTTGCCGTTAAAGGCATGGGTGCCACCAACTTTGAGCAGTGGTATGCGGCTGCAGCGGTCCTGATCATGGGTTTTGTCGCGGTTTACCTTCGAGGATTCCTGCAGAAGCTGCTGATTCTCGTGGGCATTGTGATTGCCTATATTCTTTACTGGCTGCTCACCAATGTGATGGCTCTGGGCAAGCCGATTGACTTCCAGCCGCTGATTAATGCCAGCTGGGTCGGAGTTCCCAATTTCTCCGCTCCGGTTTTCCAGCCGGAAGCCATGATCCTGATCGTGCCGGTAGTTGTGATCCTGATCGCTGAAAACCTCGGTCATATCAAAGCCGTTAACGTGATGACGCACCGCAACCTCGACCCGTATATCGGGCGCAGCTTCTTCGGGGACGGTTTGGCGACGATCCTTGCCGGTTTTGTCGGCGGTCCCGGTGTGACGACCTACGGTGAAAATATCGGTGTGATGGCTGCGACTCGGGTTTATTCCACGCTGATCTTCCCGGTTGCAGGCTGCTTTGCCATTATGCTCAGCTTCTCACCGAAGTTCGGTGCCTTGATACAAACGATTCCCGGACCGCTGCTCGGTGCCGTTTCCGTGATTGTTTTCGGTTTCATTGCCGCCGCCGGTGTGCGGATCATGATTGAAAACCAGATCGATCTGGCTTCCAGCAAGAATCTGATTGTGACGGCTGTTACGCTGATCATCGGTGCCGGCGACTTCTCGCTGAAAATCGGCGGATTCGGCCTCGGCGGTATCGGAACAGCAACTGTTGCAGCTATTCTTCTGAACCTGATTATGGAAGATAGGAAACTCAAAAAAGAGCAGTGATTTTTTGAGAGAATTCGAAGACGGTTTTTCGGCATTGAGCGATCGGCTCAATGTCGTGAAAACCGTTTTTTGTTGTAGATTGCAGTCGTTATGGAATGCTGAGTGCGACCAAACGCATTGCTTTGAGGAAGTTGAATGGACAGCAGCTTTGCCGAGAGATTAGTTGCCTGGCAGAAAAAATACGGTAGAAACAATCTTCCGTGGCAGAAAAGCCATGATCCTTATGTCCGCTGGCTTGCGGAAATCATGCTTCAGCAGACGCAGGTAAAGACCGTTATTCCTTATTTCGATCGTTTTATAGAACGGTTTCCGACGGTGCAGGATCTCGCCGAAGCGCCGGAGGAAGAGGTCATGAAGCTCTGGGCGGGACTTGGGTATTACAGCCGCGCCAGAAATCTGCACAAGTGTGCAAAAGAGGTTCAGTGTCGTTTCAACGGCAGCTTCCCCATTGAACTTTCGGATCTGGAGTCGCTGCCCGGTATCGGCGTTTCAACTGCGGCCGCGATTCGAAGCGCCGCAACAGACGAGCCCTGTGCCATTCTTGATGGAAATGTGAAGCGGGTACTGGCACGCCACGGCATGATCGGCAAAGGTCTGACACCACGCGAGACTGAAAATCTTCTGTGGGCAGATGCGCGTTCCAAGACGCCTCTAAAGGAAGGCCGCACCTATGCTCAGGCCGTGATGGATCTCGGAGCGACGGTTTGCACCAGGACAAAACCTCTGTGCGCCTTGTGCCCTGTCAATCAAGACTGCAAAGCTTTTCAGACGGACAGTCAGTTGGAATTTCCTGTAAAGAAGGTCAGGGCCCCGGTGCCGGAAGAGATATTGAATCTCGCTGTTTACACCGACGGAAACGAAGTTTATTTGCTCAGGAAGTCAGAACGCTACTGGAAGGGACTGTGGACCCTTCCTCAGCTTCGGGACGAAGAGGCAGAGCAATCCGAAGAAGTCCTCCCGGCCATTGAGCATCGGCTGACACACCTGCTGCTTAGGATTTATCCCGTCCGGCTGCCGATCCCCGCAAAAATTCCCGCTGCGTGGAAAGCGTTTACGAAGGAACAAATAAAGACAGAGGCGCTCCCTACCCCTATTCGAAAACTGCTACTGGAAGTACTTTAGTCTTTGGAGGCGACGGCGTCCAAAGTACGATGGCGAACGATGACACCTTCGTATGACTTGGAAAAGTGTCGGGCCAATGTTTCCGCGATATAGACGGAGCGGTGCTGACCGCCGGTGCAGCCGATCGAGACCGTAAGATAGTGTCGGTTCTGAGCTTCGTAAGACGGGAGCCATTTCTCCACGAAGTTCTGAATATCGGAAATCATTTCCTGAACTTCGGGTTTTGAACGCAGGTAATCAATCACCGGCTGGTCCTTGCCGGTGTACTTTCGAAGATCTTCTTCCCAGTAAGGGTTGGGCAGACAGCGGACGTCAAAAACGAGGTCGCTCGCCATCGGAAGACCGCGCTTAAATCCAAAGGACTCAAACGTCAGGAGGATACGGCCCTTCTTTGCTCTGACGAAATTACGGATCCAGTGGTTCAGCGTATTAGGCAGCATGCCGGTTGTGTCGATGATGTGAGAAAACCCGACAAACGGTTCCAGCATTTTCCTTTCTTTTTCAATGGCCTCAACCAAAGTTTCCGGGCCTGAGGATGAGCGCTGCGATAAAGGGTGCTGACGACGAGTTTCGGAATATCTTTGGACGAGCGCATCGGTAGAAGCCGTCAAGCAGAGAACTCGGATATCGACGTTATGCTCTTTCAGTGTTTTGAAGCTTTTCGAAATCTCCGGAATGGAAGCGTCGCTGCGGGAATCCAAGGAAACCGCCAGTAGGTCTCGGCCGACAGAATGGAGATGCTCTGCGACCGGAACCAAATAGTTACCGGGCAGATTGTCGATGCAGTAATAGCCGAGGTCTTCGAGCTGTCTTAATGCAATGGATTTTCCGCTGCCGGAAAGGCCCGTGACGACAATAAGCTGCATATCCGTTTAACGGTTAAAAACCGTCCTCCTGCTCCATGAGTTTACGTTGGCGATCAAAAAATTCCTGAATGGTATTGATGCCTCTGAGCTGAAGAATAGCACTGCGCACGGCTGCTTCAACGAGGACGGCCAAGTTTCTGCCGCCGCCCACAGGGATAATCATTTTGCGGATGGGCTGACCGAGAACTTCTGTAAAGAGTTCTGTTTCCGGGAGACGCTCCATCAGCTCTCCTTGATCGAACTGTTTCAGTTCGGCGACGAGGTTAAGACGCATTTTTCTGCGTACTGAAGTCTCTCCGAAAATCGTTTTGATATCCAGCAGTCCGATACCGCGAACTTCGAGGAGGTTTGCCAAAAGGGCAGGAGCAGAGCCTTCCACCCAGTCGGGCGCTCTTTGAATGAAATCCACCACGTCGTCAGCTACAAGGCCGTGGCCGCGGGTGACGAGTTCAAGACCGAGTTCACTTTTACCGATGCCGCTTTGGCCGGAGAGCAGTATGCCCATGCCGAATACGTCCATGAAGACGCCGTGCATAGAGCAGCTCGGCGCGAGAAGCTTAACGATGTTGTGACGGACAAAAGTCAAGACCTTTTCAGGTGGCTCTGAGGTTCCAAAGACGGGAAGATTGGTATCGATCAGCGGCTGGATCATATCGTCCGGAAGAGCTAAATCCAGGCACACTACCAGACCCAAGGATTTGTTTTCGACAAGTTTCTGCAGAAAGCCGACTCGGGCGTCATGCGAAATTTGATTAAAAAATTCTATTTCTGCCGGTCCGATAATGTGGAGGCGGTCAGGATGAATAATGTTCAGGAAGCCGACACAGAGGGTTGGGTATTGTTTTGCCTTTTCCGTCAGGAAAAGCTTTTCGTTGGCATGTGACTGACCGTACAGCCAACTGATATTGAACTTCTTTTTGCAAAGGTTGAAAAGCTGTTGGTAGGTTGCCATAAATGTCGGCTCTGAAAACTAGACTTTATCGGATGGTTGAACACTGCACCAGCTTCTTAGTGCGCCGCAGAAGGTATCCGCCGAAGACGCGGTTAAAAGTTTTTCACGCAATGCATCGTCGGAAAAAACTTCGGCCGCGGCAGCTAAAAGGGCTAAATGTTCGCTGGCAGCATCTTCCGGGGCAATGAGGAAGAAGAACGCGCTGACCGACGGTTCGCCCGGACGGTCGCTCTCAAGTTCGCCGTGCAGCTTAACAAAGAGGCAGCAGGGCTCCTTAATGTTTGGGAGACGGCAGTGGGGAAGCGCAATCCCGTGGTCGAGGTAGGTTGACCCCAATCTTTCACGGGCAAACATACCGTCGAAAATCTCTTTTTTGTCGAGACCGTAGAGCAGGCTCAGTGTTTGGGAAGCCTGTTCAAAGATTCGTTTTTTACTGCTGGGAGAGATCCCGAGCAGCACATTGTCTGGTTTTAACAGACTGCACAAACCGTTCATAAAATTGAGTTAACTTTTGACAGCCTTCCATTCTAAAGCACATCGGCATTAGTCGAGATTTTTTCGTTCGGAGGCGGGGGCAATCCCGAGGGCTTCACGATATTTGGCTACTGTTCGTCGTGCCACGCTAAAACCCTGCTGTTCAAGAGCAGACGCAATTTTTGCATCGGAAAGTGGTTTGGCCTTTGGCTCTTGGTCGACAAGGCGTTTCAGCGCGGCCTTAACAGCGGCAGCAGAGGCTGCCTCGCCGCTGTCCGAAGGTCCTACGGAAGAGCTGAAGAAATATTTCAGTTCAAACACCCCGAGCGGACAGATGAGGTACTTGCCGCTGCACGCACGGGAGACCGTGGATTCATGCAGCTCGGCCTAACGGACTATTTGGCGGAGCACCAAAGGACGCAGGGCTGAAGGACCTTTATCAAAAAAAGCCTCCTGGTGCGCCAGAATCGCCCGAGCCACTTTCAGCAGTGTCTTCTCCCGCTGCTCGATACTGTGCAGAAGCTCGCGGGCCTCTGTCAGCCGTCCTTTCCAAAGCTGCATCGTCTCTTTGTCTTTGCTTTGGACAACGGCTTGGGCGTAGCTATCATTCAGGCGAATTTTTGATCCTGAGCGGCTGATCAGCCGTACGGTCCAGCGTCCCTGAATCTTCGCGACAGCAACTTCAGGAATGACGAAGTTTATTTTGTCGGCAGAAAACTCTGCAGCAGGCCTGGGTGTTAGCCGACCGATCACTTCAAGGACAGATTTGATTTCTTCAGAGGAGCAGCTGAGTTTATTCTTTAACTCGTCATAGCGATGCTTTGCGACAAGCGTTAAATGATCCCGAAGCGTTTCTTCAGTCAGTTTTGCAAGCTCGGGGGCAAGGAGTTTGCGATTGAGCAAATGTTTCAGCTGCAGCAGTAAAGAGTCGCTGACATCTTTTGCCCCGATGCCGGGAGGATCGAAGCTTTGCAGGAGGGAGAGAGCAATGCGCCAATCCTCGGGGTCTGCTTCTTCTTGGAAAGGTGCGCTTTGAGCGATTTCCTCTAAGCTTTCGGGAAGGAATCCGTCATTGTCGAGGCAGCCGATGAGCCAGCGTAAAAGTCCGGAATCTTTTTCAGAGAGCGGCAAGCAGCCGGCCTGTTCAAGGAGGTGGCTGGAAAGTGTTTTTTCTGCCGGAGTTTCCCATTCTTCCGGGTCATCTCCTTCGGCATTCCAATAAAGTTCCTGGTCGCCTTCAGAGGCGTTGTTTTCAAAAGTTTCCTCGGAGGATTCGCAAATTTCGAGAAGAGGATTGTCCTCAAGGGCATCGCTGATCTTCTGTGACAGTTCCAAGGTGGAGAGCTGGAGTACCTGGAGCGTTTGCCGCATCTGCGGTGTAAGCGTGAGGTGCTGGCTCGGGACCAGATTTAGCGATGCCGCCATGACGCAGCTCCTACATTGTGAAG
>OOCK01001474.1_pt1 | contig 9864 bp, 7 predicted proteins | sample 1670951 | NCBI WGS metagenome assembly OOCK01 (sample SAMN06348107, study PRJEB24527) | human gut metagenome | biome: human gut; feature: ankylosing spondylitis patient; material: feces | host: Homo sapiens | place: China | collected 2015-10
CCAGCAACCATTTGAAGTATTCCTCATGCTGGTCCACCAAGTGCTCCCAAGAATACTCATTCTTGATTTCCTCCACATTTCCATCCGTGAAGTTCTTCTTATGCAGCGTACAGATATTCTCGATATCATTCAGCATCTCTGTCACCTTATCTGCATTAGGATAGTACAAAGAGTTATCCTTCAACACAGCACGATTAAAGATGTTATCATGAGCAAGGATAAAGCACTCAGAAGCCATCGCTTCCAACAGAGAAGGATTGGTACCACCCACACTATGGCCATGGAAATAAGCCTTTGAGAAGTGACGGATAGAATTCAGTTTGTTGAAATCATAGATTCCGCCTACGAATCTCACACCCTTTTCCTTACCATACTTGGCAACCAATTCCTTACCATGAGGAGTATTGGTTTTACCAACTACAATCAGAGGACGCTTGCCATTCTCATTAGAATGCAAGTAACCCTCAATGGCCATCACGATATTATTCTCCGGCTCCAGTCTGGCTACCAGAATATAGTATTCCTCAGGTTTCAAGCCATACTCCTTCAGATGTTCCACATTATAGTCATCATGGATGTCGGCACCGTATGCCAGGAACTTACTATCCTTGCCATACTTCTCCTTGTAGTAATCATGGATACCCATATTGTCTGCAATCAGATAATGACTATGTTTTACAGCCATTCTCTCCTCCCAGAACACGAACTTGCGCACCCATTTGTTAAACTTGGTACGCTTGTATTCCAGACCATCCATGTTGGTAACCACAATACTCTTGGTCACATTCTTCACATCAAACCAGATGAAAGCAGGAATGATACTCGTATATCCTGCCTCATAGATGATATCAAAGTTCTCACGTTTCAAGGCATCCTTCAGCGACATGAAGTCGTAGAAGAACGAACCGATACTTCCACCCATCCAAGTTTCCGGACTATAGATATGTTTGATTTTCACACCCTTGTACTCATCATCCTTGAAAGGGTGATAAGAAGGAGAATACACCGTAACCTCATGGCCACGCTTCACCAAGCCCACTGAGATATACTCAGCAAACTGCTCAAAACCTCCGTAGTTATTAGGAATACCACGGACGCTAACAAATGCTATTTTCATAAAAAGCTATTATCGATTTGAATACATGTTGTCGTAATACTTCTGGTAATCACCAGAGGTTACGTTGTCCATCCAATCCTGGTTATCGAGATACCATTTCACGGTTTCCTCGATACCCTTCTCAAACTGGAGAGATGGCTCCCAGCCGAGTTCCTTCTGCAACTTGCGGGAGTCGATGGCGTAACGCATATCGTGACCCTTTCTGTCTGTTACATAAGTGATGAGATCCATATCCTCGCCTTCCTTTCTGCCGAGCAATCTATCAACAGTCTTGATAACCACCTTGATGATATCGATGTTCTTCCACTCGTTGAAACCGCCGATGTTGTAAGTCTCGGCAATCTTACCCTTGTGGAAAATCATATCGATGGCACGGGCATGATCTACTACATACAACCAGTCGCGCACGTTCTCACCCTTACCATATACTGGCAATGGCTTGCGATGACGGATGTTGTTGATGAACAGCGGAATCAACTTCTCAGGGAACTGGTATGGACCATAGTTGTTAGAGCAGTTGGTCACGATGGTAGGCATACCGTATGTATCGTGGAAAGCACGGACGAAGTGGTCTGAGCTTGCCTTGGATGCAGAATATGGAGAGTGAGGATTGTACTTGGTTGTCTCCAGGAAGAACTCCTCGCCGTAAGCCTCGTGGTTCTTACCGCTGGATGCCTTGGTGGTGAAAGGAGCAGGAATGCCCTCAGGATGAGTCATCTGCAATGCACCATAAACCTCATCGGTAGAGATGTGGTAGAAACGCTTGCCCTCATATCCCTCAGGAAGACTCTCCCAGTAAATCTTTGCCGCCTGGAGCAGAGACAGGGTACCCATCACGTTGGTATGAGCAAAAGTGAATGGATCCTTGATACTTCTATCTACATGACTCTCGGCAGCGAGATGGATGATGCCATCCACCTTGTAGTCCTGCATCAATTTCAACATCAGGTCGAAATCACAGATATCGCCCTTAACGAAAGTATAGTTAGGCTTGTCCTCAATGTCCTTGAGGTTAGCCAGGTTGCCTGCGTATGTCAACTTGTCGAGGTTGATGATGTGATACTCAGGATATTTGTTCACGAAAAGTCTTACTACGTGTGAGCCGATGAAACCAGCACCGCCCGTGATAATGATATTCTTCATCTTCTTAATATTCTAAAATCTTTTTTAATGTTTGATCTTTCTCTTCAAGGATTGAAAGGAGATATTTGCCATAGTCATTCTTCAACATTGGCTGAGCATTCTCACGCAACGTATCACTATCTATCCAACCTTGGCGATAAGCAATACCTTCCAAGCAAGCAACCTTCAAGCCCTGGCGCTTCTCCAAGACTTCGATAAAGGTAGATGCCTCAGAAAGGGAATCATGGGTTCCGGTATCAAGCCAGGCGAATCCTCTTGCCATGGTCTGTACCTTCAGCTGCTTATCCTTCAGGAACTCCTGGTTTACTGTTGTGATTTCCAACTCACCACGAGCAGATGGTTTGATATGCTTGGCTACTTCTACCACCTTGTTAGGATAGAAGTATAAGCCTACCACAGCATAGTTGCTCTTTGGATGCTCAGGCTTCTCCTCAATGCTCAGACAATTACCCTGCTCATCAAATTCTGCCACACCATATCGCTCAGGATCGCTTACTCGATAACCAAATACAGTAGCTTTGTTATTCTGCTCTGCATCTACTACTGCCTGATGCAACAACTGGTTCAAACCAGCACCATAGAAGATGTTATCTCCCAAAACAAGGCAAGCAGAATCATTACCGATGAACTTCTCACCGATTATGAAAGCCTGTGCCAAGCCATCTGGTGAAGGCTGCTCAGCATACTCAAAATTCACACCCAGTTGACTACCATCGCCTAAGAGTCGCTTGAAACCAGGCAGGTCAAAAGGTGTTGAAATAATCAATATCTCGCGGATACCTGCCAACATCAATACCGAGATAGGATAATATATCATCGGTTTATCAAAGATAGGAATCAGCTGCTTGCTGATACCCTTGGTGATAGGATATAAACGCGTACCGCTACCACCTGCTAATACTATTCCCTTCATATTTCAATACATTTTAAAAATATTTTCGCTTCAATACAATAATCGGAGTACAAAATGCAAATAAAATCATCAATAGATATTGAGCATAGGTGTAATTTGTTGTAATACTCTTTTTTATATCTGTATGTTCAAAGTTATCTAATTTTGCAATTACTGTTTTAAAATAACGCACAGACAGATACTTAAACAATAAGTCCCCTTTTACCTTTCGATATGTACGATGAGATATTTTACCAGTTTTATAGGCTCCATCTATCAATGCGACGAAATCAACAGAAAACACCTTGAAAATATTGTAGCCACCTTTTTTAGGAACATGCTGATCAGCAAATAAGTTTCTGTCATCCAAGATAAATTGGCACTTATAATCTTGCGTCAGCAATAAAGATGTTTGAGGAAAATACTTATCTAGAACAACACTATCCTTTACCTTATCAAAATCAGCCTTCCACATGCCATAGCCTGCACTCCACGAGCAAAAATAAGAAAGACCATTAATATATTCCTCAAAACTATTGTAAGTAATCTCTTTCTTTTTTTGGCATAGTCCATTGGTGTATATTACCTGACTGTGACTATCTCTCAAACTCTTCAACTGATTTATCAAAATCTTTAACGTACCCTTCTTGAACATCGTATAATTATTATTCAATTTCAAAAAGTCACCTTTGCCGTATGAGAGAGCATAAAAAGAGTTTTTAAATCCCTCACATTCTGTTACATAATAATGTAAGTTGCTGTACTTAAACTCTGATATAATAGGTTGAGTAGTATGTTCCTTAGAATTATCAGAAACCACAACCTCAAAATCTTCCATACTTACATTTCCTAAATCTGCATAGATACTCAAAATTGTATTACGCAAAATATCCAGACGGTTATAAGTTGGAATGCAAATAGATAAAATTGGTGTCATATCTTGATTACTTTTTTATCATACTCTTCACCTCGTCATAGAACATCTTAATACCATCCTCCAAATGGGTATGTCCCACATTCACCAAAGAATGAAGTTTTTCAACATCCAACACCATAGAATTGACATCTACACTGCGACTTTCCTTATACTTAACTTCAAAAGGAATTTCCAAGCAGTTGCGGAGACGGTCTATAATATCATTGACAGAATATCCAAATCCACTTCCTATATTAACTATATCATTGCTTACATCTGCATCTACTAATTTGAAGAAAGCATCGGCAAGGTCTTCTATATAGATATAGTCTCTCACACTAGAGCCATCTCCCCAAACCTCAATAGGCTCACCTGCCAATATTTTACCCAAAGCAACAGCTATAAAACCTTGGTTGCCATGAAGTGACTGTCCTTTGCCAAATGGATTTGAAGGACGTACTATCAAATAGTTCAACTTGCCACGTCTATTTTCAAACAAGATGTTACTCTCTATAATTTGTTTTGTCAAGCCATAATAAGAAATAGGAGCAAGTTGGTCTGCTTCCTTAAATTTTTCTCCACATGTGCTATTTCCATAGACAGTACCGCCAGAAGAGAAATATACAAATTTCACTCCTTTATCGGCACAAAGTTCCATTAATCGAGACGTAGGAAATACAACGTTTTCAAATTCTCGCTTGAAATCCTCGTATGTACTGCCTGGCACTAATGTTGAAACCAAATGAACTATCAAATTGATATGATGGTCCTCTACGACACACTTCAGCAAGTCAAAATCAGCTAAAGATCCTCTTATAATCGTTACTTGCTCCTCAACAGAAGTGAGTCTGCTTAGATTTGCAAACGTAGGCTCAAAAACAAAAATACGATACTTTGGATTATTAGCAAAAAAGCCTATCAAGTTGGAGCCGATAAAACCAGCTCCTCCTATAAATAAAATATTTCTCATTATAGATTTTTTTTCGTTCAAAAATTTATCTACTTTTTATGATTTTTGCAGGAATTCCTCCTATCACACAATTTTCGGGGAACTCACCTTTTACGACAGCTCCCGCTGCAACTACACAGCCATCTCCCAAGACAGTACCGTCAAGAATCGTCACTTTCGCACCTATCCAGCAATTCTTGCCTATCTTGATGCCTTTTCCCTCAACACCTTGTAATCTTGTAGGAACATTTAAATCCGAAAAAATGTGGTTTTCTGGATGAACGCTGACATAATTACCAAAGATTGTATCATCACCGATATCTAAGCCGCCAAGTCCTGCTCCATAATGCCCGTGACTACCCAAACCAACATTATTGCCAATGACCATACTGTCAGCTATCTCATGCAAACTACCCGACAATTCTATATGGGTATGAAATCCCAAAGAAATATTGTCTCCACATATCAATCCATTTTTAGACATGGCATTGATATAACATTGGTAGCCGACATTAAAATTCTTACCAAAATGCAATTTCGATGGACATATAATTTTAGCCGTAGGGTTGACAAAAACACGCTTAAAAGTTCTCAATCTTATCATTCCATAAATCATAGAGACCAGTTTTGTCCACATTAGACTTACCAGATAAGTAAAAGGTATGAAGGAATCCACTGCATAATCTTCACCTTTAATCTTTGATATCAGTTTACTCGCAAAGTACCCCCCCCGAATTGTCTTACGGAATATAAAGAACTTGAAAGCAAGCCAATCTCTTAGGAAGAAAAGGATATTGCCAAGATATGGCAAAGAATGGTGGAGTTTGCGAATCTTATAAGACTCGATGATAGCCTTAGTTGAAAAACTCATACCGCCAACTGTCATTCTTGCAATGTGCGCAGGAATCATTAAAGCCTTTAGCTTGCTCTTCTTTCTAAGCAACAATTCATAGTCGGCACAAATCTTAAAGACCAGATTATATCCACCTATTGTTTCAAAAAGATTGTGTCTATTATGAAGAGAGGCTACATGAGCAGCCACCATACCTCTACGCATCTTACTCCATGTAGGCATATCTCCCAAAATCTTCAGCAGTTTACCTTTCATATCAACATACTCATTATGAGCACAGATATAATCATAAGAGTTGACATTTGGAGTATTGTGTATTGCTTCCATATAGCGATTAATGGCGTTTGGCAACAAGATGTCATCCGCTCCGACAAACATCACCCAGTCACCTTTCGCCTTACTCACACCTTTATTCCATGCATCATATATTCCCTTATCTGGTTCAGATATATGCACTGCTACTTTATTACCATACGAATCAATTATCGTGTTCGTATTATCCTTACTGCCACCATCAACCAAAACCAACTCCGTCTCATCGGTCAACTGTGGTACTATACTGTCAAGACATCTTTTCAATGTCTTGGCAGCATTCCATGTAGCTATAATTATCGAAATTTTCATATTCCTAAAATTTAATCCTCTTCAACTTTTATATGATTAGCGTAGCCCAACTTAACTTTCAATTCTGAAAGATACTTATAGGCAGAATAATCACAAGAGATACAGCCTCGCTGATGCCAATAATAAGCATACATCGATCGTAAAATTTTGGCTTTCTCCCCTCCATTCGTACCAGGACCACGCTTTTTCTTTCTTAATACATATTCCCCATAAGACTTCGATACATAATGATTTATCTGTATCGTAAAATCTTCTTTCTTTCTGAACAAACCCACACGGTTTGTTTTGAAAGCTACATACTTACCAAACTCATTAACAGGAGGAACCTTAATATTAAATCCCAAGAACTTCACCTTACATGGCATCTCATGAAGATATTTCGGTGTAAGCTCAACAATATCAAAGTCTGTATTCACAAACGTTTTGCCTATATCAGAAAGTCTATCCCAAGAACTTATATATTGTTCTATGATTGGCTTATTCATATCATGGTCTATGATACCCGAATCGCCAAAAATCTTCCAATAGACATAAACCGATGGATACTTCTCGTATTTCTTCATCCACAGTTTTATATTATTCTTGTAAATCGGACATATATATTCATCCAAATCTATATAAGCTAACCACTGTGTATCATTCTTATGCTTATTGAAACAATCCATATAAGCCGGAAGCTGAGCGGGATGAGGCTTTGGCCATTCTATCAAATCGACAATTCCTTCATCAACAAACTGCTGAAGTTCTTCTTTATACTTGTCTGTAGAATTATTATTATACAAATAAAAATGATCCACACCTATAATACGATGATATTCAACCCATTGTTTCAAAGACAATTCTTCATCTTTAAATATGGCACATACCGAGAAATAGTATTTCTTAGTTGTGTTAGGTTTTCTATGCAAAGAAAGGATTGCATCCCATGCTACACCAAAGAACGTTGTACATGTCTCTAACAAAAACTTCGTTGTCTTGGGCATTTCACACCCATTTCCATGGATCAAGTTTCGAGTTCCACCTTTTTCATCATCAAGAGAGCCATTAACCATCTTAATGCCTAACAATTTATTAATGTCCATACGTGATACTATATTAGTACTACTACCACATATCACATTAACAAATCCTTTACTTGTCAAAATAGTTAGCAATGTTTTTATCCATCCTGATTTTCAAGAAAGGCAAAAAGCGATATATGGTATAGTCTGGTTTTACCGAGAATTCTTGAGTATATTGATATGCCAATGCAGAAGTATTATTGGCAAAGTTATTTACATTACCTTTTTTCTTCTTGTACAAAAATATTCAAGATAAGACTTGGTGGCATAATGATTTATCTGGATTGTAAAATCATCAATATCTCTGAAGAACCCTATACGATTACTTTTATATTTTATAAATTTTCTAAATTCATTGATAGGTGGTACCGAAAAGTCATGCCCAAATATAGAAACTTTTGCTGGCAAAGAGTGTATATATTTTAATGTCGTTTCAACAGCCTCAAAGCGAGTATTAAATATCGGCTTGCCTATATCACTGTATCTATCCCAAGCAATAAAATACTGTTCTGTTATTAAACGAGATTTATCATGCTCTATTAAGCCTGAAGACCCAAACATTTTCCAATAGACAACCAAAGATGGATAATGTTCATACTTAGAGAACCAATCCTTTATTTTGGTGTCGTATTTCAAACATATGTACTCATCCAGGTCTATAAATGCAACCCATTGAGTTTCTGTCCAAAACTTCTTCTTAAAGTCATTATAAGCTGCAGCTTGGGCTGGGGCATGACGTTCCAGTCTATTAGAGTAACAATACCCTCTTCTACATATTTTGGAAGTATTGATATACTACTGTCTGTAGAATTATTATTATATAAATAAAAATGTTCAACACCTATCAGTTTATGATACTCTATCCATTCTTTTATAGACAGACTTTCATCTTTGAATATTGCGCAAATAGAGAAGTAATATCCCCCCCGAATTTGTTTTTACTCGTGCGCACGAAAGAAGCATCCAATAAAATATGTCTAAGATACACATTATCAAATTGATACTTCGATAAATCCATTCAGGCATTACTTTGTCATGAATGAATACTTTATTCCAACGCTTTATCATATCTCTATATATTTAATCTCTTCTGAAAATATCTCTTGTATAGACCTTATCCTTAACATCATCCAGACAAGCATCATAGCGGTTGGCAATAATCGCATGGCTCTGTGCCTTGAATGTTACCATATCGTTCACTACCTTGCTGCCAAAGAAGGTACTTCCATCTTCCAGGGTCGGCTCATAGATAATCACCTCGGCACCCTTTGCCTTGATACGCTTCATGATGCCTTGGATGGCACTCTGGCGGAAGTTATCACTATTTGACTTCATGGTCAGGCGATAGACTCCGATAGTGCAGTTGTGTTCTTTGCTGGCATCGAAGCTGTTGTCATCGGCATAGCTGTAATAGCCTGCTTTTTGGAGAACGGCATCGGCGATATAGTCCTTGCGTGTGCGATTGCTCTCTACGATAGCCTCAATCAGATTCTCTGGTACATCGGCATAGTTTGCCAAGAGCTGCTTGGTGTCCTTTGGCAAACAATACCCACCATAACCGAAGGATGGGTTGTTGTAATGAGTACCGATACGTGGGTCAAGACCTACACCGTCAATGATTGCCTTGGTATCAAGTCCCTTCACCTCTGCATAGGTATCCAACTCGTTGAAGTAACTCACACGAAGAGCCAGGTAAGTGTTGGCGAAAAGCTTCACAGCCTCAGCTTCTTTCATGCCCATGAAAAGCGTGTCAATATTCTCCTTGATGGCTCCTTCCTGCAAGAGGGAGGCAAAGGTTTTGGCTGCTTCCTTCAACTTCTCCACATCTGTCACAGCCTTGATAGCTTCGTTCTCTTTGGCAAACTCTGGACGGTCGATAATCTTAGGATAGCCTACGATGATACGGCTTGGATAGAGGTTGTCGTAGAGTGCCTTGCTCTCACGAAGGAACTCTGGGGAGAAGAGGAGATTGAACTGCTTCACTCCCTTCTCGGCATACTTCAAGTAGAGGCTGCGGGTGTAACCTACTGGGATGGTGCTCTTAATGACCATCACTGCATCTGGGTTTACCTCCAGAACCAGGTCGATGACTTCTTCCACGTGGGTTGTATCGAAGTAGTTCTTCACTGGGTCGTAGTTGGTTGGTGCTGCAATCACTACGAAGTCTGCATCCTTATAGGCCGATTTGCCGTCAAGAGTTGCCACGAGGTTCAATGGCTTTTCAGCCAAATACTTTTCGATGTAATCGTCCTGGATTGGAGAAATCTTGTTGTTGAGTTTCTCTACCTTCTCTGGGATTACATCTACTG
>OOCK01001479.1_pt1 | contig 9831 bp, 12 predicted proteins | sample 1670951 | NCBI WGS metagenome assembly OOCK01 (sample SAMN06348107, study PRJEB24527) | human gut metagenome | biome: human gut; feature: ankylosing spondylitis patient; material: feces | host: Homo sapiens | place: China | collected 2015-10
AAATGCCGGTAGCGGCCCGGCTGCACATGATATTTGAATGCTTCCATGTTATCCTCTTTTACACTGACACGCGGCATTCCGGTGCAGAATGCCATATTTATAATCAGTATAGCATATTTCAGCACGGCAAAAAAGTCTTTGGCAGGAAAGATGGAGAAAAAGGCGGCAGGCGGCGGCAAAAGCCGGGAGACAGAGTTGGGTGCTTGAACTGCCAAGCTCTGAAGATAAAGGAAAAAGCCCTATGAGGATCGGACTTGTTGAATTTCTGCTCATCCTTGCCATTGCGTCGCTCACCATCGGGCCGCAGGTGGCATTGTTCGTGGATCGCTGGATGCGCCGGGCAAACCGCGCCAATGCCCGCGCTGCCCGCCGCCGTGCCGAGTATGCGGCCCAGATGGCGGTGGAGCGGGACGCGCTGCTCAAGCGGTTCCGCACGGCCAGCACGGTGTTTGGCGTGTGCATCCTGCTGGCGCTGGTGTATGCACTGGTGTTCCGGCCCATCGATACGCCGCCACAAGGCTACACCGCGCCGGATGTCCGGCAGGACACCGGTGCAGCACAGACGGCCCTTGCCGCCGATCATAAGGGAACGCTGGATCTGGGCGAATATCAGGGTGTGGACTGCATCCGCACACAGGACGGCCTTGTGTATGCCGCAGCATACGACGGCGCAGCCTTAAAAAAGCGCACGAGCGACCTTGTACGCACCGACGGCGGACACGATGCGGCCATCCTTTCCGTGGACGGTGAGCTGACCGGTTTTGCCTTTGACGGCAGCGGGGACCTGTGGCTGAGCATCCTCACGCCCGGCGGCGGCAGCCTGTGCCGCGCCGCCCACGACAGCTGGGGCACGGCGGTGGAGCAGGTAGTGACCCAGATCGACGGTGCACCGCTGGGGGCTGTCTCAGCGGTGGAAGCCGCGCCGGACGGCAGGATCTACTTTGCGGTTGCTGCCAGTGCCAGTGCCGCGGACGGGCTGGAGAGCACTCTGCGCACCGAACTGCTGGCCCACACCGGCACGGGCTGCGTGTATGTATACGACCCGGCAGCACGCACGGTGCAGAAGGTGCTGGGCGGTGTGGCCGGTGCTTCCGGGCTGGCCCTGAGCCGGGACGGCAGCACGCTGTTCGTGGCTGACCTTGGGAACCGCTGTGTGTGGAGCGCTGCCGCCGATGCCCGCGACCTGACGGCGGGCGGTAAAAACTGCCAGAGCTTTGTTTCCGGCCTGCCGGGGTATCCCGGTGCGCTTGCTATGGATGCAGACGGCACCCTGTACATCGGCTACCGGTGGGCGCGCAGCAGCTGGCTGGAAAAGAACGCCGACAGCACCCTGCTGCGGGGAATTGCCCTGCGTGCAGGCCGGAATCTGCAGGAAAAGCTATTCAGCCTGCCTGCCGATGCGCCCTGCGCGGAAGCTGTGGATACGGCAGACGGCAGCTGGAAGCGGACGGTCTCCAGCAAGGGTGCAGGCGGTGTGACAGCTCTGTGCCCGGTGGAGAGCAGGCTGTATCTCGGCCTTGCAGGCAGCGAAAAGGTGCGCAGTGCAAATCTTTGATCTTTGATAAAAACCGAGGTGTTTTTTATGACAGAAGAATTCAAAAAACAAATCGAGATGCAGGCCCGGCAGGCAGTGACCGAACTGCTGGCCGAAGCAAAGCTGAAAAAGGGCGATGTGTTCGTGGTGGGCTGCTCGTCCAGCGAGATCGTGGGCGGGCACATTGGCAAGGATTCCAGTCTGGAAGCCGCGCAGGCCGTGTACGCGGGCATTGCCCCAGTGCTGGCCGAAAACGGCATCTGGCTGGCCGCGCAGTGCTGTGAGCATCTGAACCGCGCTATTATCATCGAGCGCGAAGCCGCCGAAAAATACGGCTGGGAAGAGGTGTGCGTGGTGCCGCGCCCCCACGCAGGCGGCAGCTGGGCCACTACCTGCTGGAAGAAGTTCCGGGAGCCTGTGGCCGTGGAAGAGATCCGTGCCCATGCAGGCATTGATATCGGCGGCACCCTGATCGGGATGCACCTGAAGCGGGTGGCGGTGCCGGTGCGGCTGAGCCTTTCCAAAATTGGTGAAGGTGAAGCCAACATTCTGTGCGCCCGCACCCGCCCGAAGCTCATCGGCGGCGAACGCGCCAAGTATACCGAGGAGGACTGAGCATCATGGCAGAAAAGAATCTGGAACAGATGCAGGAGGCCGTGGCAGAGATCCGGGAAAAGATGGCAGCCGCGGCCCGTGAAGCAGGCCGCGACCCGGCAGCGGTGCAGCTGTGCGCCGCCTGCAAGACCCGCACGGCGCAGACCGTGGCTGCAAGCGCAGCCCTGCCCATCGATGTGTTCGGTGAGAACCATGTGCAGGAGCTGTGCGCAAACTTTGACGCAGGTGCTTACTGCAGCAAGCCCAGCCACTTTATCGGCCATCTGCAGACGAACAAAATTAAAAAAGTGCTGGGCCGTGCCAGCCTCATCCAAAGCGTGGACAGCGAGCATCTGCTGAACGCCATCGAGAAGGAAGCAGCCAAGGCCGGCATCGTGCAGAACGTGCTGCTGGAGGTGAACATCGGCGGCGAGGAGAGCAAGACCGGCGTGGCACCGGAAGCGCTCTGGCCGCTGCTGGATGCTGCTGCCGCACAGGAGCACATCCGGGTCAAGGGGCTGATGGCCATTCCGCCCGTGAACGACGACGATACCCGCAACCGCCGCTATCTGGCCGAGGTGTACAAGCTGTTTGTGCAGGCCGGAGAGCGCGGCTATTCCAACGTGTCCATGGAGACCCTCTCCATGGGCATGAGCGGCGACTTTGAAAACGCCATCCGGGAGGGTGCCACCCTTGTGCGCATCGGCACCGCCATCTACGGCGAGCGGGATTACAGTAAAAAGTAAGAGAACGAACCCTCTCCGTCATTGCTGTGCAATGCCACCTCCCCCGAAAGGGGGAGGTTTTGTACAGCTTCCCGAAAGATGCAAAGGCTCCCCCTCTCGGGGGAGCTGGCGAACGAGGTGAGCCTGAGAGGGTTTTACAACAGGAGGAACCATGTCAAAAACCAAAATCAACGACCCCGGGGCGCACCACGCAGGCAGCGGTGCGCTGATCCGGCGTTTTCTGCCCTATCTGGCAAAGTACAAAAAGACCCTGTTTCTGGACCTGTTCTGTGCAGCGCTGACCACCCTGTGTGACATCGTGCTGCCCAAGATCATGAGCACTATCACCAACGCCGCCATGGGCGTGGGCATCACCCTGACGGCGGGCATCGTGCTGCGGCTGGTAGCACTCTATTTTGTGCTGCGCATCATCGACGGTGCAGCCAGCTATTACATGTCCAGCATCGGTCATATCATGGGCGTGCACATCGAGACGGATATGCGCCGCGATGCCTTTGACCACCTGCTCAAGCTGGACCACACCTACTACAACAACACCAAGGTAGGCACCATCATGGGCCGCATCACCAACGACCTGTTCGATGTGACCGAGTTCGCCCACCACTGCCCGGAGGAATTTTTCATTGCGGCCATCAAGATCGTGGTGTCCTTTGTCATCCTGTGCCGGGCCAGTGTGCCGCTGACGCTGGCGGTGTTCGCCTGCGTGCCGCTGATGGGCGTGGTGTCCGTTTACCTGAACGGACGGCTGCGGGCGCGGTTCCGCCAGCAGCGCGTGCAGATCGGCGAGCTGAACTCCACCATCGAGGACAGCCTGCTGGGGCAGGGTGTCGTGAAGGCCTTTGCCGCCGAGGATGAGGAACGCGAGAAGTTTGCAAAGGGCAACAGGGATTTTGAGCAGATCAAGACCCTCGGCTACTACGCCATGGGTGCCTTCAACACCTCCACCCGCCTGTTCGACGGCCTGATGTATCTGGTGGTCATTCTGGCAGGCGGCCTCTCGCTGGTGTACGGCAGGATCACCGCCGGTGACATGGTGGCCTATATGCTGTACGTCACCACCCTTATTGCCACCATCCGCCGCATCGTGGAGTTTGCCGAGCAGTTCCAGCGCGGCATGACCGGCATCGAGCGCTTTGCCGAGATCATGGACACCCCTGTGACCATCGGCGATGTCCCGGATGCGGTACCGCTGCAGCCCGGCCCCGGTGACATCCGGTTTGAAAACGTCAGCTTTGAGTACCCGGACGACCACAACAAGGTGCTGCATAACGTCAGTCTGGATATCCGGCCGGGCGAACGGCTGGCGCTGGTCGGCCCCTCGGGCGGCGGCAAGACCACCCTGTGCAACCTCATCCCCCGCTTCTACGAAGTGACCAGCGGCCGCATCCTGATCGATGGGCAGGACATCCGCCATGTCACCCTGAAGAGCCTGCGGCAGGATATCGGCATCGTGCAGCAGGACGTGTATCTGTTCAGCGGCACGGTGGCCCAGAACATCGCCTACGGCAAGCCCGGCGCCACCCGCGAAGAGATCATGGAAGCGGCGCGTCTGGCCGGGGCGGAAAAGTTCATTCTGGCCCTGAAAGATGGCTTTGATACTTATGTGGGTGAGCGCGGTGTCAAGCTCTCCGGCGGACAGAAGCAGCGCATCGCCATTGCGCGGGTGTTCCTGAAGAACCCGCCCATCCTCATTCTGGACGAGGCCACCAGCGCACTGGACAACGAAAGCGAGATCCTGGTGGGCCAGAGCCTTGAAAAGCTGGCCCATGGCCGCACCACCCTGACCATCGCCCACCGCCTGACCACCATCAAGGACTACGACCGCATCCTTGTGCTGGGCGAAGAGGGCATCGTGGAATCCGGCACCCACGACCAGAAAAAGGGCGTCTACTACCGCCTGTGGAATCAGCTGCCGGGGGAAGATACGCTGTAAATTTTATTGAACGTACAAAGAAAAACCCGGAAACGACCGTCGTTTCCGGGTTTTTAAGTTTCTGAAAAAATACCGCTGAATTATTCGCCCACGATCAGGCGCACAGAACCATAGATACCGGCATCGTTGCCAAGGATGGCGGGCACGATGGGGGTCTCACGGCAGGACTTGAAGGCATAGACCTTGAAATGCTCCCGCAGCGGGGCAAACAGCACCTCGCCTGCACGGGACACACCGCCGCCGATCATGAACATTTCCGGGTCCACGGTGTTGGCAACATTGGCCAGCGCCATGCCGAGGGTGTCGGTCATCTCGTCCACCTCGCGGGCAGCAAGGGCATCGCCATTGCGGGCGGCATCAAACACGTCCTTGGCGGCAAACTCGGTGCCGCGCAGGGTGCAGGGAGTATCCGGGTTCTCGTCCAGCAGCTTCTTCATGCAGCGCACAACGCTTCTTCATGCAGCGCACAACGCCGGTGGCGCTGGAATACTGCTCCAGACATCCGTGTTTGCCGCAGCCGCAGGCAGCGGTCTCGTGGCGGTCCACGGTGATGTGGCCGATCTCGCCGCCGGCACCGTGGGTGCCATCAATGACCTTGCCGTTGACGATGACACCACCGCCCACGCCGGTGCCCAGCGTGACCATGACCGCGCTGCGGCAGCCCTTGGCGGCACCCATCCAGATCTCGCCCAGAGCGGCCACGTTGGCATCGTTGCCCACCAGAACCTTGATGCCGCCCAGCATACCGCCAAGCTCTTCGGCCACATTATGCTTGCCCCAGCCGCCGAGGTTTGCACAGATGATGGGCACGATGCGGCTGTCCAGCACAGGGCCGGGCACGCCCACGCCCACGCCCTCTACCTGCTCAGCGGCAAGGCCTTTTTCCTGCATCTTGCCCTGCACGGCAGCGGCCAGATTTTTCAGAATGTGCTCACCGGCGTTGGAGGTGTCGGTGGGAACTTCCCACTTTTCCAGCAGTTCGCCGGTGGTCTTGAACAGGCCAATCTTGGCGGTGGTGCCGCCCAGATCGATGCCGAATGCGTATTCTTTCATGTTTCATTTACCTCTTTTTGACGGCCAGCGGCCGCAGTATTTCGCGTGTTCCAGTATACCACACCTACCCGCAAAAGAGCAGTGCCGCTGCGGATTTTCATGCAAACAGACGGAAAACGCAGTGGATATTTGGCACAAATGCCAGTGCTCACCGCACGGTGTTGGTCAGGCTGCCAATGCCGTCGATCTCGCAGCGCACCGTGTCGCCGGGCTTCAAAAACTGCGGCGGGTCCATGCCCATGCCCACGCCTGCCGGGGTGCCGGTGGCGATGATGGTGCCGGCCTTCAGGGTCATGCCCTGAGTCAGCTCGTGGATCACGTGGTCGATGTCAAAAATCTGCAGGAAAGATCTGCAGGCCGGTGTTGGAGTCCTGCCGCTTTTCGCCGTTGACAAAGCTTCGGATGCCGAGCTTGGGCGGGTAGGTGTCGAATTCGTCTGCGGTAACGATGCAGGGGCCGATGGGCGTGAAGCCGTCCAGACTTTTGCCGAAATACCACTGCTTGTGGGCGGTCTGCACATCGCGGGCGGAAACATCGTTCAGGATGGTGTAGCCGAACACATAGTCTTTTGTCTGCCCAGCGGGCACATCCTTGGCATCTTTGCCCAGAACTACAGCCAGTTCGCATTCGTAGTCCAGCTTCTGCACAAGGTCGGTGTGAGCTTCAATAAAGCCGCCGTCCGGCACAGCGCGGGAAACGCGCTTGGAAAAATAAATGGCATCCTGATGTTTGGTTGCAAAGGCATCGGCAGAGTATTTCTCCGCTTCGTCCGAGTGGGCCATGTAGTTGATGCCAAGGCACACCACATCCTGCGCCGGGCAGGGAATAGAGCTTTGCAGCTGCACGGCATCCACGGGCAGGGCCGGGATGCCCGCAATGGCAAGCTGCAGGCCGGCCCGCACCTGCGGGGTCAGAAAGGGGATGGCATCGGACAAGGTTTCATAGGAAAGGCCCAGCCAGCTCAGCGGCCAGATCTGTGTGCCGTCCGGCGAAAGAATGGCCGGATCTTCTACGCCGTCCGGCAGGCGGCAGGTGACAAAACGCATTTCAGTTTCCTCCCTCAGTGGCGGTAGGCGATGGCGTTCTGGATGCGGTCGGCCTCAGCCTGCCCGGCCAGCTGGCGCACCAGCTCCAGCGCAAAGGGGATGGCACCGCCCAGACCGTAGCTGGTGGTGATATTGCCGTCCACTACCACTTCGGTATCCAGCACCTCGGCACCGGCCAATTTGTCTTGGAAACCGGCGTGCGCCGTGGCTTTTCTGCCCTCCAGCAGGCCGAGAGATGCCAGCACGCTGGGTGCTGCGCAGATGGCAGCTACCTTTTTGCCGCTCTTTGCAAAGGAAACGCAGGTGTCGGTAACGGTCTTGTTGGCGGCAAGGTTCGGGGTGCCGGGGATGCCGCCGGGCAGCACCACCATGTCCACATCCGAATAATCCACCTCTTCGGCCAGTGCGTCGGCGGTGATATGCACCTTGTGGCTGCTCACGATCTCACGGCTGCCGGATGCGCTGGCCACGGTCACCTCCACCTTGGCGCGGCGCAGCAGATCGACCACCAGCAGGGCTTCACATTCCTCGGTGCCCTCGGCAAAAAATACAACAGCTTTGCTCATAAAAATCAAACCTCCCTGATTTCTGATGAAGACGGCGCATCTGCGCCGCATGAGGAAAAACGATAGAAGTACCCCGCTGGCGTGGGGACTTCTGCCTTCCCGGTTGAATGATAAAAGCCGCATACCGCACGGGCGGCACGCGGCATGGTTTGTGTGGAAGTTCAGTTTTGATCGTCGGCAGCTTTTTCCGCTTCCAGCAAGGCGCGCAACACGCTGTCGTCGGCACTCAGCACCCGGCTTACCCGGCTGATGATGGCGCTGGATGCACCGGTCTTATCCATGATCTCGGTGTAGATGCGCTTGTCCACCAGCATTTCGGCAATGTTGTAGCGCTGCTCCATTGCGCTCAGCTCGGAATAGCTGCACACATCCTGTAAAAAACGGTAGCACTGTTCCGGGGTCTTGAGCTGCAAAAATGCCTGATACAGACCGGACTGGCCGGTAGGATGATCTTTTGCCATGTTGTTCTCCTTTTTTGCAGATGCCGCCCACAGGCAGACACTTTATTACACTACACCAGTGTAGTACAAACGGGGAGAAATTTCAATAGCATTTGCGGCTTTTTAGCCCAGCGTATGCTCAAATACCACTTCGTCCCGGGGGACGGTGCCGTTTTCCTGCTCGGCGGGCTTTAAATTGCGGTAGCGCAGGGCCTTGAAGAACTGCTGCACCGGCAGGGCCTTGGCGTGCACGGTGCACCACACACGGCCCTTGCCCTCGCCGCGGGCCAGCCGCTCGCAGGAGAGCACGATGTCCCGGCCCAGTGCCTTGCCGCGGTATTCGGGCTTGAGGTACAGGTGCATCAGGTGCAGGGCGGTGTTCTCCATCTTCCACGCAAAGTAGCCGATGGTTTTGCCGCCCAGAACGACCAGAAAATAGTTCACATCGTTGTCGATGTCTGCTTCGATGGCGTCTGCGCTCTGCAGCTCTTCCACAAGGGTGTCCAGCTGCTTTGCGGGATAGTAGCGCTTGTACACCTCGTGCCAGAGCTCACTGGCAAGGTCGGCGGTGGCGTGGATGTATTTGGCCTTGGCGACCAGCTTGTAATCAGGCTTCATAGTTCTCCTTACACTTTTACGATATAATCCGGCTTGCGGGGTGCTGCGGGCTTGGGGTCTGCAGCAGGGTAGCCCAGAATGCAGTGGCCGATGCCGACCCAATCGCCCTCGATGCCCCACTGCCGGAGCAGGGCCTTGCCCTCTTCTGTTTCAAACTCTTCCTTTGCGCGGTTGATCCAGCAGCTGCCCAGCCCCAGCGAAGCTGCAGCCAGCATCAGGTTGCCCATGACAAGGCTGCCGTCGGGTACGGCATTTGCGGCGTGAGCATCGGCCAGCACCACCAGAATGGTGGGAGCGCCGTACATGGGGTCGGTGTCCTTGCCCATGACAGCGGCGTTCATGCGGGTGAGCTGGGCGCGGGCGGCAGCGTCCTGCACGACCACGATCTTTGCGCTCTGGCGGCCCATGGCGCTGGCGGCGTAGGTGCCGGCTTCCAGCACGGCATCCTGTTCTTCGTTTGTGATCTGCTCCGGCTTATAGGCACGGCAGCTGCGGCGGTTTTTGATGGTTTCCAAGGTTTCGTTGGTCATGGCAATTCCCTGCAATTCCCTCCCTTAAAACATGTGCCTTTATTGTATCACAACAAAGGCCGGAGTGCAAAGAGAAACCAGCAGGAAACGCTTTTGTTGCACGTAAACGTTATCGTTGCGGGAATCATGTCAAAATGCACAATAAAACGTAAAAAGATTATGGAAAAGCATTCTTGCTGCCAAAGGACAAATACGCTATAATAGGGCTACCAAACTGGAAAGGAGTCGTGCTCTATGGCAAAGGCATCGCAGGCAGTCATTCTGGAAAATGAATTTTATATCATCAAAGCCCCCAATGGAAAGGTACTGGAAGTAAAGAACTTCAACACCGAGAACGGCGCGGCCATCCAGCTGTGGAGCTATGCAGGCCATCCGTGGCAGCAGTGGCAGTTCGTGGATGCAGGCGAGGGCCGCTGGCGCATCTGCAACCGCTTTACCGGCAAGATGATGGATCTGGCCCTTGGCGGTGTGGTGGAGGGCACATGGCTGCACCAGTGGGACCGCACCAGCGGGCTGAGTCAGTGCTGGGCGCTGGAGCCCACCCGCAGCGGGCGCACCCGCATCCGCAATGTGCTGGCGGATAAATACATCGACCTTGTGGGTATGAACACCTCCAACGGCGCACAGGCCCAGATCTGGAACTTTGTGGCCGGCGGCAATCAGGAGTGGACGCTGGAACGCATCGATCCGGACACCGCCCAGAGCGGCCGCCGCGCTGAGGAGGCCAAAGACCCGCAGCCCACGCCCAGCCAGCGCAAGCATCAGAACGAC
>OOCK01001484.1_pt1 | contig 9814 bp, 9 predicted proteins | sample 1670951 | NCBI WGS metagenome assembly OOCK01 (sample SAMN06348107, study PRJEB24527) | human gut metagenome | biome: human gut; feature: ankylosing spondylitis patient; material: feces | host: Homo sapiens | place: China | collected 2015-10
GCAGCACCCGCCGCTACCACCCCGGCTATGAGTGCAAGTGGGCGACCAATACCGTGGTACATATCCTTGAAAACAGGGAGTACACGGGCTGTCTGGTAAACTTCAAGACGGAGAAGCCGTCCTACAAGACCAAGCACAGCGTAGAGAACCCCATTGAGAAACAGGCGATTTTCGAGAACCACCATGAGCCTATCATTGACACCCAGATGTGGGAGCGTGTGCAGGAGTTACGCAAGCAGCGCAAACGCCCGAACCGCTATGATGAAGTGGGCTTATTCTCCGGCATACTCTTTTGTGCCGACTGCGGCAGCGTCCTTTACCAGCAGCGTTACCAGAACGCCACCCGCAAGCAGGATTGTTATATCTGCGGGAGCTACAAGAAGCGTACCCGTGACTGTACGGCGCACTTTATCCGCACCGACCTGTTGACCGCCGGAGTGACCGACAATCTGCGGAAAGTCACCAGCTATGCAGCGAAGCACGAAGCCCGGTTTATGAAGCTGCTGATCGAGCAGAACGAGGACGGGGGCAAGCGCAGGAACGCCGCAAGGAAAAAGGAGCTGGAAGCCGCCGAGAAGCGTATCAGCGAGTTATCCGCTATCTTCAAGCGGCTGTATGAGGACAGCGTGACCGGGCGCATTTCAGACGAGCGTTTCACGGAGCTGTCGGCAGACTATGAAGCCGAGCAGAAAGAACTGAAAGAGAGAGCCGCCGCTATCCGGGCAGAGCTTTCCAAAGCGCAGGAAGCCACGGTAAACGCAGAAAAGTTTATGAATGTTGTCCGCAAGTACACCAGCTTTGAAGAACTTACCCCTACCCTTTTGCGTGAGTTTGTGGAGAAAATCGTTGTGCATGAGTGCAGCTATGACGAGAACGGCACACGCAGACAGGACATTGATATTTATTACTCTTTCGTTGGCAAGGTAGACCTGCCCGAATGACCGCCCGACCTATCCGGCGCAATGCGCAAACGCCGGATAGGAACGGCAAAATTTTTTACACTTCTACTACTTCTTTATCACACATCAGCAAAAAGCGCAGATTTTTCAGCAGCTTGATTTTCTGTTCCTCTGTATTATCGCTGTGCTCAATGATATTTAAAGCTGCTTTTAACCGCTCCGGCCGCTGTTCTGCCGACTGCAGAATCTGCTGTAAATTCTCCTGCGTACATTTCTGCATCTTTTCCATAGCTACTCAGCCCCACTAAAAATTCTCTCTTTAAACTTTTCCATAACACGTGTTCCCGGATCACTTTCATTATAAATTATTCTTTCTTATATGTATAATACCTATTTCTCATATCCATCAATGCCTTTTAGGCATTGATTTTCCACGACTGTACAAATAAAAAAAGTGCAAGCGCAATCACTTCTGGTGATCTGCACTTACACTTTCTGACCACAGCCTCTGATTCAGCTGCAACTGTCTGCTATTGCTTTTATCTTCACTGTTCCCTATTGTTATATGTTTTCACAAAATTTTTGGCAAACTCAATAAATTTCGTCGTCGTTACACTGAAAGGCTGTCGTTTTTTCCAGGCCAGCACTGTAGTAGCAGCAAGTTCAGGATACAGCGGCAGCGAACAGACCTGTGAGCGGTCCAAAAAAGGCCGTGAACCCTCAATATGAAAAGCATATCCCAGCCCGTTCCGTACCATTATCGAAGCATTCGTACTCATATTGCAGGTATACGGAACCCTGACCTGCGGAAAATAATCACCAAACCAGCTGACCAGCTCATTTTGCACTTTCAGCCGTGCGGGAAAAATCAGCTCCTTCCCCACCAGATCTGCCGCCGTAACAAAGCCCTTTTGCACCAGCGGATCTTCGGCAGGCAGCAGCACGGCCCAGCGTTCTTTGACCCCCAGACGGATAAAATCATACCTGTCAATATCCACAGGTTCCAGAAACAAAGCAATATCTGACAGACCTTTTTCGATACGTTCATTAGTATAATCCGCATTACCGGCATATAATTCGTAAGTTACAGCAGGATACTTTTCTTTAAAAGCCCGGAACATTTCAGCAATGACCTGTACGGAAGCCAACTCGCCGCAGCCCACCGATACTACGCCGTTGATCAGCTCGTCGCGTTCTGTCAGTTCTTTTTCCGTTTTATCTGCCAGATCAACGATCTCCTCGGCCCGCCGGCGCAGCAGCATTCCTTCGTCAGTCAACGTCACCTTACGCGCGCCGCGCGAAAACAGCGTTACTCCCACATCTTCCTCTAACTGTGCCAGCTGTCGGCTCAATGTCGGCTGCGTGATATGCAGCAGCTCAGCCGCTTTTGTGATATTCTCCTCACGTGCCACTGCCAGAAAATACCTCAGTATCCGCAATTCCATTGCCTCTGCCTCCTTTTATCCTGGTCAACTGCATCTGCCTGTTCTGTCCTTTTCTTTCTATCATAAAGTATTTTTATGCTCTCAGGCAAGCTTTATCTGTCCTTAAACATAGAAAAGGCATTATTTCCCCAAGGAAACAATGCCTTTCTTTACTGCTATTTATTCAGCCGCTGGCCGATTTTCAGCATATACATCGGGTCAACGTTCTGCCCATCGACAAAAACCTCAAAATGCACATGCGGGCCGGTACTATATCCGCTGCTGCCGACAAAGCCGATGATCTCACCCTTACGCACGCTTTGACCGGGCGCAACGGCAATCCCGCTCATATGCCCGTAAGCAGTTTCATAACCGTTGCCGTGATCGATACGTACATAGCGTCCATAACCGCCGTTCCAACCGGCAACCTCTACCGTCCCCATCGCACTGGCGTAAACCGGCTCGCCGAATTCAACAGCAATGTCAACCCCGGGATGCCAGTCGTAACCGCCACCGATCGGTCCCGTACGTCCACCGTAGGGAGAGCTGATCGTACCACCTTTGGTCGGCCACAGATCAGGAAAGACCGAGCGTTTATTATTGCGCCCTTCCAGCTCCGAAAGCAGTTCACTCATCGAAGTTTTCTTCTCGTCGATCTGCTGCGCCATATTTTTATTCTGAGCCGTCAGTACTGCCGCCATTTCCTTAACGCCCAAATCAGCAGGACCTCCCTGTCCCAAGTAACGAGGAGTATTGCCTGCCGTTGCCGTTTCGCCTGACGCGCTGCTCAAATCACTGCCCAGCTTAGTACTGTCAGTGTCACGAATCAATGCCCGGCGCAGTTTAGTTTCCAATGTCGTGATTTCAGACATATCACGCAGCATTTTTTCGTTATCCGCCAGCAGGCTTTGCAGCTGTGCTTCCAACTCGCCTTTTTTAGCCTGATATTCTAAAAAATCAGTCCGTTCCTGACGGAACTGATAAAAATTATAACCCATATAACCAAGCGCGCCCACCATACAGACAGTACATATCAATACAGCGCCGGCCAGCAATTTAAACCGCCGGGCGCCAAAATGGTAAACTTTCTGCCCTTCCGCCCGAGGTACTGTAAAGGTATATTCTTGCTGTTTCTGTAAATCTTTTTCTTCCATATTTTAACCTCTTATCTAAAATACCCTAACTTCTGACCTGCTGCCAGCAGCCTGTGCCCAATAAAAGGCAGACTTTCCAGATCATCCTTACCAATACCGCCCACTGCCAGCAATACGCCGCCGTAAACAGGCACAGCCACGGCAATAGCCGCTAAAATCGCCCAGGCTCCCCAGCTTACCGCCAGCGTGATCACGCCATAAACAGCCGCTCCCATAGCTGCGGCTGACACAGCAGGCTTAAATACACCGCTGAAGGATAAAGCAAAACCTGTATATTTGTAAATAAAAATCATATTTAAAACTGCTGCCAGGCCAAAATCCACTACCGTAGCCATTGCCGCACCCTTGATACCCAAAGTCGGTATCGCCGTCAGCGTCCAGCTTAAAAACACCTTAACCGCAGCCGCTAAAATCATATTGATGACCGGGATCGAAGTCCGACCCAGCCCCTGCAGAATTCCTGTACTGATCTGATGCAGACCCAACAGCAAGATACCTACGCTCATAGTTTGGATAGCATCGGCAGCGCCAGGCGCATTATAAATCAGCGCCGCTATTTTTTCAGCCAGAAAATACATACCTACAAAACAGGGACAGGTAATGATCAAAGCGACTCTGAAGGCCGTCCTGGTTTTGGCCCTGATGCCGAAAACATCATTCAGTGCCCGTGATTCAGAAATCGCCGGTACCAGGCTGATCGTCATAGCCGCCGTGAAGATAGTCGCTAAATTGATCAACGGCACAGCCATACCTGTCAGATAACCGAAAAACTCTGTCGCCTGACTGATATGAAAACCAGCCGCTTCCAACCGCTGCGGCACGATCAAAAGATCAAGGTTCGCCACAACCGGCAGCATCAGGCTGGACATGGAAACAGGCAGCGCCAGCCGCAGCAGGCGGCTGATGATGGCCCGCGCCGACTCTCTCGTAGCCAGTGGATTCTGCTGCTGCAGATCCGCTTTCAGCTTCTGCTTGAGCCGTCCATAGAACCACATCAAAACCAAAAGCGCACAGAAGGCGCCGACTCCGGCGCCCATACTGGCGCCGCCAGCAGCATAAGCTAAACCATGCGGCATAAACATATTCGCAAAAACGATCATCGTCACAACACGCATCAGCTGCTCTACTATCTCGGAAGCCGCCGTTGGCGTCATGATCTGCCAGCCCTGCAGATAGCCGCGGAAACTGGCCAAAAATGTAACAAAAAATACGGCCGGAGCCAAAGCAATAATAGAGTAATAAGCGCGGCTGTCACGGATCCAGTGATTATCGATCAGCCAATGAGCGCCGAAAAAAAGCGCCGATGCAAAAACCAGGCCTGTAACGAACAATAACCGCAGAGAAACATTAAAAACCCGTTTGGCTCCCAGAAAATCCTTCTGCGCCAGCTTTTCAGCCGTAATAATCGAAATTGCGACCGGTATCCCTGCCGATGACAATGTTATTGCCATCAGATAGATCGGAAACCCCATCTGGTAAAGGCCGATCCCTTCGCCGCCCAGTACACGCGACAAAATGATCCAATTCAGCGAACCGATGACCTTGACGACGATACTGGAAACCGTCAAAATCAGTGTACCTTTTAAAAATTTATTATTACTGCTAGCACTCTTTTCGGTATCGCTCATGATTACCCGCCTTGTCAAATTTTACAATTACACATACTCATACATTATAATTATCACCTTAAAGCCACTTTTTGACAAGCTTTTTCGGTTTTATTTCACAAAATATTGCTTTATTGCCCGGCCATTGTTACAATTAAAGTTAGAAATAATTTATCAAGGAGGTCATTTGCATGAAGAAAATCCTGTCCATCGCTCTGGTTGGTCTGCTGGCCTGCGGCGCGTTACTTACCGGCTGCGGCGGTGAAAAGAAAGCCGACCCTAAGGCTGCAGGCGACAAAACCAAAGTTGCCTTCGTTTATGTCAGCTCCGCCAAAGACGGCGGCTACTCTATGGCACATGAACTGGGGCGTCAGTATGTTGAGAAAAACATGCCCAACGTTCAAGCAAGTTACATCGAATCAGTTCCTGAAGGTGCCGATTCCGAACGTGTAATTACACAACTAGCTTCCCAGGGCAACAAAGTTATCTTCACCACCAGCTTTGGTTATATGGACCCGACGATCAACGTCGCGAAAAAATACCCCGACATTACCTTCCTGCACTGCTCCGGCTTCAAAACAGCCCCCAACGTAGGCAACTACTTCGGCCGTATGTACGAAGCCCGCTATGTCACAGGTATCGTTGCCGGTAAAGAAACAAAATCCAACGTTATTGGTTATGTAGCAGCGTTCCCGATCCCGGAAGTAATCCGCGGCATCAATGCCTTTACCCTGGGCGCGCAAAGCGTCAACCCTGACGTACAGGTCAAAGTCCTCTGGACCAATACCTGGTATAATCCAGCTACCGAAAAACAGGCTGCTATCACACTGATCGATGCCGGTGCCGATATCATCGCTCAGCATCAAAATACCCCCGGTCCGCAGCAGGCAGCTGAAGAACGCGGCAAATATGGCATCGGCTACAATGTCGATATGTCTGCCAATGCTCCTAAAGCATCCTTGACCTCCGCGATCTGGAACTGGGGACCGTATTATGAAGAAACCATCAAACAGGTTAACAACGGTACCTGGAAATCCGGCGCTTACTGGGGTTCCATGAAAGATAAAGTAGTCGACATCGCTCCCTACGGACCCGCAGTCAGCGATGAAACAAAAAAACTGGCTGATGCTGCCAAAGCAGATATCATTGCCGGCAAACAAAAAGTTTTCACCGGCCCGCTGTATGATCAAAGCGGTACCGAGAAAGTTCCTGCAGGCACTACTCTGACCGATAAGGAACTTTTGAGTATGGACTGGTTCGTCAAAGGCGTTGACGGTAAAATCCAGAACTGACTCGCTTGAGTGTTTTAGTAAGGAAGGTATAAAGGAATGAAAAAGACATTAATTTTAAGCTTAGCACTGGCTTTAGGAATCACCACTGTTTGCGCTGCTTCTCCGCTCAAAAACTATAACGCGGGCAAAGTAGCTGTTGATCTGGGGCTTAACGTCCCTACCAGCAATACTTATGAAGGACACAGCGTCGGCAGCAAAAAAACGTCTCCCTATGCCGGTATCACCGTAGGCCTTGGCAGCAATACCGCTGTCAACTACAAATGGAATCAATACAAAAACAGCGGCAGTAACAAGGTCGAAGCCCAGCAGCTCAACCTGATGTACAAAGTCCTGCCAGTACTTGATGTTTACGCAGGTTATGTCGACAGTGACGTCAAACTGCACGGCGACAGCCGCAGCCGCAGTTCCGGCCAAGTCGGTGTCCAGGGACGTGTCGAATTGCCTTTTCTCTGTACTTTATGGGGCAGAGCAGGCGTGGGCAACAAGCTCAACAGCTATGAAATCGGCCTGAGCCGTACTCTGGTATCCAATGTAGAGCTGAATATGTCGTACTATGACAACAAATTCAAAGATTCTGCGCCCGGCGGCAGCAACGTCAAAACCAAAGGCGTTAATATGGGTATCACCGTCAAATTCTGACCTGCATCTATTAATCATCTAACTAAATAAACCTCAAAATAAGGCCTGGAAGCAAAAATTCCCGGCCTTATTTTTCTATAGTACTAACGGATAATTATTATTGACAACTGACAAAAGCTGTGCTATTATAATTACATTGAAAACTTACATCTGCGTAAGTTCTGCTCACAAAAAAATAAATTTTATAGCACTTGGAGGAATGAAGAATGAAAAAATTCGTATGTCAAATCTGTGGTTATGTTTATGAAGGCGAAGCAGCTCCTGAGTACTGCCCGCAATGTAAAGCTCCTGCATCCAAATTCACCGAAATGTGCGGCGACCGTACCTGGGCTGCTGAACATATCGTAGGTATAGCAAAAGACGTCGCAGAAGACATTAAAATGGATCTGCGCGCTAATTTTACCGGCGAATGCACCGAAGTTGGCATGTATCTGGCAATGAGCCGTGTTGCTCATCGTGAAGGTTATCCTGAAATCGGCATGTACTGGGAAAAAGCAGCTTTTGAAGAAGCTGAGCATGCAGCTAAATTCGCTGAACTTTTAGGCGAAGTCGTTACCGACTCCACTCAAAAGAATCTGGAAATGCGTGTAGAAGCCGAAAACGGCGCTACCGCAGGTAAATTCGATCTGGCCAGCCGCGCTAAAGCAGCAGGTCTGGATGCTATCCATGACACCGTGCATGAAATGGCAAAAGATGAAGCCCGCCACGGCAAAGCTTTCGAAGGCCTCCTGAAACGTTATTTCAACAAATAATAAGCACCTTACCCACTATAATCATCATCCTTACCTCAACACTCAAACAAATACCCCCTGTTTCCAACGGAAACAGGGGGTATTTGGCGTTATTTATCTTCAAGCGTCTTATATTTGACGTAATAGACGTAATAGTAGGATTTTTTTATCAGTTCCTCCAAATAACTCCGTTTTACGATCATTTTGCCTGCTTGACCAAAATGATATTGTTGGTTTTTATTCCTGATACCTGTACATACTCTTATTAGTTACCGTTTTAACAAATCATCCATTTACTAGAATTTTATATGAAGCAGCCCTTTTTATCTGATTACTTATTCGTGTTTTATGTGATTGACCCTAGTCATTTATGGTATAATAATTTTACAAGTCATATTTTAGGAGCATTGTATAATGGAGAATATCGATTTATTACTTAAAGAATTACTTTCACAACCTGCTGAAACGCCATATATTGAATTCAAAGCAAATAACTCCACTCCTCAAATGATTGGCGAAGACATAAGCGCACTGGCAAATTCTGCGGCCTTATACGAAAAAAATTTTGCTTATATGATATGGGGAGTCGAAGATATAACCCATCAAATTATTGGTACTTCTTTTGATTTTCAGACAGAAAAAAAGGGAATGAAGAACTGGAGAACTGGCTTAGATGCCTGTTATCCGATAATGCTAATTATAGCTTTCACAAAATACATTTAGAAAGCAAAGATATAGTCATCCTAAAAATCCATAAAGCGATCGACCGCAGCGTAATGTTTCAAAAACTAGAATACATAAGGGTAGGCAGTTACACAAAAAAACTAAATGATTTTCCAACATTAAAGAAACAATTATGGGAAAAATTACGTGACACTAAATTTGAAGATACTATTGCCAAACAAGATTTGCAAGAAATAAATATCAGTACACATATAAATTTTCAGCCCTATTTTGATCTAAAACAAATTCCCATACCTTCTGATCTTGATAAAATATTATTTTATTTGCTTGAAGACAAAATTTTATCCAAACAAGATAATGGCTTATATTCTATTACAAATTTAGGAGCAATTTTATTTGCTAATCAACTCAAAAATTTCCCTAGCGTTGGTAGAAAAGCCCTTAGAATAGTAAAATATAACGGTAAAAACAAAATAAATATGGAGCAGGAAATACTGTTGGATAAAGGATACGTCATAGCCTTCTCCGAAATAATGACTTTAATCAACGCTCTGCTTCCGACAAAAGAAACTATCAACCCAACAACCGGAATTAGAGAGAAAGAAATCCTATATCCACAAATCGCTATTCGCGAAGCCGTGGCCAATGCTCTTATTCATCAAGATTTATCAATTACTGGTACTGGACCTGTCATTGAAATATTTGACAATAGAATTGAAATCACTAATCCCGGTTCTCCCCTCGTTGATATAAAAAGAATCATTGATACCCCACCAAAATCACGAAATGAAAAAATCGCCTCTCTCACACGACAATTAAAAATTTGCGAAGAGCTTGGAACCGGTTGGGATAAAATCGCCACATCTTGTGAACTGGCACAACTTCCAGCTCCCAAAATCGAAATATACGAAGATAGCACAAGAGTTGTTTTGCTTACACATATTCCTTATGTCAACCAAACATCTACAGATAAAATTCGAGCTTGTTATATCCATACATGCTTAAAATATATCTCTGGGGAATATATGAATAACAGTTCCTTACGAAAACGATTTGGCCTTGGTACAACAGCATCGGCTTCTATGTCCAGACTAATCAAAGATACGATAAATTCTGACTTAATAAAACCATTAGATCCAACTACCGCTCCAAGGCATATGTGTTACATTCCTTTTTGGGGATAATATTTTAACTTGCTGGTAACTTGCTGAATAGATCTTTGCGGGAAATCCATATCTATATCTTGCGGTTATGACAAAGATAGATTGTCATTATATACAACATTTTCGATAATTTTAACTTGCTGGTAACTTGCTGAATTTCAATGATAAAGCTTTCGAAGGCCTCCTGAAACGTTATTTCAACAAATAATAAGCACCTTACC
>OOCK01001498.1_pt1 | contig 9768 bp, 6 predicted proteins | sample 1670951 | NCBI WGS metagenome assembly OOCK01 (sample SAMN06348107, study PRJEB24527) | human gut metagenome | biome: human gut; feature: ankylosing spondylitis patient; material: feces | host: Homo sapiens | place: China | collected 2015-10
TCAGAGCTTTTCATGATGATGTTCGGTGTGCTGGGAACTACGATGGCAACCTTCTGTGGACAGAATCTTGGAGCGGGAAAGTATGAAAGAATAAGGAAAGGCATATTAACTTCTATCCTTATGGGATGGGTATGGTGTGTGTTATGTATCATCACATCATATACGGTAGTGCCGACATTTGTAAAAATGCTTATAAGTTCGGACAACAGAAAAGTAATAGATACAGCAACGCTGTATTTAAGAGTTGATTCACTGCTTTATTTTGTGACAGCAATGATAACTATTATAAGAAATTCACTGCAGGGAATAGGAGACAGGCTTACTCCTATTATATCAAGTGGGATTGAGCTTGCGGGAAAGGTTGTTATAACATTTACACTTGTTCCTTTCATGGGATACTGGGGAGTTATTGTATCAGAACCTATTGTATGGGTGCTTATGGTAATTCCGCTTATCGTGCAGTTAATAAAGAATCCGGCATTTGCCAGAGGAAAGAATAAATAACGGAGGATGATTTATGGCAAAGAATACTAAGAATGTTGAATTTAAGAATCCACATCCTGAGCTTCCTGTAAGGGAACCAATCCTTAAACTTGGAAAGATGGTTACTGACAGGGCAGCAATAAAGCTGGGACTGGAGAAGCTCACAGCAGATGACCCTGAATACTGGGGACTTGCAGCAATCTGTACTGATGAGATGGCTGAGGTTGCATTAAAGATGGGAGTGCGTAAGCCAAAGACACTTCCAGAGCTTGTTAAGATTACAGGTATGGATGAGAAGTATCTTGAGGAACTTCTTAATAAGATGGCTTTTAATGGCGTAATTGAGTATAACTGGGAGAATCCAAAGCACGAGAAACAGTATGTGCTTCCTATGTTTGTTCCGGGAAGTGCGGAATTTGCCAATATGAATGATACTGTCTTAGAGGAACATCCTGAGATGGGAAGATTCTTTGAGCGTATGAGCCGTATTCCTCTTGAGGGACTTACACATATGGTTCCACCAGGAGGTGCCGGAATCGGCATGCATGTCATTCCTGTACAGAAGGAAGTTGATATGTGTAATGAAGCCATCTCGCTTGAGAAGATTTCATACTGGCTTGATAAATACGAGGGCAAATATGCAGCAAGCCCATGTTCATGCCGTAAATCAAGAAAAACATTTGACGAGGGCTGTGCAGATGATCCTGCTGACTGGTGTGTTGCTGTAGGTGATATGGCTGATTATGTCGTTGAGACTGGCAAAGGTGGAAGATACATCACTAAGGAAGAAGCACTTGAAATTTTCAAGAAGGCAGAGGATAACGGATTTGTTCACCAGATAACTAATATTGATGGTGAAGATAAGATATTTGCTATATGTAACTGTAATGTTAATGTCTGTTATGCGCTCAGGACATCACAGCTTTTCAATACCCCTAATATGTCACGTTCAGCATATGTTGCACATGTCAACAAGCAGAACTGTGTTGCATGTGGACGCTGTGTTGAATACTGTCCTGCAGGAGCATTGTCTCTTGGACAGAAGCTTTGCAGAAAGGACGGCTCAGAGGTTACATATCCTAAGATGCCGCTTCCTTCGGAACAGAAGTGGGGCAGACACATGTGGTCAGAGGACTACAGGGATAAGAACAGAATCAATACACATGAGTCAGGAACAGCTCCATGTAAGACAGCCTGTCCAGCCCACATTGCTGTACAGGGCTATTTAAAGATGGCTGCACAGGGAAGATACCAGGATGCACTTGCTCTTATCAAGAAGAACAATCCACTTCCTGCAATATGTGGTTATGTCTGTAACAGGCGTTGTGAAGACGCATGTACAAGGGGAACTATTGATGAGTCAATTGCTATTGATGAAGTTAAGAAATATATCGCAATGTTAGATATCAATGCAGAAACAAGATATGTTCCTGAAAAGGTTGTTCCTGCAACTAAGGGATATTTTGACGAGAAGGTTGCGATTATAGGAGCAGGTCCGGCTGGTATTTCATGTGCATATTACCTTGCAGAGAAAGGCTATACTAATGTGACTGTATTCGAGAAGAATAAGGAACCGGGCGGTATGGTTGTATATGGTATTCCTTCATTTGTTATGGAGAAGAATATTGTACAGGCAGAGATAGATGTATTACGGGCTATGGGTGTTGAGATAAAATGTGGTGTTGAAGTAGGTAAGGATATCACAATCGCACAGCTTCGCGAACAGGGCTATAAAGCATTTTATGTTGCAGTTGGATGTCAGGGCGGCAGAAAGACTGGCGTTGCCGGAGAAGATGCTAAGGGAGTTATGACTGGTGTTGAACTTCTCCATATTACAACTGATGATGAAAGCTATAAGCTTACAGGTGACACAGTAGTCATTGGTGGTGGTAATGTTGCCATTGATGTATCCAGAACAGCAATACGCTGCGGTTCACCTAAGGTTTCACAGGTATCTCTTGAGACAAGAGACATTATGCCAGCACTTCCAGAAGAAATTGAGACTGCTGAATCAGAAGGTATCAATATTATTGGTGGCTGGGGACCTAAAGAAATCCTTACAGAAGATGGCAAGGTTACAGGCATCGTATTTAAGAAATGTACTTCTGTTAGGGATGCTGATGGAAGATTCAATCCACAGTACGATGAGAATGAGACTATGACAATAGAATGCAGCAATGTGATAATGTCTGTCGGACAGGCAATTGAATGGGGTAGCCTTCTTGAAGGTACTAAGGTTGAATTCTGGCATGGTAATTATCCTGTTGCTGACAAGGTTACATATCAGACAGCAGAGCCAGATATCTTTGTCGGTGGTGATGTATATACAGGTCCTAAATTTGCTATTGATGCTATTGCGGCAGGTAAGCAGGGGGCTATATCTATTCACAGATATGTACAGCCACACAGCTCACTTACAATAGGCAGGGATCCTAACTATTATGTTGAACTTGATAAGGATGATTACAGCGTTGAGAAGTATGACAATACAGGCCGTCAGCGCCCAGCTAAGAAGTCAGGAGTTGATAAGCTGTCATTCAGAAGTGATGCAGGTGTATTCACAGAGGAACAGGTTAAGAAAGAAACTGCAAGATGCTTGGGCTGTGGTGCAACAATCGTTGATGAGAACCAGTGCGTAGGCTGTGGTATCTGTACAACAAAGTGTGAGTTTGATGCTATACATCTTCAGAGAGATCTGCCAGAGTGCTCTACAATGAGAAGAAGTGAGGATAAGCTTAAGTACATTCTTCCATATGGTGCAAAGCAGGCAATCAAGATTAAATTCAAAAAGAAAAAGGACTAAAATGTATGCATGAATTAGGCGTAGTATTTCACATAATAGATGACCTCAAAGCAGTAGCTTCAGATAATGATGTTTCAAGCATATCTAAAGTTACAATTGAGCTTGGCGAAGTATCAGGAGTTGTAGAAGAATATCTTACAGACTGCTGGAAGTGGGCTTGCAAGAAAGAAGAACTTGTAAAGGACTGTGAGATGGAAGTCGAGATAATCCCGGGTATAACTTACTGCGAGGACTGCGGGGAAACTTATGAGACTGTGAAATACGCCAAAGTCTGTCCGAATTGTGGCAGTAAGCACACATATCTTATTCAGGGCAATGAATTTAATATTAAGCAGATTGAAGTCCCTGAATAAAATGCTTGCATTTTTTTCTGTCAGATATTAAGATAGAAAAGAATTTTATATTTAAAGGCATTGAAAAAGAGGAGTACATATCCTTATCCGACAGAGAGAACCGTTCACTGGCTGGAAGATGGTTCAGGTAATAATGATATGGAAGGTAGCTTTGGAGCTGCATGGCTGAACGGTTGATTTAAGTAGGCTGTGACGTATTCCGCGTTAAGGAGTAATGAGGATTATCACAAGATAATTAAACAAAGGTGGTACCGCGTTAATAAGTTTATTTACGCCCTTTGCAGAGTATATGCCCTGCAAAGGGCTTTTTTGCGCGAACAGCGATGAGAGAAGTCATGGAAAGTTCGCAGTCGTGCTTGCACGAATATAGAATTTTGTATGAGTTCTCGAGGAGCGCCGCGACAATGCCAGAATGAAATTCTGGCATATGAGCTGCGAGCGCATAATTGGGAAAGAACCCGGAATGCAATATTAAAAAGGAGATTAATAATGAGCAAGGAATTGGAAAAGAATTATAATCCGTCTGAAATCGAAGACAGATTATATCACAAGTGGCTTGAAAAGAAGTATTTTCATGCAGAAGTAAACAGAGATAAGAAACCATTTACTATTGTTATGCCACCACCTAATATTACAGGTAAGCTGCATATGGGTCATGCGCTTGATAATACTATGCAGGATATTATCATCAGATTCAAGAGAATGCAGGGCTATGAAGCTCTCTGGATTCCTGGAACTGACCATGCTTCAATCTCAACTGAGGTTAAGGTTACTAATGCTCTTAAGGAAGAAGGAATTGACAAGCATGAGCTTGGAAGAGAGGGCTTCTTAAAGAGAACATGGGAATGGAAGAAGGAATATGGTGGAACTATCACAAGCCAGTTAAAGAAGATTGGTTCATCATGTGATTGGGACAGAGAGAGATTCACTATGGATGAAGGCTGTTCTAAGGCTGTTCAGGAAGTATTTATCAAGCTCTATGAGAAAGGACTTATATACAAGGGCTCAAGAATTGTTAACTGGTGTCCGGTATGTAATACTTCTATATCAGATGCAGAGGTTGAACACGAGGAGCAGGCAGGACATTTCTGGCATATCAACTATCCTGTAGTTGGAGAGCCGGGAAGATATGTTGAGATTGCAACAACAAGACCAGAGACATTACTTGGAGATTCAGCTTTAGCTGTTAATCCAGATGATGAAAGATACACAGACCTTGTTGGAAAGGAAGTTGAACTTCCACTTACAGACAGAACAATACCTATTATTGCAGACCCTTATGTTGATAAGGAATTTGGTACAGGTGTAGTTAAGATTACTCCAGCACATGACCCTAACGATTTTGAGGTTGGTAAGAGACATAATTTACCAGAGATTAACATTTTAAATGATGATGCTACAATTAATAATCTTGGCGGCAAGTATGCAGGCATGGACAGATATGAAGCAAGAAAGGCTATGGTAGCTGACCTTGATGCACTTGGACTTTTAGTAAGAGTTGAAGACCATACACACAATGTTGGTACTCATGACAGATGTAAGACAACTGTTGAGCCAATGATTAAGCAGCAGTGGTTCGTTAAGATGGACGAGCTTATCAAGCCTGCTGTTGAAGGCGTTAAGAATGGTGATATTGAACTTATCCCTGCTTCTATGGATAAGACATATTATAACTGGACAGACAATATCAGAGACTGGTGTATTTCAAGACAGCTCTGGTGGGGACACAGAATTCCTGCATATTACTGCAAGGATTGTGGTGAGATGACGGTTTCAAGAGAGACTGTATGTACATGCCCTAAGTGTGGAAGTGCTAATGTTGAACAGGATCCTGATACACTTGATACATGGTTCTCATCAGCATTATGGCCATTCTCAACACTTGGCTGGCCAGATAAGACACCTGAACTTGACTACTTCTATCCTACAGATGTGCTTGTAACAGGATATGATATTATATTCTTCTGGGTTATCAGAATGATATTCTCAGGCTATGAGCATATGGGCAGGAAGCCATTTGGCAAGGTATTATTCCACGGTCTTGTAAGAGATGACCAGGGAAGAAAGATGAGTAAGTCATTAGGAAATGGTATTGATCCGCTTGAGGTTATTGATAAATATGGTGCAGATGCATTAAGATACACTCTTATCACAGGAAATGCACCTGGTAATGATATGCGTTTCTACTGGTCAAGAGTTGAGGCTAGCCGTAATTTTGCCAATAAGGTATGGAATGCTTCAAGATTTATCATGATGAATGATCCTGATAACAAGATTAAGGCTACAGATGAAAGACCTGCTAACTTAACTGATGCTGATAAGTGGATTCTTTCTAAGATGAATGGACTTATCAAAGAAGTTACAGATAATATGGAAAAATACGAACTTGGTATTGCTGTTGCCAAGCTTAATGACTTCATCTGGGAAGAATTCTGTGACTGGTATATTGAGATGGTTAAGCCAAGACTTTACAATGATGCAGACGAGACAAAGACAGCAGCTATCTGGACATTAAAAACTGTTCTTATAGATGCACTTAAGCTGCTTCATCCATATATGCCATTTATTACAGAAGAAATATTCTGCAATATTCAGGATGAGGAAGAGTCAATCATGATTTCTTCATGGCCTGTATATGATGAAACTGATAATTTCGCAGCAGAGGAGAAGGCTATTGAGACAATCAAGGAAGCTGTCCGTAATATAAGAAACTTACGTGCAGATATGAATGTTGCTCCTAGCCGTAAGGCACTTGTATATGTTGTTACAGCAAGTGAAGATGTTAAGAACATATTTAACAATTCACTTGGCTTCTTTGGAACACTTGCATATGCAAGCGAGGTTAAGGTTCAGGCTGATAAGGATGGAATACCAGAGGATGCAGTTTCAACAGTTATACCGGATGCTGTTATCTATATTCCTTTCGCAGAGCTTGTTGATATCGACAAGGAAATCGAGAGACTTAAGAAAGAGGAAGGCAGATTACAGGGAGAAATCAAGAGATGTAACGGAATGCTTAACAATGAGAGGTTTACATCAAAAGCTCCTCAGGCAAAGATTGACGAAGAGAAGGCAAAGCTGGTAAAATATACACAGATGCTTGAGCAGGTAACTGAGCGTCTTGCAACACTTTCTAAGTAGTTTTCACGGATAAGGAGAATAATTATGGCAGAAGTAATGAAAGCAATTCCTTTTACACAGTTTTCTATGGAAATGAGAAGCGGTAAGATTATTGATATTGATGATGGATTCAAAGAAGAGGATGTTGAGGCGGGAATTGTATTTAAGCAGTTCGTACCAAGCGTTGAGTATGAGGAAGTAATAACAGAGTTAAGAGAAAAGTTCATAGATAAGAGATATGTAAGCTATGTACAGGAGTTTGTTGCTAAAGATGGCAAGCCTCTTAAGGTAGTTGCATTCTATAAGATTGAGAATAAGCTCTTAGCTGGACACAGAGTAATAAAGGTTAGTGCAGCCGTAATTGAATAAGCACATTTAAAGTATAATAAAACCTCCACTGGTTCATAATAGATTTATGAATAAGTGGAGGTCTTTTTATGTTAGAAGATGGAATAAAGAAAAAGCTGACAGCAAGATTATTGGCTTTGGTGGTTATTATAAGCATGATATCAGCACTGACAGGGTGCAATGAGCCTGAAGAGCAGGAAAACGGTGTAACACTTGTTTATGGACAATATAATCAAAAGTGACTTTTTTGTGACCTTTATTGTAAATAAATACCCAGTCTGATATAATTTTAATGTTTGACGAAAAGACATATATTGAAAGAGAGGGCAAATTGAAAGACGGATATATAAGAGCAGCAGCCATGACACCGAAGATTAAAGTGGCTGACTGTGAGTATAATATAGAGAATATCAAGTCGCTTATGAGTGAGGCTCATAAGAAGGATACTGCAATAGCTGTTTTTCCAGAAATGTGCATTACAGGTTATACGTGTAATGATTTATTCTTACATGACAGACTTCTTAATGCGGCTATTCAGGGACTTGTGGATATTAAGAAATATTCTGAAACAACACCAGGGATGATAAGCTTTGTCGGACTTCCGTATGAAATGAACGGAAAACTGTACAATGTTGTTGCAGGTATTATGAATGGATGTATTCTTGGCATGGTTCCTAAAATGTATCTTCCTAATTATGGGGAATTCTATGAAAGAAGACAGTTTACACCTGGATTTAATGAATGTGTATATGTGGATGTTGATGGTGAAGAGGTTCCCTTTGGAAGTGAATTATTATTTACATTTGATAATAACAGAAAAGTTAAGATTGGCGTTGAGATATGTGAGGATCTGTGGACACCACAGCCGCCAAGCATAAAGCATGCTATGAATGGTGCAACTATTATTGTAAATGCATCGGCAAGCAATGAAACTATTGGCAAAGATACATATAGGAAACAGCTTGTTTCAGGGCAGTCTGCAAGACTTGTGTGCGGATATGTGTACTCAAGTGCTGGAGGAGGAGAATCTACCCAGGATATTGTGTTCTCAGCACATAACCTTATATGTGAGAATGGTTCTACACTTGCAGAGGCACATAAATTTGCTGATGAATCGGTATATGCTGATATTGATGTAGAGAGAATATGCTCTGAGCGAAGAAGAATGAGTACATATGCAGTTGATGAGAACAGCACATATACAGAGGTGCAGGCACAGAATCTTATCAATAAAGAACTAGAGCTTATAAGATATTTTGATAAAGCTCCTTTTGTACCTTCTGATAAGAAGGAAAGAGATTCAAGATGTGAGGAAATTCTTAATATCCAGTCATATGGACTCAAGAAGAGACTTGAACATACGAATTGTAAGAATGCAGTAATTGGAATATCGGGCGGACTTGACTCTACACTGGCACTTCTTGTGACTGTAAGGGCATTTGATCTGTGCGGCTTTGACAGAAGCGGAATTCATTGTATTACAATGCCATGCTTTGGCACAACAGACAGAACATATAACAATGCTGTGAAGCTTACTAAGCAGCTTGGCTGTTCACTCCGTGAAATCAATATCATGAATGCTGTGAGACAGCATTTTGAAGATATCGGACATGATGAGAATAATCACAATGTGACTTATGAGAATGGACAGGCAAGGGAGAGAACGCAGATACTTATGGATATTGCCAACCAGACTAACGGCATGGTGATTGGAACAGGCGATATGTCAGAACTGGCACTTGGATGGGCAACATACAATGGTGACCATATGTCCATGTATGGAGTTAATGCATCAGTTCCTAAGACACTTGTAAGACATCTGGTACGCTTTTATGCGGATACATGTGGCAATGAAGATTTGTCAGCAGTACTTAATGATGTGCTTGATACTCCGGTTAGTCCTGAACTTCTTCCTCCTAAGGAAGATGGCACTATTGCACAGAAGACTGAGGATTTAGTAGGGCCATATGAGCTGCATGATTTTTTCATGTATCATATGTTAAGATTCGGTGCAGAGCCTGAGAAGATATTCAGAATTGCAAAGTACGCATTTGCAGGGGAATATGATGATAAGACTATCTATAAGTGGTTAAGAACGTTCACATGGAGATTTTTTGCGCAGCAGTTTAAGCGCTCGTGTCTGCCGGATGGACCAAAGGTCGGTTCAGTTGCAGTATCGCCAAGAGGTGATTTAAGAATGCCAAGTGATGCAAGTTCACATGAGTGGATGAAGCAGTTAGACAGAATTAAAGAAATTAATGGATATGAATAGGGAGGACATTATGACTGATAATAACGCAGCATCAGATAAAGAGAAGGTAGTTACTAAATACGACCGTAAGATGCAGAAAAGAAAAGAAGAGGCAAGAAAAGAAGCTAAGAGAAGATTTATTACTAAATTGGTGTGTATTGCGGTTCTTGCAGGTGTAATACTTGGAAGCGGCACAGCTATTGGGCTTAAGCTTAACAGTATTTATAATGATTATATTGAAGTAGATAATGATAAGATAAGCCAGATTGAGTTTGATTTTTATTATGGAATAGCTAAGACTAACAGTCTTAACACAACTTTATATGGTTCTATGACATATGGTGATTATTACACATCTTATATGGGATATAAGACAAGCCAGTCAGATAAGAGCCAGGAATATTCAACAG
>OOCK01001500.1_pt1 | contig 9762 bp, 9 predicted proteins | sample 1670951 | NCBI WGS metagenome assembly OOCK01 (sample SAMN06348107, study PRJEB24527) | human gut metagenome | biome: human gut; feature: ankylosing spondylitis patient; material: feces | host: Homo sapiens | place: China | collected 2015-10
GGATGGCACGAAGGAGTCGTTCGGGTTTCATAAAACAAAGGTAAGCAAAGATAGCGAATTTTAAAAATTACCAACCAGAAATTTCCGCTAACCCGAAAATCCGGGATTGTTCATGTATATCCATAATTCCTCTCCTTCCAGGGTGATCACAACCCTGGTTGAAAAGGATATGGAGAAAAAGAGAGAGGCGGGAAAACAGGAGAAGGTATGTATGTGATGATGCTATTTAAGATAGTAGGGCTTATGGTATGGGCAATATACTGAATTTGTTGTCGCCCGTTCATTACAATTAGGGTATGCGCATTTATAATCTCCTGTTATTATCTCAAGCATCGTTGAGCATGACGAAAACAAACAGAAACTTAAGAATAAAATAAATAATTTTGAGTTCATAGTTAAATGAGTTGATTAGTAATAGTTTTTAGTTTTCTCTTGTGAAGACTTTGTTGTTTTTAAAGGAAAAAGCTTCACAATATATAGGATATCCATATGTATTACCGTTTATAAATGGATTTTTTAAAAATCTATTTAAGTCGTTGAATGTTAATTTTATAGATGCTTCTTGGTTTATATCGGATATCGTTAATAAAATAATTTGGGATTCGTGTAATGGTACCATTGGGATTATAATATTCATCCATAAATGAGTTTTTAAAAGCTTCTAAAACATTTTGGTATGAATTATTACTTGCTATTACAAAATAAGCAGTAACACCATATGTTAGTGTTCGTATATAAACTAATTCTTCAAGGGAAGAGGGAGGGGCAATGAATAACCCATCTGAGGGTACATCCATTGAGATTGTGAATCCTTTGAATATAACTTCACTAATACATAGGCTTTTTATGTTTTTCATATTAAATTCTTGTTGTGCTATTTTTTTTAGTGCATTGCCAAACTCTTTATTATATGGGAAACAGTTCTCTATATTTGATAGAGATTTTAATTCTGCAAATTTTATAATATATGGTCTTTGAGGTGAAGTATAGCTCTGGAATTCTTTGGATTTCAGAGCTTCTTTTATCTTTTGTAGATATTCACTTCCCTTAACATCTTCCATGCAAGTTATGTATGGAATGGGAAAATTAAAAGTTAAATCTATTGGATGTTTCTTATCTATATTTTCTCTATCGAAAGTTGTAGCGAAAGAACTTTTAGGAAATGTTGCTCCTACATATATGTGAGGTGGAGTTGCTAAACATTCCCATCTTTGTACTCCTATATATTGGTTACCAATAAAAAATTCGTCATCATTTTTACTATCATCAATAAGGGTGTCCCATTGAAAAATAAATTTATTTTGAACCGTATCTTTAGGGTTTTGTGGTAACTGTTCATTGTTTTTATTTACTAAATGTTCTTCTTTCTCACAAGCCATAAAGAAAGAAGTAGTTATGATATATAACAAATAAAATAATTTTTTTTCATTTTATACCATGCTTTTTTTAGTTTACATTTTATTTATTTATATTGCCATAATATGGCTTTAACAATGTGCAAATTTATGCAATATATATGTAAAATCCATTTATAATAGAATTTATTTTATTGTAATGATTTGATTTAATCAATTGATTGTCAGTAGTGAATATAGAAAAAGACTTGTAATATTTATCTTTTTTATTTATTTCATTTTCTTGAGAAAGAAAGGTAATAATATTGGCTCCATCAGGTGCTTTAATTTTCTTTCGAATATTGGTCTTGTATCTATGAAAATATGCTTTGCATCCAAATAGCAGCTATTTCTTCTGTTTTAAAACCTGCAATCATCATACAACATAGCTGCATTTCTTTTTCATTTAAGCATGAATAGTTTTCCTTTAACATGGAGTAAAAATTGTCAAAAGATAAATCTATATGTTTATAAAAACTGTTTCATTGTATTGTTAATAGGTCATTATATTTTATGAAGTTAAATTTTTCTATTTCCTTTAAAAGTTTGGCACTTTGTTCTTTTTTCATATATGTGTAATTTATTAAAATGAATATCCAAATCTAATATAAGGGTAAATAAATGGTTCTTTTGTTACACCGTGTTTATCATTAAAACTAAAAGAAGGGCTTAATCCTATTCTAAATAGAAAACCTTTAGTTGATATGTAACGGTAACCTATATTAGAAAAGAAATAATATCCAAATGTTGTATTGGAAGTTAAATTTATTGTTTCATATTGATCCTTTGATTTTTCTATAAAAGAAATATGTTCGTTATATATTCCAAGATTAGAACCTAATCCAAGTTCTAATTTGTGCTTATTTCCAGAGGTGAGAAAGTTGACTTCGATAGGGAAAAATAGCCCTCTATTAGAGTTAGATGCTTTAATAAAAGAATCCCCTCCTTGAAAATAAGAAACACCAAGCCTATATCCCCATGGGGATATAGGAGTAAATCTTGAATCGAAAGAAACTCCAATAAGGTTAGAAGATCCTAAAAACTCTACATAGATATTTTTATCTCTTGTCTTTTTGAAAGATAAGGTGTCCTGTGCGAATATATTTGCAAAAACACCTATGGCAAACGATGCAAGTAAAAAACCTTTTTTTATCATATAATTTATTGATTTTGAACGTTGCAAAGTTAGACTTAATACTTTAAATCGCCATTTGTAAGCCTTTTTGTTAACTTGTAAACTTAATATATAACTATTTGATATTTAGGGTATATCACAAAAAAAGATTGTAAAAGTATAAACTGTCATTGGAATGGAGGAGCAGACATTAAAAAAGCTATGATATTAGCACCTTCAGGAGTTTTAAGTTTCTTTCGGATATTGGTTTTATATTTGTGTACAGAAAAAATACTTTGCATCCATATAGCTGCAATTTCTTCTGTCTTGAACCCTGCAACCATCATACAGCAAAGTTGTAGTTCTTTCTCATTTAGATCTGAAAAGTTATCTTTCAGCAGTGTATAAAAATTATCAAAAGATAAATCAATGTGTTTATAAAAATTGTCCCATTGCGTAGTTAGTAAAGAATTATTTTGTGTAATATTGAATCTATTTAATTCTTTTATAAATTTAGCACTTTGTTCTTTTTGCGTATATCTCAACATCGCAATTTGTTTGGCTACTTCAAAATCACGTAAAATGAACATCTTTGCTTCATCTTTTATATTATTTAATCCCTCCAATGTTTCTATTTGTTGGTGAAGAGCCACAATTTGGTAAGCTTGTTTTCTTTTTTTATTGATGTAGATTAATAGCCCTATACTTGCTATAAAAAGAGAACTTAAAGCAGCATATTTGTATGTAGATAATTTCTTTTCATAATTTTTTTTATCACAAAAGTGGGTGGTATATGCTTGAATAGCTTCATCTAAAGAACTTCCATTCAAATTTCTTAGAAGAATTTCATGTCGTTCTATTGCCTTATACAGGCAATCAATTTGATTATCTGTATTATTATTCTCTCTAGCAAATTCTGCACACAGTTTATAAAATTCTATTTCAGCAAAATTAGTTTCCGGGTCTGTGTCATATTGTATAGCTAATTTTCTATGTTTATAAGCATTTGCTAAATCATTTATGGAGTGATAGCAATAAGTTAGTATAGAATGGCAGACAAACAAAAAATCATCTGTTTGTTTTAATGTTATAGCTTCCTGTAATTTATCAATACATAATGTCCATTGTTTAGTCTTATATAACGCAATACCTTGTAGGCATTTGATTTCATTATAATAAATATTGTTTTTATCAATGGAAATTTCTATTAAATTCAATAACTCATAGGCTTTTTTATGATTTCCTATATATAAAAAGCTTTTTGCCATTTGTACTTGAGTTGATATATCCATATCCCTAAATGCAATATCTTTAATACACTGGTTAGCTAATGTTTGATATTTAATAAATTTCAACATATTGTATTTGTGGATATACATATCTCCTAGATAGCCATATAAACAACATAGCCATTCTTTATCCTCTATTTGGCTTGCTATATCTATAGCTTTTTCTATAGCTTGCACCTCCATTTTTAAGTTTTTTTCTTTTTTGTATGTTTTGGCAAGAAACAAAAGGGATTCAAGTTGTTGTTGAATTAGTTTCTTTTTTGTGAAAATATGAATACTTTTTTGTAATAACCCTTTATGTGGGTAATAATTATTTATATAGTGATTTGCTAATGAAACCAATAAGAAATGAGTTGCTTCTTTTGAGTTATTAAGATTAGTGACCTGGGTTGAATCAATTTTAGAAAGATATAATCGAGGATTATTTTCTAAGAGTGTTATTTGATTATTAAAAAAGTCTTCTTCCTCATTGTTTTGTTGGCAAGATGTCTGTACTAACAAAATGATGATAACTAAAAAATATATAGATTGTTTTTTCATAGTATTATTAATAGGTTTGATTACAACTCAGTTTTTACATGTATTTTTCCGAAAGTCTTTTGTTCATTATGTACCCAGCACAATTCTCCGATAATCTTCTCCAATGGGAAATAATCAAGAACGATATATTGCAGGTCAAATCCGGTATGCTCGAAATAATCCAGCGGGAGTGAAACGAAGTCTTTACGGAGTATTCCGTCTGTTTTGCAATATAATTCCAGCCATTCGGAGGTTTCGCCACTTATTGAAATTATTATCTTTTCAGACCTCTTCTTTGGTTGAACATCTTCTTTCATTGTCATATCGTAATTTTCTGAACAGAATATGCTTTATACTTCCGAAACATGCTGCAAATATAGCAAAATACATTTTCTCACTTTTATTTTTAGTGTATTTTTTATTTGCCAAATATATATTCACTTACCGATGAATAAAGAATTTACATCCACTTCTGCGTCTTCCATCCCAAGCACCCTCTCGATATCTTTCAGTATTCTGGTATAATTGTCAGATATTTCCTTCTCCGTCCTGAACGCGACTACCGGCAGCGGTTCCTCCTCCAGTTCGAACAGCCTGAACTTCTTCCTGAAATGCCCTTTGATATTGGAACGGTTTCCCATTCCGATAAATTCCCCCGGTTCCAATGAAGCGAAGTCCTTCGATTCATATATCTCTTCCTTCTGTGTGCTGATGGTCACGCTGGAATTACGGCCGCCACCGCTGCTGCCGGAACTGGTGGACTTCTTCTCCTTCTCGTATTTCCCGAAAAAGAGAGGGTAATATTTCAATGCCTCCACATCCTGTGTGCGGCCCAGAAAGATCCGCACGCTACATTTGTAAAGGAATGATCAGTATAGCAAGAGGCTATGAAAGAAACGGTAAGGAAAAAGACTAAGGATATGACAAAAAAACGTCAGAGATATGGAAAGACAGCTTTTCCTTTCCTATTTCCGTATTGTTTCATAAAGTAGCCCGCCTACGTCTATTCCAATATCAAACTTCTTAAACTTGTAGCGTGGTATGACTATTGGAGCCACATTCCAACCTTTCTCCGGATTGTAATAATTTTGTATGCCGACTTCCATTTCCAACCGGTCTGTAAAATCATACCCGGCAGTAATGCCATATGTATTTCTATAAAAGCCATACTGGTAAGTCGGTGTATATACTCCAAACACTTTTAGTCTTAATCTTTCATTTGGGTGATAAATCATTGCGCCATAGATGCCAAAAGCCTGTCCGGTACTTTTGGGAAAGTTATATTTGGTGGCATTTATGCCCAGTCGGGTTTCAAAATCATTGTTGAATTGATGATGAAACATTATTGAAGCCTCGTTTATCCGTCCTATTCCCGGCAACGTGGTTTGTGAGCCACTGCCATAGAAATGAGAGAAAATATGTGCGTTTGTACTATAGTCCCCATAAAACATTGGAGTAGGATTAATGTAATATAGTGGTATATAGAAAGGTCTATCCGCTTTAAAATTTGTGTTGTCAATGGCTGTTTCTACGTCTTTCGCATTGGGATTGGGCAATAATAAATCTGTCTTATTGAACGGCATACATACTTTATCAAAGAGAATTCTTGAACTGTCATTTTTAAGTTTGATATGGTTCTCTCTGATGTTTTCTTGCCCGTTAGCACCAAATATAAACAGGCAGAGCATCAATGTTATATATATGACTTTTACAAGTTGCATAAACTGATATGATACAGTTATTTATTCTTTAAAGTCACTTTTACTTTTTCTGTTTGGCTGTGCGGATTATAAGTAAGACTTGCACATCCTGATAAATATATAATAACACTGGCTAAAATAGCTATTATGATATATTTTTTTAGGTTTTTCATGTTACTAATTTTTATATCGCAAAATTAGGCAAATCATTCTCAGTTTAAGGTTTATAGTTCTGTATTTCCCTTAATTTTCCTAAATTAAAAGTTCAGATTGTCAAATCTACAAAAGTTTGTATACATTTGTGTAGTTTAATATATTAATTATGAAAAGAATAATCGTTTTTTTGCAGTGATTGTACAGATGGTGCTTCTTTCCTGTTGTGTTGAGAAACAAGGATATTATGACAGTGGGGAAGAAAGCATTATCGCACTAATATGTGATATAACTTGGACTGGCGGAAAAAAAGAGTATGAAGACGGAAGCTCTTGGGAATCTATTTGGAATTTCGATAAAGATGGAACATATACACGAGCCAATGTAGAGATTGATAAGGATGGGAACAAAAAAGAAGGTGAGATTCGTGGAAGATGGTCTTTCGCCACTCCTAACTTTAGCACATTATATTTTGGTGGTAGTCATTATTGGGATATTAAAGAACTGGATAAGACAATCTTTTCATTCTACGATAGAACAGGAGAACTGAACGATCCAACTACGTCTAAAGAATATGTTGAATTTTACCCATACAATGATGGGAAAACTAATTATACAACGTATTTAATTATCAAAAAATGCAGTTAGACACTGAAAAGTGTTTTTTAGGGAGGGTAACACTCCACTATCGCTTTCTTTTTGATATTCTATAAGTACAAAAGTTAGAAAGCCCCCAGCGGAAACGCCGGAGCCTTATAGGCTTGCGTTAGGGTAGCTTGTTCTCTGTATTTCTGATACAGGAGCATTAGGCCCCAAAATTACTTCGATATTTTGACGTAAACAGTTCCTTTACTTGAAGGTTTATCCTCCTCCAAACGAATTGTATAATAGACATAATCATCAATACCATACTTCTCATACCATTTTCGTGGCTCTACTTTTGAATCACGTAATCCACAAAACCAGATTCCACCTTGCACCGAAATACCAGAGGTATAACTTATAATAGGAATATCAAAACCATCACCAGGTGTATACGTTTCCATTAGAATCTTATGTCTATCCAAGCGTACCGTATCTGTGAACAATGGCATATTGTCTACTGGTGGATAAAAACAAGTTAAACGTATGCTATCTTCTTTGTATGGTGCTACCATAAAATCAAGTGTTTCTACACTATCGACCAATATAAAATGTACGAAATCAGGTAAAAGTTCTCTTTCTGTAAACACACCATTGTTGCAAGATATTTTTTTTAGCTTGGCTCGTTTCCCATTGAATTCACCCTTGATAGTCAGATTCAGATGTTGTACACCTTGCATCCGGAAATATTCTTGTAAAATAATAGGAAGGGAATTTGTTATATTTTCATAATTCACTTTCACTTGTTGCCCCTGCATGGTAATGCTAAAAAGGAGTAATACACCTAATAGAAATCTTGTTTTCATTTTCATTATTTACTTTGAACTATAATTTTTATTTTTCCTATTACTTTCTGTTCGTCACGTTCCCGGCAAAGTGCCCGGTGTGTGCTTTCTCCTTATACATCTGAAGAGCTTTGATTTCGTTATGCAATCAGTCGTTTTCTTCTTAAAGTAACTGAAGGGTTTTGCCTGTTCTGTTGCCACGCTTTCTGCTTTGCCTTTTGCTTCTGTAGCCGGAAGCTATTTTGCTGTCTGTTCCTGGACTTCCTATAATAGTTGACGAATGGCTTCTGTTCTCTCATCGCTTGCTCTTCAGATTAAATTCTGTGCATTCAAAGTATTCCAAGGCGAACGAAACGAAGTCATTACAAAATATGCCGTTTACCTAGCAATATATTTCAAGTTGCTGGAAAGTATCTCCATCTATTGAAATAATTATCTTTCCCGGCTTCTTCTTTGGTTGAATGTCTTTTTTCATTGTCATATCGTATATTTTCTGAACAGAATATGCTTTATACTTCCTAAATATGCTGCAAATATAGCAAAATACATTTTCTCACTTTTATTTTTAGTGTATTTTTTATTTGCCAAATATATATTCACTTACCGATGAATAAAGAATTTACATCCACTTCTGCGTCTTCCATCCCAAGCACCCTCTCGATATCTTTCAGTATTCTGGTATAATTGTCAGATATTTCCTTCTCCGTCCTGAACGCGACTACCGGCAGCGGTTCCTCCTCCAGTTCGAACAGCCTGAACTTCTTCCTGAAATGCCCTTTGATATTGGAACGGTTTCCCATTCCGATAAATTCCCCCGGTTCCAATGAAGCGAAGTCCTTCGATTCATATATCTCTTCCTTCTGTGTGCTGATGGTCACGCTGGAATTACGGCCGCCACCGCTGCTGCCGGAACTGGTGGACTTCTTCTCCTTCTCGTATTTCCCGAAAAAGAGAGGGTAATATTTCAATGCCTCCACATCCTGTGTGCAGCCTAGGAAGATATTTCCGAAATTCGCCTCAATGGACGACCTGTCCAGTTTGCTGTACAGTTTCTCCAGCTTGCCTTCGGACTGGGTGAGCAGCAGGAACGCCGCCCCGTACTCGCGCAGGACGGAAGGCAGCTTCTCGAAGTCACGCACCTTGAAGGTGGTCATCTCGTCCAGGATAAATACAAAGGGGACCCTGTTCTCCATGGAAAACGAGCGCGATGCGATACTCATTACCATGGCGCTGATATCGTTCAGCTTCAGGAATTCCTGAAGCTGTCCCGTATCGGCCTTCATCACGAAGTGACGATATGCGGCAGCGTGCAACATTCCGGGAACTCATCCCAAAGCCTGTACGCCACGCCGTTCAGGATGCCAAGCGCGCCCGTATACCATTCGTCCTGTTTGGATGTGGGCGGCATCAACGCGCCCAGTACGTCCTCCATCAGCTGCATGAGCATCGTCCTGTCCTTTATATTCCTCCTGTCCAGCGGATTGAAGCGGTAAGTCCGGTTCATGTCCGTGAAATTTACATAATAGAACTCATGGGGGTATCCGTGTTTCCTGATCAGGTTGTATGCAGTCCGGGTATAGTCAAAATCCTTGAAGTCATAGATGAAACCGGCGAATCCGGACCTGATGTACTGTTCCATCAGCGGTTTGCCTATGGATTTGGTCTTGCCGGAACCGGCTCCTCCATAGACAAGGAAATTGGAGAACCAGTAATAATATCTGATAATTGTCCCGTCCGTGGCGTGAAGGGAGAGCAGGGCTTTTCCACCCTTTCCGCTTTCTGTCCCTCCTTTAAAAGAAAGACGAAGAAGTACGGAAACGACACCCGGAAGCAGGAACCACCACCCATCCGGAATGGTGGCATGTGCGACAGCTGTTTCTGCAAGTACCAACAGCAGGAACAGGACATGTGACATCCGGGATTTTCCCGGAAACAGACAGCTGGCAATGCCGCCGCCAAAAAGCAGGGCTGCCAGTCTCATAATAAACATATGATCCATATTCATAAATTGATTTAGATTTTTCCAGTTCAGACTGGGAGCCGTCATTATAGAGCAGGTATATCATCTTGGTGTTTATGCCCACAACCACCCAGAGGTATTCCTTGCGGAATCCTTTTCCCTTGCTGTTCTTTTCCGGGACGAGTATTTTGTAATAGGTTTCGTCG
>OOCK01001507.1_pt1 | contig 9717 bp, 5 predicted proteins | sample 1670951 | NCBI WGS metagenome assembly OOCK01 (sample SAMN06348107, study PRJEB24527) | human gut metagenome | biome: human gut; feature: ankylosing spondylitis patient; material: feces | host: Homo sapiens | place: China | collected 2015-10
ACTCGTCCCAACTGTAAAAACAATGACAGATAACAATCCCGACGCACGTAAGCCGCTGATACTTATTGCGGAAGACGTTGAAAGCAATTACAAATTGCTGGAAATAATACTCAAAAAAGAGTATGAGCTGCTATGGGCGAAAAATGGCAAGGAGGCCGTCGATTATGCATTGGAGCGTCACCCCGATGCCGTGTTGATGGACATCAAAATGCCTGTAATGGACGGTATCGAGGCACTCAAGGAGATACGCCGGCATACCACCCAGCTACCCGTCATCATGCAGACCGCCTATGCCTTCGATACGGATCGCCGCATCGCCGAGGAAGCAGGATGCAACGGCTTTATTACCAAGCCGGTAATGCCCAGGGAACTGAAAATGTATCTGGATATGAGCCTGAAAAAGGCATAAGGTCTCGCATAATTTTCCACAGAACGGAGCCGGACTTTTTGTCCGGCCCGTTTTTTTTTACTACCTTAGTCCCAATTTTGCGTTACACCCACATGTCCCCTGTCCGCCTGCTTACATGCATCTACTGCGTCGTCTTCGGCACAGGAGTATCCCTTATGGCCGCACCGTCCTCCGTCACGGACAGCCTCCAGGGCAGACTGGCGCATACGTCCGATCCCCGCGAACGGGTGCAACTGCTGCTCAACCTCAAAGACCTGAACGAGGACACGCACCTCAACCTGCCTTATTCCATCCAGCTTTTCCGCGAAGCGGCGGCCATCCGCGACACCTACGCCATGTCCGTGTCCATCATCCCGATCCTCAGCCGGTATTCGATTTACACCGAAAAGAAAGATACGCTCCGCTATTACCTACAGGCGCTCCGCGACCTGACTCCCGGCACACCCGAAGAGGGTGCCGACGCCTATGCAGAAATGTGCATCGGGTTCTACCGCCTGGGGCACCAGTACGACCTTGCGGAGAACCTCAGGCTGGCACACGAGGTTTACGACTGGAGCAATACCCCGCCCGAAGAACCCGAGAACATCTACCAGCGCACCAAACGCCTGTTTCTGCGCGGCTATGCCAACATCACGCTCTGCTACTACGAGGGCGGAAACCGGCGGGCCTACATCCCGCAGACCGACACGTGGCGCGAAGCCTACGAACTGACGAGGCAAATGCCGAACCTCAATATCCGCAGGTGCTTCGCCAACATCATTTACTACGTGCTGAGCGGCGCCTACAACCAGAGCTACCGCCACGATGACCAGGTCGCGCTCACCAACGACCAGATCGCACTGCTCGACCGCTACTATTCCGCCGACAGCACCCTCGGGCGGCGCCCCTACCTCTATAAGGACAACAGCTACGTGCGGCCTTACCAGCAGCTGATGCAATGTGCGCTCAATATCCGCCGCAACGACTACGCCGCCCGGTACTTCAACGAGTTCCGCAGCCGTATGCTCGCGGCCGAAGGGGAAAACCTGCTGCGCAACAAAAGTTACCTCTACGAAATGGGCTACCTCTGGAAAGCCAACACCGGCGCCTATGCCGAAAGCATCCAGTATTCCGATTCGCTGATCCGCCTGATCGAAAGTGGCAAGGGCTATTTCAGCATGCTGCCCAACAAGGTCTACCAGGCCTACCGCGACCGCAGCATCCTGCTCACCAAGGCCAAGCGTTACCCGGAGGCTTTCGAGGCCTTCGAGCACACGATGCAGGTGCAGGATTCGATCCTCACCGCCGAACGCCGCGAACGCCTCGAAACGATCCGCCGGCAACACGACCTGGACAAGCGCAAGCTGGCCGAAACGCGGGCCCTGATCCGTAACCGCGCCGCCACGAGCCTCTCGATCGTGGTCATCGTGCTGCTGATGTCCGGCACGGGGATCTACCTCCTGCGGTCGCTGCTGCGCAACCGCAGGCTGAAGGCCGACATCCTCCGCCACAGCCGCAAGGCCCAGGAGAGCGAACACATGAAATCGGTCTTCGTAAACACGATCTGCCGCGGCATCGGCCCCGCATTCGACGCCATCGACACCGCAGCCTCGCGTCTGATGCTGTCGGACATCGACGCTGCCGAGCGGAACGCCTGCTGCGAATCCATCCGCGTCAACGCCGACCTGCTGCTTTCGGCGCTCGACAACATGCTCGAAGCCGCCAACCTCGACAGCCTGACCGAGGCCCTGCGGCTGGAGGAAACCAACATCGACGAAGTGTGCCGCGCCGAACTGCTCGCCGCTTCGCGGCTTAGCTGCAATCCCGGGGTGGCCTTCACGATCGAAGCCCCGGAGAACCCGGCCACCGTCCGTACACACGCCAAATACTTTTCGTTCGTGGTGCGCGCGCTGCTCGACAACGCCCGCAAATTCACCCGGGAAGGCTCCGTCACGCTCCGCTATGAAATAGACCCGCGCCACAACCAACTGCGGGTTACGGTGACCGACACGGGCTGCGGCATCCCGCCCGAAAAACGCAACGACATCTTCGGCATGCCCTCCGACGATTCGAAGGCGACGCCGGGGCTGAGCCTCGCTTTATGCCGCCTGATCGCCCGGCACCTCTCGGGCAACATATCCCTCGACGAGGCATATACCGCCGGTGCACGTTTCATCTTCACAATCCCCGCCAAGCCATGAGCACGCGCCGACCGATACTCTTCCCGGCAATATGCCTGGCGCTCGCGGTTTTCTGCGCCGCAACGGCGCAGCCGCTGCAACCCGAGGGCGACAACGAATTCGGGGGTACGCCCGGCATGCACCTTTTCCTGCAAAGCAGGTTCATCCGTACGCACCAGGCCGACCGGCTCCACTTCGCCCGCATGCGCCACTACCGCGAAGGTTATCTCGATGCCGTCGGGCACGGGGAGTACGCCAGGGCCCTGGCCTTCTCGGATTCGCTGATCCGCACCGCCGAACACCACCCCGTGGCCGGCGTGCACTTCACGGATTGCTACAAGGAACGGGCGGACATGTTCCGCAGGCTGCACCGCGACTCCGAGGCCTGCATGGCCTATGCCCGTGCCGTGAAGGTACGGGATTCGCTGCTGCGGCTCGAACAGAGCAAAGTCATCCGCGAGAAGCAGGAGTCGTACGAACTCGACCGGATGGCGCTCGACGCGGCGCTGCTTACGGCCCACCACCACAAAACTGCCCTGGCCTACGTTTCGCTGGCACTGCTGGTGATCGCTGCGGTCGTCGGTGCGATCTATGTCGGCAACCGCCGTACCCGGCGACTGCAGAAGGAGTTACTCCTGCAAACGAAGCACGCCCACGAAAGCGAACTCAAAAAGGCCGCATTCGTCAACTCGGTCTGCCACGAAGTGCGTACGCCGCTCAACTGCATCATGGGATTCTCCGAGCTGCTCTGCGCCGAGGAGATCACCCCGGAGTCGCGCGCCCAATACTGCGAAATCATCCGGGACAACCGCCGCCAGCTGCGATTCCTGTTCGACGACATGCTAGAGGTGGCCTACCTCGAAAACCTGCACGCGCCGCTGCCGTGCCAGTATACGAACCTCTGCGCCGTATGCCAGGCGCAACTGCGGATCATGAAGGTGAGGTACCCCAAGCCACAAATACCTGACGATACTCATCTCGGCACTGCTCGGCAACGCCTATAAATTCACGCAGGAAGGCACGATCAGCCTCGAATGCGACCGTCTGGGCGACGACCGCGTCTTCGTCGCCGTCGCCGACACGGGCTGCGGCATCCCGCCCGAGAAGCACGGCTATGTCTTCGAGCGTTTCACCAAACTCGACCCCTTCAGCCAGGGCAACGGCCTCGGGCTCTACCTCTGCCGCCTGATCGTCACCCACCTGCACGGGGAGATATACATCGACTCCGGATACACGGGCGGGACGCGCATCGTCGCCATCCTGCCGCGCAGGTAACCCCGCCTGCATCCGCTGCCCCACACCCGCTGCCCGGCCGTGCGGGGCACCCGTCCCCGGCTCGCCGTGTTTTTTCCGCCGGCTTTCAGCGCCCCCACCGTTCTGCCGGATCCCCGGCCCTCTGATTCCCCGATTCCACAGTCCCCCGTTCCTAACGATCCCGCCTGCCCGGCCCGGCAGCATCCCGGCCATACCGTCTCTCCCTGCTCCGCATCCCGCCCCGAACCTCTCGGTTCGCCCGCGCCATCCTCCGCACGCTTTATCAGAAATGAAAAGTCGTTTATCAGGATTCGTTACCGCCCGAAGCGCATAACCTTTACCTTTGTAAAGCAAACACAATCCGGAACGACCATGAAAACCAAACCCTCCGCAATCAAAAGCCTGCTGGCGGCCGCCCTGGCGGCATCGTGCCTCGCCAGCTACGCCGCAGCCCCCCAGAAACGGGAAATGAAATTCGAGAAGCTCCGAAAGGAATTCGCCGATCCCCCGCGGGCATTCCGCCCGGCGCCCCTGTGGGTCTGGAACACGCGGGTCACCCGCGCCGACATCGACCGGATGCTGGGCGACTTCAAGGCGCAGGGCTTCGGCGGCGCCTTCGTCCACCCGCGGCCGGGGCTGGTCACCGAATCCCTCTCCGACGAATGGTTCGACCTTTATAAATACAGTGTGGAAAAGGGGAAAGAACTGGGGCTCGACATCTGGATCTACGACGAAAACTCCTACCCGAGCGGCTTCGCAGGCGGACATGTTCCTGCACAGATGCCCGAATCCTACGACCAGGGCCAGGGGCTCGCGCTCACCAAAACCGCACTGCCCCCGGCCGATGCGGGAAAATACTTCCTCTGCCTGAAAAAGGAGGGCGGCACGTTCCGCGACATCACCGCCGACACGGGCCGCTACAAAGACGTCCCGGGCGAATACTACCTTTACGAAAAGACCTATTACGGCCGTTCGGGCTGGCACGGGGGTTACTCGTACGTCGACCTCTTGGTCGAGGGCGTCACCGAAAAGTTCCTCGACATCACCATGTCGGGCTACGAAAAGACCTTCGGCAACGAGCTTGGCCCGGTCATCAGGGGGCTTTTCTCCGACGAACCGTGCATTCCCAGTTCGGGCGGCGTGCGCTGGACGCCCGACCTGTTCGAAGTGGTCCGCAAACAGTGGGGCTACGACCTGGCAACTTCGCTGCCCCTGCTCTCCGAGCAAACGGGCGACTGGAAACAGGTACGCCACAACTACCTCGAAACGCTGACGCAAATGTTCGTAGACCGCTGGGCGAAGCCCATGTCGGCCTATTGCGACCGCAAGGGCATGCTTTGGACGGGGCACTACTGGGAGCACGACTGGCCGAGCATGTACCAGGGCGGCGACAATATGGCCATGTACGCGTGGCACCAGATGCCCGCCATCGACATGCTCTTCAACCAGTACAACGACCAGAGCCCGCAGGCGCAGTTCGGCAACGTCCGCGCCGTGAAGGAGCTGCGCAGCGCCGCCAACCAGACGGGGTGCGTACGCACGCTGAGCGAAACCTACGGCGGCGGGGGCTGGGACGAGACGTTCCGCGACTTCAAGCGGCTGGGCGACTGGGAATATGCGCTGGGCGTGAATTTCATGAACCAGCACCTCTCGCACATGACCATCGCCGGCGCCCGCAAATACGACTATCCCCCGGTCTTCACCCGCCTCTCGCCATGGTGGGAGGACTACAAGGTGCTGAACGACTACTTCGCCCGCCTGTCACTCGTGCTCAGCCAGGGCGAACAGATGAACGACATCCTCGTCCTGGAACCAACCACGACGATCTGGCTCTACTACTCCTATGTCATGAACGACCCCCGCTGCATGGAGATCGGCAGCGCATTCCAGCGTTTCGTCACCACGCTCGAAAAGGCGCAGGCGGAATACGACCTGGGCTCGGAGCACATCATCAAGGACCGCGGTTCGGTCAGGGGCGGTAAATTCGTCGTCGGAAAACGCGCCTATGCGAAGGTCGTGATCCCGCCCATGACCGAGAACCTCAACGCCGGGACTTTCAGCCTCATCCGCCAATTCGTCGAGGCGGGCGGGCAACTGGTGCTCTTTGCCAAACCGACGCTCGTCGACGGGCGGCCCAGCCCCGAACTGGCGGATTTCCTCGACCGCAACGCCTCCCGGATACGCCGTTACGCGGCACTGGACGGTAAGGCGATCGCCGAATCGTTCGCGGACGACAGGATCCGTTTTTGCAACGTCACGGGCAACGACCTCTACCACCAGCGGCGCAGCTACGAGGACGGGGAGCTCCTGTTCCTGGTCAACTCCTCGCTAAGCGACACCGCCACGGGCAGCGTCGGCCTCCCGGCCGGGGAGCTGGTCGAGCTGGACGCCGTCTCGGGCGACATGCGTCCCTACCCGCACACCGCCGACGGGAAAAGCGTCGGGGCGGACTTCAGCCTGCCGCCCGCCGGGAGCCTCCTGCTCTTCGCCCCGGCTTCGGGCCGGAGCGCCCTTGCACGTACCTCCCGGGCGGCATCCGGCACCGAAACACAGCCAGCAGGGAGCACCAAGCTGGAGCCCGCCGGCCCGCTGGAGGTCACCCGCCTGAAAGACAACGTCCTCAACCTCGATTTCTGCGACCTGACGGTCGACGGGCGCACCGAGCGCAACCTCTACACGTTCGAGGCGTGCAACAAACTCTTCAACCATTGCTACGGGACAGGCAACCCGTGGGACTCGGCCATCCAGTACAGGCAGACTATCGTCGAACGCGACACGCTGACCACGGGCGACATCCGCGTAAGCTACCACTTCGTCGTGGCCGGGGACTTCGACACGCGCGGCATGAAGCTGGTCGCCGAACAACCCGGCATCTGGAACGTGACGTTCAACGGCACGCCCGTCGAAGCCGCGGCGCCCGACACGCTGCTCGACAGCCGCTTCGGGATCTACCCCGTAGGCAATCTGGTGCGGCGGGGGAAGAACACCGTCGAACTGAGCGTCTCGCCCATGAGCATCTATGCCGAAATAGCCCCCATCTACCTTTTCGGCGACTTCGTGCTCGAATCGGCCGGGGCGGGATGGATCGTCCGCGAACCCGCCGGGAAACCGGCCTTGGGAAGCTGGAAACGGCAGGGGCTCCCCTTCTATTCGTGGGACATGGCCTACGGCCGGGACTACGACATCGACGACCCCGCGGCCGGTTACACGCTCCGGCTGAACGCCTGGGAGGGGACGCTCGCACGGGTCTGCGTGAACGGCCGCAAAGCGGGCATCATCGCCTCAGACATCTATGCGTTCGACCTCACGCCCTACCTGCGCAAGGGACGCAACCGCGTCGAAGTGCAGGTGGTGGGCAGCCTTAAAAACCTCTTCGGCCCTCATTACAGCGCCGACAAGGGTATCGCAGGCCCGTGGCACTGGAACAACGTGCCCAAACAGCTGCCCGGCAGCGACTACGACCAGCGGGACTACGGCCTGCTGGAAGATTTCGAAATCGTCATGACAAAATAACGGATCACAAACCATGAAAATAGGATTGATCGCAGTAGGGCTGAACACCTACTGGCACCAGTTCGGCGGACTGCGCGAAAGGCTCGACGGCTACCGGAACGCCATAAAGGAAAAAATGGAAGCCTACGGCGGGCAGATCGTCGCCGACGCAGGCATGGTCGACGACGTGGACAAGGCTCACGCAGCCGCGGCCCTTTTCAGGCGCGACGAAGCCGAAGTGCTGTTCATCTTCATCTCGACCTACGCCCTTTCGTCCACGCTCATCCCCTTCCTCGGGGAGGGTATCCCGGTCGTGCTGCTCAACCTGCAACCCGCCCCGGCCATCGATTACGCCCGGCTCAATGGCATGTCCGACCGCGGGGAGATGACGGGCGAGTGGCTTGCCAACTGCCAGGCCTGTTCGCTGCCCGAATTCTGTTCGGTATTCAACCGCGCCGGCACCAAATACGACGTGGTGACGGGCTACCTCGACGACGCGCAGGCCTGGGCCGAGATCTACGGGTGGATCGACGCGGCGAAGGTCGCCTGCGGCATGCGCCGCAACCGCATGGGACTGCTGGGCAACTACTACGGCGGCATGGTCGACGTCTACTCCGACCTCAGGCTGCAGAGCACCGTCTTCGGCACCCATGTCGAAATCCTGGAGATGTGCGAACTGCACGAATTCCGCCGCTCGGTGACGCAGCGCGAGGCCGACGCGAGGGTCGCCGCGTTCGGCGAGGCGTTCGTCGTCGACGGGGGCTGCACGCCCGAAGAGCTGGAGCGCGCCGCACGCACTTCCGTGGCACTGGACAAGCTCGCCGAAGCGCACCGGCTGGGTTCCCTGGCCTACTACTACGCGGGGGCGGCGGGCAACGCCTACGAAGACATCGTCACGTCGGTCATCGCCGGCAACACGCTGCTGACGGGGCGCGGCATCCCCGTGGCGGCCGAATACGAGGTGAAAAACGTGCAGGCCATGAAAATCATGTCACTGCTGGGCGCCGGGGGTTGTTTCTCGGAATTCTACGGCATGGACTTCACCGACGACGTCATCCTGCTGGGGCACGACGGCCCGGCGCACTTCCTGCTCGGCGAAGAGAAAGCCCGCCTGGTGCCGCTTCCCGTTTACCACGGCAAACCCGGCAAGGGGCTGTCGATCCAGATGTCCGTGAAACACGGCCCGGTGACGCTCCTGTCGGTGGTCGAAGGACGCGACGGGATTTCGTTCCTGCTGGCCGAAGGCGAATCGGTGCCGGGCCCCGTGCTGAACATCGGCAACATCAACAGCCGTTACAGGTTCCCGCTTCCCGCGCGGGAATTCATCGACCGCTGGAGCAAGGCGGGGCCTTCGCACCACTGCGCCATCGGTGTGGGACATGTCGCCGGAGCGATCCGCAAATACGCCGCGCTGCTCGGAATCCCGGTGACGGTCGTCTGCTGAGGAGGTTACCGCCCGGGCTGCCTCCGCTCGCGGCGGTACTGCTGGGGCGGGACGCCCTCCCTTTTGCGGAAGAATGTGGAAAAGTGGCTCGGGGTCTCGAACCGGAGCCTGTATGCGATCTCCGCGACGGTGAGCTCCGTCGTATCGAGCAGCTCTTTGGCACGCAGGAACCGGATCTGCGAGAGATATTGCGCAGGCGAGGCTCCGGCATACTGCCGGAACATCTTGCGGAACCACGAATAGCTGACCGACAGGCGTTCGGCGATCCCCTGCGGCGTGAGACCGCCCTCGACCTCGCGTTTGATGAGGGCGCGCGCCTCGTCGATCTTGCGGATGGCCATCGAGTCGTTGAACAGAAGGTTCCGGTGCTTGTAGTAGACCGAACCCAGCAGGAACTGCACGATCCCCGCCGCGACCTGCTGGTAACCGGCCTGTTCCCGGAGCGCATAGCCGACGAGCTCCTCGTACATGCCGATGATCGTCTGGCTGAATCCCAGCCCGAAAAGCGGGTTGCGCGGCGAAAAGAACCCGTTGGCGACCTGCGCATCGACGCTGCCGCCCCGGAATCCCACCCAATGTTCGAACCACCCGGTAGCCCTGTCGGGCTCGTAGGTATGCCACTCCCCGGGGAAGAGCAAGATCATCGTCCCGGCCCTGATCCGCTGGCGGCGGCACGAACGGGACTCGAAATAGCCCTCCCCGCGCGATATGTAGACCAACTGGTACTCCTTCAGGACGCGCCCCTTGCCGGGGTCGAAAATATGGGATTCGGGATGCTGCGCCTGCGGGTAGGAACTGTGCGCCGCGACCGCCTGGTACCCGGCCGTCGTGACGACCAGCCCCCACGCCTCGTCGTTGCGGCTGATGTTGAGATACTTTATGTTGCAGCCCGGTAGCGGTTCCATGCCTGAAAATATCGGATTCGACCCAAATTTACGAAAAAGTCCGCAGGACGCCAA
>OOCK01001509.1_pt1 | contig 9711 bp, 4 predicted proteins | sample 1670951 | NCBI WGS metagenome assembly OOCK01 (sample SAMN06348107, study PRJEB24527) | human gut metagenome | biome: human gut; feature: ankylosing spondylitis patient; material: feces | host: Homo sapiens | place: China | collected 2015-10
AGAGTGGAGATGTGATTTATATCTTGGAAAGAGAAGCCGATTCCCTTTTGGAATAGACAATCCAAGACATTAACGAGATTTCACCGACTTTCACAAGCTGGTGAAATCTAAAATTAACTTGTTAACCATCCATCTTATGTATTATAAAAGTTTACTACATCCAAACCCTATTTTTAACTACTAATACCCAGGATTCTGATAATAACCTCCACCTTCTTCTAAATTTTCCAAAAAAGATTGTGGAAATGGTCTCACTTCATGCTTACCTTCAATAAAATATTGACCGACATCGGGATTCGTTTCATTCAAATAGGCACTTGTTAATTTACCTGTACGCTTCAAGTCATAGAAACGAACATATTCCCCACACAATTCACGTGCGCGTTCATCTAATACTGTTTGAACAGTAGCTACTCCTGACAAAGGTTTTGCACCTGCACGTTGACGCACCATATTGATATATTGCATTGCATTTGCTCCGCCATTCACATAGATATCAGCCTCAGCAGCAATTAAAAAAACTTCAGGCGTACGCATCATAAACGTAGCATTCAAATTACCAAGACGCTTCTTACCCAAATTATTTATATAATAATTACTACTATTATGCTTCATCAACGACGGATAAAAACTAAGCCATGGATTTACAACTTCCGTATCAGTATCTTCTCTGCGATATTTCATGATTACCGTATTGTCCTCACTGTACAGATCATTGTAATCAACATATAAAATCTTGGCATCTCTCTTCACCGCCACCTTCTCTGCATATCTTTCCTCACCGGGACGAATAAATTCTAATGCCTTTTCATCAAACTCAAATTTTGAGTATACTCGCACTAACTCACCCGTTGTTTCATTGATCTGCATTGTTGAGATTTCAGGAGATTCTATATTTTTTTCAAACAACTTTGCTTGGGATTCACTCCACGCCTGCCCCTTATCTTTATTACATGTCCAAGAGGTTTGAAAAAATTTATGATATCTAGGATCTAAAGTTCCATCCTCCTGCACATATAAATCCAATAAAAACTTAGACGGCATAAAAGTTCCCCCAGCACGCCTGTCTGCTATCTGATAATCAGAAAGTCCATCGTACTTATTACCGGAATGCAAATCTGTTTTAAACTGAAATGCCGAAAAAGCTGTAAGAGGACAATAGAACTGCTCATTGTTCTGATTCATTATCCATGCCTGATTGCTCACGCCACCAGCCACATAACGATGCTTCCACAAAGCTTCTTTATTCTCAAAATTATTGTTTTCATCAAAAACATCCTCTACATTATCATACATATAAACCCCTAAAGCAGCCCCGCCTGCCTTACAGTCATTAATCATTTCCTGAGCCACCTCCAAAGCTCGTTGGACATATTTCTTAGAAGAATCATATTCAACAGATTGCAAACAAGCTCTTGCCAACATACCCATGGCGGACTTTTTAGAAGGGCGAGTAGTCCTGTCTTCAACCGGCAACCATTGCGCTGCAAACTCCAGATCCGGAATAATGCATTTCTCATAAATATCCATAGGACTGTCTTTCCCCGGATGTATATCCACATTATCAACAGGCGCCATCTGCAACTTGACTCCACCCAGCTGTTCCACCATATTATAATAGTATACGGCCCTCATGAAATAAGCCTCTGCCACCTTTTGCTTTCTTTCCTCGTCAGAGGCAAAAGGAGTCTTTTCCGCCTGCACAATAGCCAGGTTACAATAACACACACCGTCATAAGCAGCATTCAGCAAGCCCGATGTCATGTTATTGGCAAAATCCGATCCCATGCCATATCTCAGCCAAAGGTTATCCGCATTTTTCTGGGAAGTCCAAATATCCGTGCCTCCTTCGGTCATCCACATAAACTGCCCATATCCATACATTGCTCTTTCCATCCCAAAATAAATATTGTTCAGGATGGTTTGATAGCCTTCCACTGAGTTTGACAGCGCATCCATAGTGTATCCCGAAGGGTTATACTCATCAAGTGCACAAGAAGAATTGCTTACTGCAGCAACCATTGCCATTACGGTCAACCAGTTCTTTATTTTTGTAGTCATATTGATTTCTTTTGAATGATTGGTTAAAATGATAAATTAAGTCCAATAAGATAAGATTTGTAAAGAGGAAAGGTATCAGAACCATTATTTTCAGGATCTGTATGCTTCAATTCACTCTTAAAAGGTAAAACAAAGACATTATAGGCGGTCGCATAAACCCTACATTTTCCAATGCCCAGCGTTTTGCATATCTTTTTAGGAAGCACGTAACCCAATGTTACATTTTTGATTTTTGCATACGAACCGTCGATGTATCTTAAGGACTCTATACCCGTAGTACTAGCTATGCCGGGACGAGGGAAATAGGTATTCTGGTTCTCAGGTGTCCAATAGTTGGTGCCTCGCGGCTGATTGTCATTTTTGGTTGAATACCATCCTATAGTCTTGCTGTCTATCATCTGTCCGTATCTTATGATTGCAAATGCGCTCAATTCAATTCCTTTGTATGTAAAGGTATTGTTTAGCCCCACAATGCCGTCAGGCACATTAGATCCCAATATTTGAAGATCACGCGTATTACTGTAGGTATGTACCCCTCCGTCACCAACCAAATTCCCGTTCTCATCTGTAGTAAACTGCTCCACCGTCTCAATCTTTACATATCCAGGCTGGCAACCATACTTGGCAGCCTCGTCAGCTTCTGCAGTACTCCATATCCCGGCATATTTATAATCATAGAAAGTCTTGATAGGGTATCCTTCAAACAATTTTTTGGCAACAAGATCACCATCAGGCAAATTCACAATCTTCTCTTTATTATGAGTATATGAAAGAGATGAACGCCACTCAAAGTCTTTATTTCTTATATTTACCGTAGACAATTGGATTTCATATCCCTTATTGCTGGTTTCGCCAATATTCTGCCAAGTCGTCATCGGAGATCCCCAAGCCGTGATAGCAGAGGTTATAGGTAATGTACGACTGAACAAAAGATCTTTTGTTTTGGAATTATAAATATCTAAATTAACATTTACACGATTGTTGAACAGTCCCAAATCAACTCCATAGTTCCATTGATAAGTTTTCTCCCAACCGATAGAAGGATTTCCATAAGGAGAAACAAGCTGACTTACAGAGCTCAACAGGCCATCAATAGATACAGGAGAATAAGTGGCAGCTCCTGTTTGTGAAGAGTAAGCCCCCATACCTCCCGAATTACCTGTCACACCATAACTTACACGAAGCTTCAAGTTACTCAACCATTTCTCTACCGGTTTCATGAACGATTCCTGCGAAACACGCCATGCCAAGGCACCTGCCGGAAATGCCTCCCATTTATGCCCTTCTGCCAAATGTGACGCACCGTCCCAACGCGTGGTAAAAGAAGCTATATATTTATCTTTATACACATAATTGAAACGTAATGCATAGGACATCTTCTGAGTTTGGGAATATTTGGACTGTACCCCATATTTGGTAATGCCCGAAGCCATATTATGGAACAAATAAGAATCTAGCGGCTGACCAGAAGCACGCATGTTATTGTTATCAGATTGTCCCTTGTTCCATGAAGTCACCCCTGTCAATGTTAGTTTATGCCCTTTTACAGGCTCAACATCATAAGTCAACACATTATCCCAAGCATAACTGTATCCATAATAATTGCTGATATAGGAATAAGGTGCGGAATACCCATTTTCTACCCCTTGCAATGAATGTGTACCAACATATTTTCCATTGCGGGCATTATTCAGGTTAGTGCTTATTTGTGAACGGAAAGTAAGCCCTTTCAACAAGGTCAATTCCACATAAGCATTGATATTGGCATACGTCGTACGCGTTTCGTCAGCATACTGGTCTTCAATTTCATCACCAAAAGGTGAAGTTTCCCCCTCTATGTAGTTCACATTTATATTGCCATTCGCATCATAAGGTTCTCCCAAAGGGAAAGCTGTCAGCGACTTCGTGAAAATGTTTTTTCCCCGTGAGTTCTTAATTGTATAAGTAAGTGAAGTACTGCTTCCAATCTTCGCCCAGTCACGAATCTGATAATCCACATTAAATCTCATTCCATAACGCGTTTGATTCTCATTAGAAAGCAAACCTTGCGTATTGTTATAATTAAAAGCGGTATATACTTTCAGTTTGTCACTTCCCCCCCTCAAAGACAAGTTTATTTCTTTCTGAGATGCATTTCCTTGAGTTGCTTCTTCAATCCAATCAATCCATTGATTATTAGCTAAAGCCTGCTGTATGGCTTCCGAACTAAATAATTGTGAGATATCTTCCGGATACATTCCATTCCTAGTTCGGTAATATTCCTTCTGATACTGGAGCCACTCATCACCAATCATACCATGTATAAAATTAGCCCCACCCGAAATAGTATATTTAGTATCCAAATCAACGGCTATTTTTCCTGCCGCACCTCTTTTAGTAGTTATTATAATAACACCATTAGCACCAGCAGAACCATAAATTGCAGTAGAAGAAGCATCCTTCAAAACACTGATCTGATCAATATCACTTGGACTTAATTGGTTATAATTAGCTCCTTGCACTCCATCAATAACAAACAAAGGTGCATTACTACCATTAATAGAGCGAGAACCACGTAACAAAATATCAACATCCTCTCCTACTGCTCCCGACCCCATCATAATATCAGCTCCTGCAATTTTACCTTGAAGCGCTTCCATTACATTACTAGTCGGTGTACCTATCAAATCTTCTTTACTGATAGAAACAATAGAACCACTGATGTCTGGTTTTTTCTGCGATCCGAAACCCGTAATAACAACTTCGTCCATCATTTCTGAATCCTCTTGTAATACAATATTAAAAGAAGTTTTTCCTTTCAAATTAAAAGTCTGTGTCACATAACCTACATACGAAATTTCAATAGGATGTTTACCTGATACTTTTAAAGTAAACTTTCCATCAAAGTCCGTAATAGTTCCATCCTTTCTCTAGTACAGAAGCGCCAATTACTGGTTCACCCAAATGATCTTTAACTGTCCCCGTTATGTTCTGCGCCATAGCATCCATACCAAGGAAAACGAATAGCATAATAAGCCATATTCGAATGTTTTTCAAATTAGCAAATGTTTTCATCGATCCTGATTATTTTAATTAATAAAGGTTGTTTTGATGCAAAGCTATCTAATAGTCTATTTTTAACTATGTAATAGCGTACAATATTTGTGTTTATCCGTCTTTTCAATAATTCATATCTATTTTTTTAATAAAAATATCAATAAATACCAAAATGAAGTTATATCTGCATATTATTATATTAGTACTTTTTATTTGTATGCCCTCTTTCGGACAACCTCCACATATCATTACGCGTTATAACATTGAAGACGGGATTTCACAACAAACTATAACCTCTATTACTAAAGATAGAAAAGGCTATATGTGGTTTACTACATGGAATGGAATATGCCGCTTTGACGGACATTCGTTCATAACATACAGAATTCAACCAGGAGACTCAAATGACCTTGCAACGAATAGAATTGATGATATAAAGATAGACTCACACAATCGTCTATGGTTATTGGACGATGAAAACTCTCTCTATCTTTTTTCCCCAGAACAAAATAAGTTTCATCGATTCATATCTCAAACTGCACCAGTCAAAAATATATTTACCCTACCTGATGGGGATACATGGTTATATCAAACAGACGGGAGACTGCTTAGGATTACTCCCAAAGAACAAGAGATAAGTTATCAACAAATATTAGACAATTCATCGAATATCAATCACATTATCACTCTTGTCCACGAGAAAAACGCTATTTGGATTATTGCAGATAAAGGGATCTACCAATTCTCTAAAAAAAGCAATAAACTGACGCTACAACTTTCTTCTCCCCTCCCTTTCCATAGCTTCAGAAAATGGATGAATAAATTCATTATCGGCTCTGAAAACGGACTGATCTATATCTATGACCCCAAGAACAATACAAATTCTTCATTAAAACTCAACACTTCCGCTAAATTGAAACGAATTAAAGCTTATGATGCTAACCATCTGTTGGTTATAACAGAAGACGACGGTTTCTTTCTGACAGATGGCTATCAAGGTGAAGGTATTCACTATTCTACTTCCAACCAACTGGTAAGCAATCAAGTTTATTCATTATATGATGATGATAACCAAAAACATATATGGGTAGCTTATAAAAATACCGCTATTATAACTCGTATTGACCCATTCGGCACTTATCGAAAACACTATCAACTAAAAACACAGGAATATAATAATTCGCAACGCCACATATCACAAGATCCTAACGGCAGATTGTGGGTATTTTCCAAAAATGAAACCCTCAATTATTATGATGAGGAGTCAGATGAATTTCTTCCTTTTTCAATCAGTCGAACCAACCATGAGTCTAAGTTTTCAAAGATAAAAAAAATCTATTTTGACAAACAAGATAATCTATGGATAGCCAAATATCCTAAGGGACTTATAAAAGTATCGTTTAAAAAAGACCTGTTTACTCTTTCAGTACCTACTATCAAGGAATATTCAGCTACAAATAATGAATTAAGAAGTATAATGGAAGATACAGAACATAACATCTGGGTAGGAACTAAAAATGGAGATATCCAAGTTTATGATACCAATAAAAACTTTATCGGTTTCCTAAATACTACAGGTAAATTATCACTAAAAGCTGAAAATTTTGGTCCCATATATGCTATGTTACAAGATAAAGAAGGATGTATATGGATAGGAACCCGCAATAAAGGAATTATTAAATTAACTCCTCAGGATAAGCAAACTTATCAACTCAAATATTTCAAGAAAAATTCTGCCGATCCATTCAGTCTTAACTGCAATTACATCTTTTCAATAAAAGAAGATCGACAAGGACGTATCCTAATCGGCACTTTAGGTGGAGGAATTAATTATATAGAAAAGGATGAGCTAGGCAACGAACATTTCATTCATTTAGGTAATAGACTTTCGGACTATCCTTTACGTTTCTCCAAAATAAAAAATATTTGTGTGGATCATCAAAACAATATCTGGTTAGCCACTACCTCGGGGATATTATTGTGTAAATGGAACAAAAGAAAACTGATATATACTCCCATTACAAGAGATAGTAGCGTCAAAAACAGCCTCAGCTGCGATAATGTATATGATATATTTGAAAGCAGCAAACAAGATATCTTTGTCGCAACTTTCGGTGGCGGACTTGATAAACTGACAGGATTTAATAAAAAGGGTAATGGAATTTTCAAAAACTATTCTTCTCCAAGAATGTTATCTAACGTCCCATTAACAATAGCTGAAGATATTGAAGGCAATCTATGGATACCTTCAGAAAATGGTTTATACAGACTATTCACAAAGAATGATTCTATAGAAATATATGACAACAGATTCTTACCCGAAGGGATTTTACTAACAGACAGTAAAGCTTGCCGTCTTTCAAACAATGAGATGCTATTTGGAACCGATAAAGGATTATTATCCATAAATCCTCAAAAAATGAGACGAGATACCTATACATCCAATCTCGTCATAACTGATTTATACATAAACGGAGAAAAAACTAAATCTACATATCATTCTATCCCTATGGTCCTCACTCACAAAGAGAACTCTTTCAGCATCTGTTATGCAACACTTGATATGAAATTCCCCAATAAGATAGAGTATGCCTATCGGTTAAAAGGATTTGATAACTGGAATTATATAAAAAACAACAGAAAAGCTATTTACACCAACATTCCTAAAGGGGATTATGTTTTTCAGGTAAAATCTACCAATAGCGATGGGGTATGGAGCAACAAGATTAAAGAAATACCCATAACCATTTTGCCTTCTTTTTGGGAATCCATATATGGTATCCTACTTTATATTATTCTATTTATGTTAATTGTCGCCATCACAGCCTATATCCTATTCATTATTTACAAACTCAGAAACAGAGTTTATGTAGAGAAACAGATACTGGATATAAAGACTAAATTTTTCACGGATATCATCCATGAGCTTCGCACTCCATTCACTCTTATAGTCGCTCCAATAGACCATATGTTGACTCAAAAAAACTTAAGTCCTGCCATACAACAAGATTTGGCTTTAGTGAAAAGAAATACCAGACATACCCTGAAGATTATCAATCAAGTGCTTGATTTACAAAAGATCCAGAATGAGTCTCGACTGAGTGTGCAAAGAATAGAAATAGAACCATTCATTACTCATATCATAGACAACTTCCAGTCCATAGCTATCCAAAGAGAAAGTGAAATCCTTCTCCAAACTCAAGATTCACCCATCTTCTTATGGGCCGACCCGGACAAACTGGAAAGTATTCTGTTCAATTTAATAACAAATGCTTTCAAATATTCTCCCAAAGGCACAGTGATACATCTGTCAACCAAAGAAACCGATACCAACATCATCATTCAAGTATCAGATCAAGGGTATGGTATCAGCCAGGAAAAACAAAATAATATATTCAACCGTTTCGAGTGTTATGTAAGTTCCGATATATTTAAACAACAAAGTACCGGTATCGGTCTATCCCTAGTAAAAGAACAGGTTGAACTACATAAAGGAAAAATTTCATTGCAAAGCAAAGTCAACGAAGGGTCTACCTTCACTATCCAATTCCTTAAGGGGAAAGACCATTTTCCGCCAGAGACAGAGTTTATTTTATCTGACTATGACGAACGTCCCTTGCAACCCAAAGAAAACAGCCTTTTCCTAAAAGACGATTATGAAATAGAAGAAGACTGCAAAGACTGTAATAAAAACTCCATTCTAGTAGTAGACGATAATAAAGAACTGCTTTTCTTCTTACACAACATTTTATCTGAAAATTTCCGGGTAATAACCGCCAGCAATGGTAAGGAAGGGCTGGAAAAAGCAATCAAATATCTACCTAACATGATAGTCAGTGACGTGGTGATGCCTGAAATGACAGGTATCGAAATGGTTGAGAAATTACAATGCAACACCACTACGTGCCATATACCCATTATTTTCCTTAGCAGCAAGGCAGACGTGGAAAACCAAAACCAAGGATTGAAGTTAGGGGTAGATGATTATATAACCAAGCCATTCAGTGCCAGTTATCTCACTACCAAAATATGGAATATCATTAAACAAAGGAAACGTATCCAAGCCCTGTATTATTCACAGTTGATAAAAAACGAGGAAGAAGGTAATAGTCATCCGGAAGAAAAAGAAGAACTTGAATTGCTTCCCCAAACAGACAAGGAACTGCTGGACAAAATTGTCAACTTCATTAACAACCATTTAGATAATCCAGATCTCACTGTAGACAGCCTTGTTGAAGAAGCAGGTATCAGCCGTTCTGCTTTATTCAAAAAAATAAAAACACTTATAGGAATCTCTCCGATGGAGCTTATTAAAAACATACGATTGAAGAAAGCTGCGGAACTCGTAAAAGAAGGGTCATGCAATTTCACACAGATTGCCTACAAAACCGGATTCAACGACTCGCAATATTTCAGCAAATGCTTCAAGCAAATTTACGGAGTGACACCTACGGAATACAAACGTAAAAATCTATCATAGCTTATCAGCAAATGCCACCGATTCCCTTTTGGAATAAAGGGAAACAGCAACAAAGCCGATCAATACGATAAAGACACCCACCAAAGCCGGATACCGATAACCCAATCCGGCATCTATGGGTAGCCCACCGGCAT